>Ga0209088_10001215_pt1 | contig 16790 bp, 29 predicted proteins | sample S_140625_EF_Meta_FD_187324 | JGI IMG/M metagenome (GOLD analysis project Ga0209088, IMG submission 187324) | Freshwater microbial communities from Lake Simoncouche, Canada to study carbon cycling - S_140625_EF_MetaG (SPAdes) (version 2) | ecosystem: Environmental > Aquatic > Freshwater > Lake ... | reverse complement strand
AACAAAACAACAACAGCGCAGGTCAAACAGTACCCGCAGGAACACACGTCGCAAGATGTTACCAAATCATCCACATCGGCACAATCGTCGACACTTATCAGGGTGAAGAAAAGTTAGTGAACAAAGTTCGCCTGGTGTTCGAACTACCACTTGAAACGGCTGACTTCGGTAAAGGCGAACAACCATTTTCAATTGGACGCGACTTTACTTTGTCGATGCACGAAAAGAGCGCACTTCGTGCCTTCGTTCAATCGTGGTTAGGCAAGTCAATGAGCGATTCAGACGCGTCTAAATTCGACATTGGAACATTACTCGGCAAAGAAGCAATGGTGAGCGTTATGCACCGCACAGCGAACACAGGGCGCACCTACGCAGACCTTAAAGGAGCGTCACCACTTGCAAAAGGAATGACTTGCCCACCACAGGTCAACGCAGCGTTTCTTTTAGACTACGATTCGCAAGACTTCGACCTTAGATTCAAGATGCTTCCAGAGTGGCTACAAAACAAGGTTAGTTCTTCGGCTGAGTTTAGCCAACGACTTGACAAGGCTGCGGACCAAATGAACAAAGCGAAAGCAATGTTGGAACAAAGCGGTTTGGTTCAGTCAACGGACGACACGGACGATATGCCGTTCTAAATTTAATGGGGGTTATAACATACATTAACCCCCGTTTTTTAACTTAATGAATAATAAACCATACAATGAAAAAATTAATTACACTTGAAAACCGCGTTGAGAAACTACTTAAGAAGTACAAATTTCTCCGCAACAACAACAACGCACTCTGCGTGAAAGTGTGGGAACAACAGTTTGACGAACGTAAAGACATTACAAGTAACTTCTTTGCTATGTACGAAAGCGGAAAGTACGTCAGCGCGGACAACATTACACGCATTGCACGTTTGGTTAAGCAACACAACGTTGAGTTGAGAGGAACGAACCACGACGACAACAAGAAGAAAGAGCAGTTGATTAAACCACTATTAAAGAAATGAATAAAGCAATCTATAAAACGCCGTTCGGAAGACTTGTCAAGATTAATTTCAAGACAATGAAGAACTTCAAGACAGCGTTACGCATCAGCGATCCAACGGCACGACTTTACGTCACGCATCCAGAACGAATGAGAATAAAAGACTTTAACAACATTTGCCTTCACACAGGTCTGTCTCGCGAAGAAGTATTTTCAACCTTTACCCCAACCAAATTAATAAACGAAGAAAATGATTAGTACAGAAACATTAAGACTTGAAGAATTACAAAACAACTACTATGTAAATCTTGGCTTTTTAGAATTTACAGACGAAGGAGATAAAGAACTTTTTCTACTTTGTGAAATAACAAAATATTATATTGAAATATACACAAGCGGAAAAGAAGGAAAAGACGTTTCTTTTAATCTTATGGTCGGAATTAAACCAATAGATGAAGATTGGCTTAAACAATATACTGACGTGTATGGAAAAGATGAAGAACTTGAACTACTACAAAAAGGTTTTTCTGATAAACAATTTGATGAATGTGAATTTATAAAAAAGCCAAAAATCACGCATATTCAAACATATTTTATTTATGCAAATGTTCATTGTACAATTGTAAAGAAAAAAGAAGTTTGGACTCCAGAAGAATTTACAGGAACGTGGGATGACGCATTTGATTACGCTCTGAATAAATACGGAAGATTTTTTAACATTTACGAAGAAAAAATTAATAAATAAAACAATGAGTAATTTAACAAACGAAGAACACGACGACCTTACTGTGAGAATGTTATCAGTATGCCTTGAAGGACATTGGAAAAATGAACTAAAAGAAGCAATGTTAAAAGGTCTAACTGGAGATGATTACATTGAACAAGAAGCAAGATTAACAAAGTTGTACAAAGAAAATTTTTATAAGCATGACTAACGAACAAATAAGACAGGAGCTAATCGACATGATACCGTTTCGATACATGGAACGCTTCGAAACATTGTGGTTGATGCTTACACCACGCTACGAACGATTGACAACAGAGCAAATTAAGATACAACAGGAACTGGAGAACGAAAGAGAAATGTTTTGGAGCGCACTTGAAGACGTGACCTGTTCCGTTCTCGGTATCGAATCGCAAAAGTTGTACATGATAACACGCAAGCGAGAAATCGTCAACGCACGACAAATCATTTTCTTTATTGTGCGCCCGTGTTACTTACTTAGTCTTGATTCAATAGGCAAACACTACGGCAAGGATCACGCGACGGTAATACACGGTATTCGCCAGGTGGCAGGACATATTGAAACCGACCGAGAGTTTCGCGCAACCGTTGAACGCATCTGTTTTATTCTCGAAGAAATGGGTTATGCTAAACCAATGAAGTTTTATACTAAATTTGTCGAGCATTTAGAACACCAAAAGGAAATCAAACTTAAAAAACAACTAAAGAAATGAAATCAGAACTTATCTTTTGTCCGAATTGCGAAAGCGCAGAACTTGACGAACGCGTGAACGCCGTTCTTCAGGATCAAAAACTTAAAACCTACGAAGAAGCATACGAACACGTCGACGATGACGGTGAAATCAAAGTGTGTTTCGATTGTCAAGAATGGGACGACGCAGACGACGACGCGAAAGGCGAAGGGTGGGACTAACTAAAAAAAACTAAATAACTATGGAAAAGAAACAAACTGCGGTTGAATGGTACATTGTACAACGTGATAAACTTGAATATAATTATCATTATGATTTTGAAGGAATAGGTATAAGAAAGTATTCTGAAATGAAAAAGGAGATTCAAGAACAAGCCAAGCAAATGGAGAAGGAGCAGATTGAAATTGCATTTGCTAAATCATATTTAACTGGTTGTGAAGAAGTCAGTTATAATGATGCAAACAAAGCATCTGAGAACTACTACAACGAAACTTATGGAGGAACAAAATGATGCTAATACTACAACTAAAAAAGAGAATCGAGATTCTCGAAGCGCAAATGAAGGAACAGGAACAAAAGATAAACGACATACTTATTCGCTTGTCCGTTCCAACCGCACCAACGCTAATAGCAAAAGAAAAGAAGTCGCCATTCGTCAAACCAACTGTTGTCGAAATCTACGACTATGCCTGTGAGAAATTAAGCAACGACGACGCGCTTAAATTTACTGAGAAATTTCATGCACACTACGAAGCGAACGGTTGGAAGGTCGGACGCAATCAAATGAAAGACTGGAAGGCTGCCGTGCGTAAGTGGGACTTATCTACTTTTGTAACTACAAACCAACAAAACACTAAAATCAAAAATGGAAAATTCGACTCCGATGCTGCGCAACGCATCTACAACGACGCTCACAACTACACAAAGGGTTGATCGTGCGGAAAGAGAAAGCGCGTTCGTTGCCGACTACGAACTACCTGCGTTCGTAAAGTTATGTTCTAAGGTGTGCGCCATGTACGGCATCGCCTTACCGGAAGCTCAACTGTTGCAAATGTTGCATGAGTTCATAGGCAAACACTTTCGTTGGGTTACGTTCGAACACTTCAATCTCGCGTTCGAACTAAACGCAGCGAATGAACTGTCAAAGAAATGCGAACACTTCGGAGCGTTGAGCGTAGTATTTATTGGTGACGTGTTAACTTACTACAAACCACACCGCGACAAGGCGAATCTACAAATACAGCGCGAAATCGCGGAATCAAAAGAGGAAGAATCAAAACAACTAAAAGAAAAAGAAATGGCGGTAAACGACGATAGCTGGAGAAGAATGTTAGCGGAAGACTTGCACAACTATAAAAAAGGAAAATATACGGTAATCGAGATTCGTGCGGTGTCGCTTATGCGTTGGCTCGAAGAAAGCAAACAGATAACGGTTGACACGTTTACCGAAGAAGAATATCGGTTATGCAAAGCAAATGCGAAGAAGAATATTTACTTCGAACAACAACTTGTTCAGTCAATGGTTGACCGCATGAGTGACCGCAAAAGAATGTTGTTGAAGGAATCAATTCGCTTCGAAGGAATGCGTGAGTTGTACAAATTATACTTGTCGAAGCAATGAGCCAGTTCACATTCAACGAACACGGAGTCTGCGAAAATCCTATCTTGAAAACATACAAATGTATTAAAGGTTATGAAGCGCAGGTCAATGTAGCAATTGTTCAGAACGGAAATTGGAGTTATTCAATTAGTTTCAAAGGACAGGATCAAGGTTGGTCGCAGCCTTTAATTTATCACGCTGAATACTGCGTATACAAAACGAAAGACGAAGCGTTCAACGCTGGTCTTGAATTGCTCTTGCACCAAGTAAAGCAAAACAACGACGCAAAGAAATACGACCGCATTGTTCAAATACTTCAAGACGAACTTTGTCCTGTGGTTGAAAATCAATTATCTCTATTTTGAATCCATACAAACCCGAATACTTGCCGCGTCAGATTGAAGCGTTGAACTACTTGAACACCGACAGCATCGTTGAGCAGTTGTTATACGGTGGCGCGGCAGGTGGTGGAAAGACGAAGTTTGGTTGTATGTGGCAGATACAGCGTCGTTTGAAGTATGCAGGGACGCGTTCTTTAATTGGACGAAGCAAATTAGATACGTTGAAAAAGACGACGTTAAACACGTTCTTTGAAACGGCTGAAGAATTTGGATTGATAGCAAACAAACACTACACTTTCAACGGTCAATCAAACGTGATAAAGTTCTTTAACGGAAGCGAAATTGTTTTGAAAGACTTATTCGCGTACCCGTCCGATGTAAATTTTAATTCACTTGGATCGTTAGAAATCACAGACTACTTCATTGACGAATGTTCCGAAGTAACAGAAAAGGCGGTCAGCATTGTTCACTCCAGATGCCGTTATAAATTGAACGAGTTCGGTCTTATTCCCAAAGGTTTCTTGTCTTGCAACCCTGCGAAGGGTTGGTTGTATAATGAGTTCTACATGAAGAACAACCGCAACGAACTACCTTCACACCGCGCATTTGTGCAAGCGTTACCGCAGGACAATCCATTTCTTCCTGTTGCTTACATCGAATCGTTACGAAGACTTCCCGAATACGACAGGAAAAGACTTTTGGAAGGCAACTGGGAGTTCGACGACGATAGCGATAAGCTATTTCAAACGGAGAACTTACTTCGAATGTTCCGCAACGAAGTAATCAATGAAGGAAAGAAATACATAACAGCCGACATCGCGCGTTTCGGGAAGGATAGGACAATCATTTGCGTTTGGGAAGGTCTAACTATCATTGACGTTATTGAAATGAATCGTGCGGCGTTGGACGAAGTAGTGAATAAAGTTCGCTTAACCTGTCAACAGCATTCGATTTTATTGCAAGACGTAGTATGCGACGAAGACGGAGTGGGTGGTGGAGTAGTTGACTTCTTGAAATGTCGCGGGTTTGTCAACGGATCTAAACCAAAGCACCCGCAATACCAAAATCTCAAAAGCGAATGTTATTACAAACTTGCTCAGTACGTCGAAGAAAACAAAGTCACAATCTTATCCAGTACGCGCAAAGAACAAATCGTTCGTGAACTCGAAATGATTAAGCGACACCGCGCAGACGTTGACGGAAAACTTATGGTAACCCCGAAGGACGTAATCAAGAACCGAGAAGGTATTTCGCCTGACGTTGCAGACGCTATCATGATGCGAATGTATTTCGAACTCAATCCAAGTTATGGACAATATGTTGTAGGATAAAAACAATTTAATAATTTAGCATAATGAAACAAACACCACTTTACGAAACGCTCAAAATGACATACGATCGTGAGCGCGAAATCGTTAACTCAATTGCAACCTACTTCCAACAGGGCAAGATTCTCGGAGATATTCTTCTGGAACTTTCGCAGCGGAAAGACTTAAACGCGAAAGAGAAAATTTACTTAGCGTTAATGATTGGAACAATGATGACTAAAAACAAAGAAGATGGCGCAGAGCAAAACTAAGAAAGGAATTTGTGTGTACTTGCACAAAGACCTGTGGAACGAGATAGACGAGAAACGAGGAGAGAATAGTCGCAACACTTTCTTAAGCGAAGCTATCCAGTTCTCAATGAAGTTTTACGTCGAAGAATCTAAAATAAAATTGACAGAACAAACGTCGACAAAATAGCGACACTTGAAGTAAACACTAAGGCGTGGTTTCTGCGCTTTTTTTGTTTGTCTAACTTTTTGTTTTCAGCAGTCAGAGTGTTTATTTCTTCGGTCAGTATGTCTTCCTTCTGTTCATAAGCACCTGTCGTTTCTTGCAAGTTGTTTATTTTTTCTTCTTCGATGTTCAATTGTTCTTTGAGATTGTCAATTACAAGCGAATCGGAAGCAATAACGCTATCGCAGGAGTTCACCAAATGGATGACATCCACGCGAGTAATAGTATCTCGAATAACAATAGTAGAACGAGTTCTTTTATAGGTGGTTTTGGCTGTAAGTTGAGCATCTTCATACGTTCGAAGTTGTTTGTAAAGTTCAATTTGTTCTTGAAGTAACCGGTCATACTCACCAGCGTTGTAGTTTATCACGCTATCTTGCTTTTGTACGTTTTCCTGTACGCTTTTTTTATCCGTACAACCCCACCAATGCCAACAAATCACTAACCAAAGAATCGATGTTCCGATAAACAACAGTATTGCTGCGAGTATATTTCTATTCATAAGATTTGTCCTTCGTGTATTCTGTGATTCTTAACGCTGTAACTTCCATTGATACCTTTCTCAACGATGGCGAAGCCGTGATTATACTTCGAATAAGGGTTGTAGTCAGGAGATAATTCAGATAAGCAACCAACACCCCAACAAGTAATGAACTTACCGTTAGCGTCGCGCTCGTTGTGTTCCGCTGTCTGGTGGTGGTGTCCGCAAAGCGCACTTACTTTTGTCTTCATAAACAACCCACGCGCTACGTTGACAGACGGAAGAAATTGCTTGCCGAACTCGTGTCCGTGAAAGATTGAAAGTTTGCCTATATTCAGTTTGCTCTTTCCGTCAATCCATTTCACGTCGTGTTTATCGCAATGGGTAAGCGTTGGAAAGTCGAACGCGTCAATATCGAATAGTTCGGGTGCTTTGATTCGCATATATCTCCAATATCTTTCTTCGTGATTTCCTTCTTTGTAGTAAATATTCGCATTTGGGAAGGTGTGTCGAAGCGATGCAAGAAATTGACGGATAGCATACAACTCATCTTTGAATTTACGCTTGCGTGGATCTTTAACGAAGTCTGAAATCATGTGACAATCCAAAGCGTCGCCGTTCAAGATAATTGAATCACAGCCTTGTTTAATGCCTTCGTTTATAGCGCACTCAATAGCTTCGTTGTCTTGGTAAGGAAAGTGCAAATCACAAAGTATTAAAAACTTCGTTCCCTTCACTTCAACGTGTCTGCGTTTCTTTGCGTAAGACTTCGGGAGCGCGTAAGGATTAGAAGGTCTTGGTGCTGTGTCCATTAGTTCTTTTTGTGTATTAAATTTACGGCTTTTTGCTCCGTGTTTACCGCGTACACGACGCACATAATTACGCGCGTGTTCTTGTGTTTCAAACGCTTCTGGATATTCTTCGAATAGTTTTGTTGCTAACGAGTGCGAAGGAGCTTCGGGGAATTTACTGCAAATCTCCGCTGCTATCTTGCGTGCTTCCGTTTGATTCGCCATTTGCTTTTGATTTAGTAAACTTTTCAATCACAGTACCTCCAAACATTCCACCGGTCAATAATGCTAACGTATCAAACATCGCAATGGGACAAACGTAGTATGTAAATGTGGCAACGTAACTCAAAACGATTAGGTTAATTGTAACAAATATAGCAATAACTCGCTTCGAACTAACTTTTGAACACGATGTTAACAAAGATTTGAACCATTCCTTCATAACGCTTTTATAATTAACTGAACGATTAACCCACCAATAACACCAGCAGCGGTTGCAATACCACTCAATCGAGCAACCTGCAAGCGTTGGTTCTGAATATACTTGTCGTGTTTCTGAACCTTGCTTACAAGACCTTCAATTTTCATTTGGTCGTCGCCGATTAACACATTGTAAATGCGGTCAATCTTCTTGTCCATGCCCTGCAATTGTTCGTGTATCAAAGCTATTTCAATTTCTGTGTTCATTTGAAATATAGTTGTATCTCAGCTTCGCGACGCTTCACTAATCCTGCGAGAACTTTGCCACCGCCCTTGTTCCACAAACGAAACGAATCGGCAATGGTTGCGTCCTTAGGATTGACGTTTAATTTCTTGAACACCGAAGAACGTTTGAACCCACCTGTTCCAATGTTGTAAGCAAGAGAAACACACGCGCTGAATTGATTGTCGTTGAGCGGTTGTAAAATAAACGGTGCAATCGAAACAGCGAACTGGTCAATGATAAACTTTGCCAATTCGTCCGCGCGTTGCTGCGTGATTACGTCGCCTTCTTTCACCTTGTCGCCGTTCTCGTAGAAAGTGTTTCCGAAACCAATAGTCCATACGTTAGCAGGACACAAATAAGCCTTCAATCGACAACCTTCAAAACGCTTTATCATCGCGTAACATTCTTCGTTAACTTTCATTCGACAACTTCTTTATTTGTTTTTCTTTTTTGATTAGATACTTACGAAACTTTTCTTCGTAAATCTTTTGTTTTACCATGTCTTTCTTTCGTCCCCTTGTAGCCATGTTTTATTTTTTAGTTATCTAATCCATCCAAGTCCTTGACGACGATAAGTATATGCGTACCGGTCACGACCGTCACTAATTTCAAAAGCATTCGATGGATACACATTTGTCTGCGACCATATTTGTTGAGTTGTGTTCGTTGTGTACTCTGGAAAGTCAGACTGATTGAAACACAAATAATCAACCATTCGTTGCGTATAAAACATAGCTTGTGAACGCGCTTGATCGCGGTAGTTCTGTAAGTCGGTCTGTGAGATAGGTTGAGTGTCTTCGCTTGTGCGAATTACTAAACTTCCGTTGTCTGTTTTAACGTACAAATGCGGAAGCACTTCGTACATCGTCCACCACATAATCATGCGACGCAAGTAATTGTCAAGAAGGGTGGCGTATGCGCCTGTAATGTCATCGTTCACAACGTCTTCTTTGATGCGGTTGTAAAGGTCAGTACCTAAATACAACTGCGCGTACTTGTCCTGCGAAAGATAGATTGCAGGATAGAGAAGCAATGGGTCAACGCTTCCGTTTATCCATGTATATTTTTTGATATAGTTTTCGTCAATGAGTAGAACTTCGGGTTGTAGTGCCATTGTAGTTTTTATTTATATTTTAGTGATGCTCTGTTGGGCATATCGTTAGGACGAACTGCTTCTTTTCCTTTTGGAAATAGTTCATTTGCGACACCGCCTGTCACAACTCGGTCGTTGTTCAATCCATCGTTAGGCAAGAATTTTCCTTTTTCTCTTTTGCGTACAAACACTTTTCTAAACCACGCGTGTCGGCAATAAACTCCGCCTTTAAAAATAAACAAATTATAACTTGAACTTCCTGAAGGTGCGAACTGTCCGTTCACCCCTGCGTCGCTCATGTCTTGAATGTCTTCGTAACGGAACAACGCCCCTTCTTTTGACAGCCCAACCATTTCTTGACAGAAATCGCGCGTTACAATTTCTCCGTCTTTGTAGGTGAAGTTTTTTGAGTAGTAGTAACGAACTTTGTACAAACCAGTATCGAGTTCTTTGCTCGCTTCATCAGGGTTTGAATAACCGCGAACACTCATAAACTCGGTACGAAACTTTTCTTCTTCGTCTGGATTAGTTACTTCTTCGTCGGATAGCAATTGCCATTCTTCTTCGTTGACGTATTCAGCTTTCTCTTTAAGATAAGCCAACCACAACGCGCTATCTTCTGCGCTTATCTTGTTTTCAGCAACCGCAACTTTCTTCTTCGCTACAACTTTTTTTTTTTGAGCGGACAATTTAGCTACCGCATCACCGCCTGTTTGAAACATCGACTTCGCAACGTCCACGTCAAGACCTAAGAACTGAACCAAGAAAACAATCGCTTGCTCTTGCGTCAATGTTCCTAATCCAACGTTAGCAACAATCTCCAAAGCGGAAGCGATTTGCGCTCCGTTGTACGTTACGTCAGAAACTTTTGCGTCTGCTGGTGCTGTTGGGTCAATAGTTGTTGTAGGTGTAGCTGTAACGTCAATAGGTGCGTTAGAATCGACTGCAACACCGTCTTCGAATACACTATTCATTTCAATGTTAATGTCGCCTAAAATTGGTGTGAAGACTTCTTCAATTATTCTTTGATATGGACGTATTACCTGCGTGTTGAATATCTCTAAACCAACCAACATTTCGTCTTTGTTGCTTCCGAATCCTGTCGTGTCGCGTATGCCGTGAATCAATGGTGACACAACGCGGTGTCCTACCATGATTTGCTTGGCTGTTTCTTCGCTTAAGAATTGATATTGCTTGTCCGCGTCCGACAAAGGAAACGATTCTATTTGTGGAGCGCGTGCAGGATCTTCATTGAATGTCATTAAGAACTTACCCGCGTTGCTTGCACCACTTAAACGCGTTTCCCATTCGCGACGAATAGCTTCGCGTTCTTCTTTTTGTGGTATGCCGTTTAAGAAGTTAATAATAAACGAAGGAAATAAACCATTCAAGATATTGTTGACGTGGTACATACCCATTTGATAGGACAATTCAACGTAGTTCAACGCACCGAAGTAGTCAGGTTTCGCGTAGTACGAACTTCCTGCCATCATTCCGTGCGCGTAAATAACTTGTCTTGGTTGTTCTTGTGCTTGTGAAGGATTGAATGAAGGAATAAATTCGGGTTTACCTTTTTTGCTTCGTGAGTTAGCCCAGTCGCGTGAATACCAAATACCTGTTATATCTTCTTCTTCTTTATCATAAGCAAGACGACAATTCTCGAAAGGCAGGTGATTGATTTTAACAACGCGAGTGAAGTCCATTGACCATATCACTTCAGCACAAAATGAACCTTGAAGTTTTAAGTCGAATGCAATGCCTTGTAAAGCATTATCAAGAATTGTTCCTGTACCTTTTCCTTCAATCATGTAAGCAATTGAGTTCGTCAACGCGTTATGAATAGGGCTGTTGTAATAAAGCGTTATGAGGTGCTGCGGAAATAAGTTGTTAAAACCATAGTCAATCCAACCGGCACGATTCTCTTTTTCAACCGCTTCAATTGGTTCGTATGCCGATAAGTTAATTGCTTGTATGTTGCTCATGTTATGCACCTGTATAAATTACGTCAACGGGAATCGTTGGCGAAGAAACGTCAAAGAAAATTGTTCCGTCTTGAAGTATCATTAAACTCTTTTCAACCAATCCAACGACGGAAGCGTTGGTTGGATCTATATTGCTGCTGCTGTTTTGTCCGTACACTTCGTAATGATAACGACCTGCATCGACCAAACCAACTGTGGTAAGTCTTATTTTAGTCACGCGTTCGTTCTCGTTTATTACTTCGACAACTTGCGCGAGTTGTTCACCTGTCATTTCGTAAGTCATGACAAGCAAATAATGAGTAAAGGCAACGTTGAAATAGGCACGTCCTTCGTCTAACGAAAGCCACGCGTATTGATTCGCTGTATTTGTGTTGAGATAAACCATTCTATCTTTCCCCTTTACGTTAAAATTACAACACGTAGGGACGTTTTGTCCCTATGTGTGTAAAAGTTTTTTTAGTCTGTTATGATTACAGAAGGAGCGTCAGCTAATTTATAAGCACGCTTTGGAGTTTCGTGTGTGAAAGCCAAAGTGTATCCGTTAGCGTCACCAAGTGCCGTTCCTGTTGCTGCTGTTCCTGTTGAAAGGTCAGCACCATTTTCCATACCTACAGCCCACCAATTGTTGTTTGTATCGTTTACAAATACAATAACACGAACAGTTGCTGCATTTTGCAATTCAAGACGCTTTGGAGCACTTAACTTTTGCATCATGATGTTTACCGTCTGTGTGTAGAAAATAGTTCCAGCATCGCGATTGAAGTTAATTGTTTCTTCAAATGATCCTGTTTGTGTTGGGAGTTCATAAGTGTAAAGTTCATTTACGTTATTTATAACAATTGAACTTATAACTTCTGTCCCTACTTCGTATGTAACTGTATCAATACTTGTTTTATCTAATAAAACAATCTGCTTAATTCCACCGATGCCGTCTTTGCAATCGAGTGTAAAACCTGTACTTAATTCACAAGCCATATTTGTATGTTTTTATTAGCACAAAAGAGGAGCGGTGTTTAGCCGCTACCTCTATTATGCAAGGGTTAGAATGGTCGTTGATTATGCTTGGTAAAATGCGATTTCGTTTCCGAAGCCGTATTGCACACCTGCGAAGAATGAACAAGCAAAACGAACGTTATCAGAAAGGTCATGTGCATACATATCCAAAACTGCTACGTTGTTCCATTGGTCAAGAGTGTTTGTACCGAACCACAAGTTAGACTTCTGATAGAAAGCCATTGTGTCGTCAGACATACCGGGACATTCAATAACGTCGTATTGTCCCTGCCAGTTCATTACAACTGATTCTCCTTGATAAAGGTAGTAACCACCACCAAGACCTAAGATTGCGCTTCTGTATGCTTCAGCAACGTTTGAAGAAACTGCGATAACAGGCTTCTCAGTTGCACGACGAACGCGCGTTGGTAAAGTCAATACTAAACGTCCCATTTCTTCGATTACGTTAGTAGCGTCAATTGCTACTGGAGAAGAAACGTCAAGAACAGTTGCGTCAGCTAAGAACAAAGTTTCGAAACCATCGTATTCACCTGCTGTTGCGTTAACACCTTGCCAAATCAAACGTTCGTTGTTTGCAGCAACACCCGCCAAAACGTTAGCAATTAATGCGTCAGTCAATGAAGCGTGAAGATTTCCGTTTTGTTCTTCTCTTGCTTCCCAGTCAATTAAAAAGTCTTTCTTACAAAGTTGACGATGAACTTGGAATTTTTCTAAGGTCAAGATACGCTCTGTAAGTGTTACTGTTCCTTGTGGATCAAAATCACAAGTAGCGTTTTTGAAGCTGATAGAATCAACTAATTTGCGAACAACTTGCTTATATTCGATGTTCTCTTTGAACGTAACCGCAGCCAAAGACTCGTTACTCAAGAATGCAGCGCGGATATATCCTGCTGCTTCTCTACCTGCGTAGGTAGAAGTTAATGAAGTGGTAGTAGCCATTTTTTATTTTGTTTTTTTATTATTTTTTAAGATGAAATAAGAAACGTTCCTCTGCACTCATCTTGTTGTAAGACTTTGCAGGTGCGTTTACTTTTGCTTGCTTCACTTCTTTGATAGAAGTAGCGGCAGGCTGCGCGCTTAATTTTGTTACTTCGCTTGAAAGGTTAGCGTTCGCTTTTTTAGCGTCAGCAAGTTCACTTTCCAACTTAGCAACTAACGACAAAAGTCCTTCAACTTCTGCGCTTAGTGATTCAGATGCTTGTTCTTCAGCTACAACCTCAACGGGTGCAACTTCCGCTTCTGGTGCTTCTTCAGCAGCGTCAGCGATTTCTTCAACAAGACCTGCCGTAACAGTTACAACAAGACCTTCTGCTGTTGTGTATTCACCGTCCATCAACGCAACCTCGTTGCCGTCGATGTCTTTAGCGAATGCACGAACACCAACTGCCCACGCGTCGCTGTCAGAGTAGATACTTGTTCCGTCTTGTAATATCGCTTCAACCATCTGCTTCACCTCAACTACTTCTTCAGCAGATAGGCTCACATTGTGTTTTGCGAAAAGAGCGTTTACTTTTTCTCGTAAATTCATATAAGTGTTTATTAAATGTTTAGTACCTAAATAGAAAAGAGCGTATATTTGTTTCACAATTCGACTTTTCATTAGTTGATTTTGATTTTAGGTTTGAACGGGGGAGTAGTTACCCCCGTTTTTTTTATCCTAAATTTTCGAGAATGTCATTCAGTACCTTCACTTCCTGTTCGTTCAATCCATACGTCTTAAACCCCATTGCAGCACCTTCTTTTGTAATCTTAGTTAGTGCAAGAAGAAACAAGTTAGCGTCGTCGTTGAATAGTTCCAACTTCAGGAAACCACCTGCTTCGATATTCATTACTCGCCTTTTAGAAGTTCGTTTATTTCGTCAAGAATGGCAGCAAACTCGTCGTGATTACTCATGTACATTTCTTTCTCAACGGCAAAGTTTCCTTCGATTGAGAAACCCAACACTTCTTTGTTTTGAATCTGTTGTTTCACTTCGTCGTTCTCAACTTTCATGCAACCGAACCACGTTCCTTCTGGAAGGTCGAAACCGAAGTTCTTAGACTTGTCGTTCTCGCCTTCGATTATCCATGTTTCAACCAACGACACCCCTTCAACAACTTTCGCGTGTTCAACCGTTGCGTTGTTTTGGTTTGATTGTTTCAAATAATTGTAAGCAATAGCGCGAATGGTGTCCTTCGAATACTTTACATAGTATTCTTCGTTGGTGTTGTCATCGCGTCTGTATATCAGTTGGTCTGGAATCAATAACGCACCATAAAGAAGACCTCTAAAATCTTCTTTGAATTTCACGCTGTGTTGTTCTGAAAGCGCAACGAAGTCCACACCGATTGCAGGTTGTTCAACAACTGAGATCGCGAACACGCCCAACAGACCAGCGTCGTCGATTCCGTATTCAATAACTTTAATTTTTTTGTTCATGTTTTTATCCTCCTAATCGTGATTGGTTTTGTATTAATTGTTGTGCTTCTAAATTGCTGCTCACCTGCGTTCCAACGACGTATGCCTGAAGCGGTGGTTGTTGATTGGGTTGGTTCTGCAAGAAGGCAAAGTTCGCAGGTGAAGGAGCTTCAGTACCGCCTGGACTTGGTACTGTTCCACCGCCACCACTTCCACCACTTCCACCACTTCCGTTAAATTGTTGTTTGCTTATGATAGCCACGCGAGCAAGACCTTGCGCAATTGCAATTCCTGCCGCTATACTTGCGCGAACGGGTGCGTCTGGTGTTGGTATTGCTAACTGCGAAGCGTACGCCGCTTGCGCTGCCATGTATGTGTCAATTGTTGTTGTGGCAATACTTACTCCTTTTTGTATTGCAAAGGCTTTTCTTTGTTGTCTTTCGCTTTGTCCTGCAAACGCAGCGGCTAAGTCACCAATAATGGATAAAGAAGTTTTCATTGCGTTTACGCGAAGGTCTGCTCTTGCTTGTTCAGCTTTTTGTTCTTCTTCAAGTTGTTTTTGTGAATTAGTTGCTTTTAATGCAGTCATTTTCGCGTGAGCGTCCATTTCTGCAAGAAGTTTTTTATCAAGTTTATCTTTCTCTTTTTTTGTGATATCAGCAAGTGTAAGCGCGTGCATATGGTCGTCTTCCGCATTTAATTCCTCGTTCAACTTCTTGCGTCGTTCTAACTCTGCTGCATCTGCTTCTTTCTGCGCGTCTTCTCTTTCTTTTATCGATTTATCTCTTGCGTCTTTATCCGCTTTTTGCTGCTCTAAACGAAAACCATCGAGCGAATTTTGCATTGCTGTAATAGTGTTCTCTTGTTCTTCAAAAGACTTTTGTAAGTCGGCTTGTTGTTGCTCTGGATCAATTAATAAGTCAGCGGCTAAATTGGTAAGTCCTTCCGCTAAATTAGTTGTCTGACCAACCCACGACGCTATCTTGTCAACCGTTGAAAGTAACAAGTACAATGGTGCGTTAATCCAACGAATAACACCTTCTAAAATTTCTCTGTTTCTTTTAGCAGTATCTATCTGCGCTTGCTCCTGCCCTTTTTGCGTTTCAAGTCTGACTTTTGCTTCTTGTATCGCTGCTTGTATAGCAGCAATTTTCATATCACGAATTTCTTTCTCCGTCTTACCCTGAAGCTTCAAGGTGTTTTCCATTGCGGAAATATTGTCGTAGTTCTTTTTAGCTTGTTCCGCTTTCTTTGTTTGAAGGTCTAAAAGTTCGCGCTCTTGCTCGTTGATTCCTGTAAGTCCTTTTTCAATTGCAGGAAATTGTTTTATAATAGTATCGAAGTTTGCAACGATTAAAGCAATCGCAGCCGCTAACATTAAATAAGGGTTTGCAAGTACCGCCTTTGCAAGTTTCCCAAGTCCTTGAATAAGACCACCGATTTCTTCTTTGATTGTCTTAAAATCAATCTTTGAAACTGCCGTCCCCATACCTGCTAACGCTTGCCCTGCGCCTTTTAAGTCCAAGTCCATAAGACGTGAACCAAACAATCCAACGTTGTTGGAAAGACCTTCGAAAGCGTTACCCGCGTTGGCGTTAATCTCAGCACCTAAATCGGAAATGTTGTCCTTCAACTCGGCAGCACGCGCAGACGCTTTCTTAAATGCGTCGCTCGTCTGGTCCATTCCGAGCAATTGCTGTTGCAACGCTCTAAGTTCTGCTTTCGCACTCTTGAATCCTGTTGCAGTATTTTCAGCAGCAGTGTCTATCTGATTAAGGACAGTTACTGCGTTGGTGTTTACGTTAAAATCTATTGTATTCGCCATTAGAATAGTAGGTTATAAATTATAAATATCCAAAACGCTACGTTTACCGAAATACGAATAACTTTCATTCCGTAATGTTTCCAAAGTTTGAGCTTGCGTTTGCCGTTCGCGATGCGTCCGAACTCGCTGTTGCTTTTCATGTTCAACTTAATGAACTCCAAACAAGCGACCATTGCGCCTGCCTTATTTTGAACTTGTTCCTTTGAAGTCGCTTCCATTACTTATTATTGTTATTGTGTCACCTGCTACGCTTAACGTCACGCTTCCGCTACCTTCAACCGTCTCGCCTGTGTATGCTTGTATCGTTAGTGGGTTTGCACCCGAAACAACGCGTTGTATTATCAATTCACGTCCTGCTGTCGTCGT
>Ga0209088_10001213_pt1 | contig 16828 bp, 24 predicted proteins | sample S_140625_EF_Meta_FD_187324 | JGI IMG/M metagenome (GOLD analysis project Ga0209088, IMG submission 187324) | Freshwater microbial communities from Lake Simoncouche, Canada to study carbon cycling - S_140625_EF_MetaG (SPAdes) (version 2) | ecosystem: Environmental > Aquatic > Freshwater > Lake ... | reverse complement strand
GTGCAGGCGGCCCTCGTGTTTATTTACGGCTTTTTGCATCATGGACTTGTCCATTTTTACATCTTCGTGGGCCATACCACCTTTGGCCATGTATTTGCTACCTGAGCTGGTATTACCCTTGCTTTGCATCATTGCGGGTGTCAGTGTTTGGAACCCGCGCATTTGTGGTTTCATTGGCATATTAAACTCCTTCGTCTTTGTTTCGTTTAAACAGCGTATGGAATTCTCTTCCAGTTGCCATCTCATAGATACGCATAACACCAACAATTGCGCCAACCAAGGCAAATATTGGGTTAAACAGTTCTAAAAAAGAACCAAACGTAGCAAACACCGCTACAAAATCTAGCGTGTTTTTTATAGCGTCGTGGTTTTCGCTCATATCAACAATTCCAGGCCCTAAGGCTCTTGTTTATGCGTGAGTCTGGGTCTTTGGCGGTCTTTGGGGATGTCAATTTCTTTTTCATCCCTTCCATCCTCGCACAGAAAGAGTCGCGCCGGGAGCCGCCTTCGGGCTGGGGCGGTTTCAAGTTCATACCTTGCTTTTTGGCTGAGGCTCGTCCCTTGGCATTCAAGCCACCCTTGGGGTTCTTCCCCTCTTTTCTCTGCCATGCTGGACTCTTAGCCATAAAACACCACCGCGGTAGTAGATGCGGCGCAAACTGCTGAAATGTTTGTACTACACCTGATACCTTCCCCAGGGATTGAGACATTAATTGCCCCGGCTGCGGCTGGCGCGGTAAAAGAAAACTTAGCAGTGCCACCTGTGCCATCATTAAGAACAACCGTTCCCCCGGATGCGTAACTAATAGTTAAGCCTTTGATACGGGCGGGGCCGTTAAAAATTGTAGTGGTCGCGCCAGCGGCGGCGGCTCCTGATTTAACGTCTGTTTGCATCATAATCAATCTCCTTTAAAAACGGGGCCGAAGCCCCTTGAGCTGATTAGGAGTTAGCAAATGGTGTGGCTACAGTACCAGTGCCGTTAAGCAGGCCGTTAACCATGTATTTGTTAGCTGCAATTGCAACAATTTGAATCCATGTACCTGCCACGCCACCAGTTGTGCTGCCGTTCAAGTTAATAAAATCGTTAGCTGCTGCGGCTGTAAAACCGACAACTGCGCCAGAAGAATCTGTGTCAACAGAAATTAAAGAACCAACAAATTTGTCAGTGCCGTCTGTGCCAATCTTCAACGAGCTAGTAGAAATGGTAGTAGGAACCCAGATTGTGTAAGTCACGCCTTCGTTGTTGGCTGTGTTGGGGTCCTGACCAGGGCCAGATGTAATCGAGTTTGCTGAAGTGTTAATTGCTGGCAATGTCAAAGTTAGTGCAGCAGCCAAAGAACCACCAACAGCGATGATGCGACCACCATGAGCTTCGGGGCTTAATGTGGTGCTGGCTGTGATGTCAACAACAGTAGCTGGACCCTGTTGATAAATGCCGCCCAATGAACGAAGTGGGCCTTGAAACGTACTACGTGCCATGATAATTCCTTACATGCAAGTTAGGGTGTTCTGTCTGCATGTCGTCAGCCGGGACTGTCAGAACACCGGATAAGCCCGGGTTAAAAGCAATATACAACAAAAGAAAAGGGGGCACAAGGCCCCCCTTCAAATATTTCCTAAGAAATATTAAGCACCGGGTGAACCGAAGATACCCAGTGGGTCAGACACACCGAAGCTATAACGCTCGCGAGACTTGTAACGAACGTTACCAGTATCGAAGTCACCGTCCATGCCAGTAGACAAGGGGGTACGAACGAAATGTTTCAAACCGTTAGGCACGTCAGTTGTCAGGAACCAAGCGTTGGTATCTGTCAAATAGTGATTGACAGTGTAACCTTCGGGGATGGAACCGTTGTTCTTCAACGCATTGATATCGTTGTCAGAAGTACCAACGCGAAGGTTAGTCTCTAACAAACGAGTAGCAACGAACTGCAGTGCAGAAGGAATGATCAACTTTCTAGGTTGAGCAGCGATCAGCAAACCACGCTCGTCTGTCCAAGCAGCGATTTGAATAACAGCGTTTTCCAACGATGTTTCGTTCAAGTCAGCAGCGGTAGCAGGCGTATTGCTGTTAACACCACCAGAGATCAGTGGGTGTGCTGTAGAGCACAGAACCACACCGTCGCCGTATGTTGGACCGCCAGCAAAGGCGTTGTTCAACACATAAGCGGCTTTGACCTGCTTGGTGTAAGCCATACCGCGGGCCAAAGCCTTGGTATAGCGGCTAGACAAGCTGTCATACAAGTTATCTTCCACGGCTTCTTCGGTGATGGAGAAACCCATCGCGATTGTTTCGTGTGTATAACGTGCAGTCCATGCTTCTTGTGCATTGTCATAAGCGATGGCTGAGCCCTCGTTTTTGACTGGTGCAGCAGAGAAGCCAGAAAGCTTTGTCTCTTCTTCGAAGCTACGCTCAGATGACTCTGTTTCGTAGATTTCTTTGTGCTCTTCGCCGTATTTGGCGTACTCAAGACCGAACAAAGCGTTCAAACCTGGGAGCAACTCTTTAAGTAGCTGTGCGCGTGAAATAGCCATGGTAAGTTACTCCTTAAACACCAGTGGTGCTGTTGTACTGGTGGGTGTTGATCTTGACAATCAACTCGACAAAAGCGTCGGAGCCAGTAGCGGTTGCGGGCACAACGTCAATCACGCGGATTGGCAATGTGTTGGTGGTAGCAGAGCTAGAAGACAAAACAGCAACAGCAGAGTCACCAGTAGTGGAGTTACCAGCGTTTTGAACTAAAGCCATGTTGGAGCCAACCACAGTGCGGCTAACAGCAGCAATTGTAGTAGTACCAGACACGACAGCTACTTGGAAAGCAGCCATAGGATCATCCACAACATAACCAACCGCGTTGGTTTGACCTGCGGGGAGATACTGTGATTGAACGGGCTGACCAGCTGAATTGGTATACGAACCACCAACAAACACGCCACAAGGTGTAGCGGCTGTAGTGCCTGTATCTTTGTTCAGATAGCCATCAACGATTAAGACGGTGTCGCCAAAAAACGTTGCGGTGTAACCAGAAGCCATAGGAATCTGGCGGATTGCTCCAGCGTAGGGCATGCCATCAATACGATTGATAGCTTTTAGACCGTACGGAGCGCTGACGGTAGGATAAGCCATTTAAGACCTCTCTAAAAATTATGATCCAGAACCGAAAACGGAGGTGCCCTTAGTCACTGTCGTGCGTTTATCGCTAAACAATGGCATACGAGCGTCGTTCTCGCGCATGAAACTGTGGTCCACTGCCTGAATTTGTGACTCGGAAAGATTCCGGTAGTACGCATTGCGCTGGTCAGTGAGTTCCTCAGGTGTTTTACAAAGGATAAGACCACCGATTTCAATCGCATCTTTAAATCGAGAATTGGGATCGACGTAAGTATGCGCTTCAGGGTGCTCAGAAGCCTTCACAGGCTCCCAACCTTCGCGGAATTTTGCAGAAATATTCCTGGCGTCCCCTGCACCACCCATGCTGGTGCGAATCCATCTCATTTTGTATCCGGGCTCTTCTTCCACGCGAGGAAGTAATTCAGCAGGAGTCCATTTCACAACGGGTCTTGCCTCTTTTTCACGGGTTTCTAAAGCACGGTTCATTCGATTTTGTTCAGCCATTTTTATTCCTCTCTTGTTCAGCAACCTTTTCGGCATAAAGTTTTAATGGGACATTAAGCCTATTTGCCATTCGTACCTGATCGGGTGATAGTGTGATTTTTCTTGGTGCAACACTTCTCGATGCCGGTGCGACTACGTTTGATTTACTCGAGCGCTGAGATGTTTGCGCATCAGCGGAATTCCCAGAGTTAAACTTCTCTGGAAATACTTGGCGAATCCGCCCGTTGAGTCTCCGGTAGTACTCATCCGAGTTAGGATCAACTCCATCCTCTATGACTAGCTTTTCATGCAACGCAAACGCATAGCCAGTCATCTCCCTATCTTTACCAAACCAAGGATTGTTTTCTTTCCAAGCCTCAGCCTTGCGGTCAACGGGGGTTGTTTGCGCGATTCGTTCGATTTGTACAGTAGATTCATCATCTTGTAAAGGGGTAGGTTTAAAACTATTTACCCGATCAACCTTTTGACGGGCCGCGGTTAGTTCTTCCTGTGCCTCAACCATAGCTTCAGAATCCCCTGATTCGTAAGCCGCTTTGTACTTGGTTTTAGCTTTTTCAAGATCAGTAGCTACTACACGTTTTGCTTGTTCAAGGAGCGCTTCTTGGTTCGTACTAAGCGAACCCTTTAGCTTTTTGTTCTCCTCAACAACAGCCTGCGCTAAGCGAATAGCCTCTTCCTTTTCACGGGTAGCGGCTTCCTTGGCGCGACGTTCGTCGTGGTACCCCTTACCTAGCTTAGCCAGACGCTCTTTGAGCTTGACGTCGGAGTACCGCTCAAGTTCTTCGTCCGTAACTTCCTCTGGGGGTTCATCTAACGGTTCGCGGTTGCGATCCGCCGGGGGTGTGTTGTCAACGATCTCAATCTCGATATCGTCGTTCTTTAACAACGCTGTCGCGTTATCTTCCGCTTCTTCCTTTGGGTCAGGAAAAACGTACTCGGTTTTTTCAAATGTGGCCATGATTACTCCTTATGGACGTTGAATACCGCGAGGGTCTTGCACAACGGCTTCAATTGCATCGTCACTGATCAAACGCCACTCTGTACCGTGTATTTTCATACGCGTGCCAGTGTTGGGGCGGGTGATAATGAAATCACCGACTTTGCATGAAGGTCCAGAAGGAAAACGCTTTTCATCTTTAAACGCGTCGGGTCCAAGCTTTGCAACGAATAACACGGGGGAAAGGAGCTCCTCGTGATACATGGCAGTTGCTGACTTAAGAATACCGGTCTCGCTAAATTCCTCTTCTGCTTTAGGAAGCATACAAAGAATATGAAAAGTAACAGGATCAGGAACCTGTCTTGCTTTCTCTTCAGCCGTCGCGGGAAGTACAGTGGCTGTGGCACCGTCTTGGCTTACTAGGATTTCACTCATATATCTCTCTTAAGGGTTAAGTCCATACGCAGTGAGATAACCCAACTCACTACGTTCTTGATACACCTGTATCAATACCGGTTGTTGCGTAACCACTTTGTGGCCACCCATTTCTCCCCCTCCAACACCGGCGTACCGGCGTGTAAGGTTTTTGACGAAGCGTCTGCGTTTTTGTAGCTAAAAAACAACGCGCTACCGGCTTGGGGTGTAATTTCAAAGCCGGAATCAGGAAAAGTCGTCCCACCACCACGGGTCGGGGTGTTCAGATACATGATGAAAGTACCAACCCGCTGGCTACCGTATTCATTGGCCATAGACCCAAAATAGTCGTTGTGGGGTCTGTATTCTTGGCCTATCTCATACTTCAAAACCTGTAACCCCTCGCCGTTTTCAATCGGCCAGTTAAGTAGCTTGGCTATACGCTGTTCGATCCGGGCTACTGTCTCGGTCTGCCCGCGATGGTAAAAAGCCCCGGAGCTTGTGCGCGAAGGGTGGGGCACAGACTTTTTAGCCGTTTCGTCCACAACCGTAGACTGCTCAATCTTGTCTTCGACGCCGTTAATTAACTCTTCACACTCGGCAAACGACAAGAAGTTATCGAATATCACGACCCGCGGGAGGTTCATTTGGGCAACAATTTTGATGTCTTGCCCGTCAACCCGGATATAGGTTGGTGACCCGGAGACACTTGGTTCTGGCGCACTATTCATCTTGCTCCAATCGTTTTTTCATGTCCATCAAACTGTAATTGGCGTGGTCTAGCCCGCGGATCACGCCAACCAACTCGCGATACTCTGCGTAGTCTTTTGCCCCGCCAGAGATGAGGCGACCAACCGCCTGATCCTTGAACTCATCGTTGTGTTTCTTCAGTAGGTCAAGCTCGTTCATCCAATACCCCCAGGTTTAGTCTGTGGTTTGTTTAAGTTCTTGGCTAAGTCAGCTCTGATCTTCTGCTCGGTCTGGCGACCCTGTGCAGATACCCGTTCCGTACTCTGCTTTTCTTGCGATGCCACACGCTGTTGTTCTTTCTGCATGTCAACTTGTATGCGCTGAGCTTCAAGCTGCAACTTCTGCTGCGCCAGCTGAATATCAGCTTGCGTTTTCTGCGCACGGGTCTGAGCATCTTGTGCTTTGATCTGCAGCTCAGCCTGCTGCATCTGAATGAGCGGATCTTGCTGCATCTGCTGCGCCTTCTGCTGCTGAGCCATAGCCATGTTTTGTTGCAAGAGTTGAGCTGATGCTTGCGCCACAAGTTGCGACAACTGCACTTCGGTTTCCTCGGGCAATGCAGAATCAGGTGGCGGTAGTGGTGTGCCCAACTGCTCTTCAATTTTCTTGCGGTACAGGTAAGCTAAGTGTTCTGCCATGTGCGCTTGGATAGCCGCCATCATCTGCTGCGCCATGGGGTTCTGACCCATCTGTTGTGCAATCATCGGGTCTTGCATGAACGTTGAGTGCACGGCAATGTGCGCGTCGTGATCTTGGTAGATAAACGCTTTTGTAGGCTCACCGTTGAGAAACGCCATGTTCTCGCTGATAGGATCACGCGGCTTCTGATCATCATCAATCGGCACCAACTTCTCTGCGTTCTTTACGCCCAACACTTCAATCATCTGGCGATGCAAGATTGGCAAGTTGTAAATCTGCGGAGCCATCTGCGCCAGCTGCATAACAGCTTGATACTGCATGATGCGCTGCGCCATCGTAGAGCTGTTGGGATCACTGACAGGTATAACTTCAACCATGTCGTAATCAGCTTGCTTGACAGTAACATCACCACCCACAGGCTCGTATGCGTAATCCTCAGGCATGTTGTCTCTGATGATGGATTTGAGAAGCTTAAACTCCTCCTTCATCGAGTTGTGCACGCGGGCTTGGACAGCGCCCATGATCTTGAGTTGTCTCTCAAGCAAGGCAAGCGTGGTACCGACAGGTGACTGCGCACTCATGTCGCTGACCTTCATGTCTGCAATAGAACCCAAACGACGAGCTTCGTCTGTGATCTGATTGAGCAGCCCCATCAGAACCTGTGAAGGTTCCTTGTAGGGCAAGGTCATGATGTTGTCTTTAATCGCTCCGCTTGGGATATCTACGTCGCGGAACTCACCCGGTGCAATCGGTGTGTCGTCGCCTTTGACCCGCAGGCCACGAGCTTTCAGCCCGCCGGGAAGGTTGGCGAGTGTCCCTGCGTCAACAAGCTGACGTATAAGAGAAGTACCAGCACGAGCATAGCCGCCAATAATGTGAATAAGTCCCATGCCATACGCACCAAAGCCGGGAACATAGTCGTACTGAACCAGGTGCTGACGTTTTGAATACGTCGGATCATCTTCTTTCCAATTCCTATAAATAGACAAAACTTTAGTCGTGCCGCGATCAATTGTAATGATGTAAGGAACAGCAATCTCATCTTCCTGCTCATCACCCGGCAGCACATAATCAACTTGAATCTCAGCTAGCTGGTAGCGATCATCGTCTGTAATAGAGTAGCCTTGTTCTTCGGCTTTTTTCTTCTCAACGTCATTGTAAATACTGACTGGCTCACCCAAGTCAAAGTCACGATAGAACCCAGCAACCTGAAGTTTCTTGACATCGTTTTTCGTCTTACGCATTAAGTGGGTGACGCGCTCAGCTGTACGTGCGCCCGTAGACCCATAAGGTATGATCACGTCCTCGGCGGGCAAGAAGATCGATGTTTGCCTCTTAAGACCTGGATCGTAATAAACTTTCTTAAAGGCCGCGCCCGCAAGACCAAGGTTGAACAACATGCGCTCGTGCTCAGGACGATACTCAGGCATCTCCTCAGTCAAGCGATAATTCATATCATCTCGGACCCTCTCAGCCGCCTCTTCTTTAAGGCGATCAATCGCCCCAATGATCTCCGTTTTAACAGGACCCGCAGCAGGGAACGTTTCTGTAATCGTCTCACTTTGGAACCGGATCGCGGCTTCAGTAAGAACGGTCGAGAATACTCCGCAGGCTCCGTTCCAAGGCTCGGTTCGTTCTTCATACTTCATCCCCAAAACATCAAGACCTTTAACGTACGTGTCTGTCCAGTCTTTGCGACTGGCAATATCCGCATCAACCAACCCCATCAACTCAGACGCAAGGGAGCCAAGCTCGCCCTCATCCATGTCTTCTGCAAGGTTGCCGCCAAACTCCTCACCAATTGTTTTGGCCTCTGGCGACAGCTCAATCTCTATACTGCCCGCGATGACTTCTGGTTCTTCAATCTCGATCTCTATTCCGTCTTCTAAAGTTGGGTCCTCTAGTCCAGAGATAAGAGAGTTCAAAGCTTTGTCAATATTCGTAGCCATACATCATCCTCAGTAGAACACCGCATTGCGGCGCTTGTAAAATTTTGGTTCTTCCGGTTCATCGGAAGGCAAGCGAAGGAAACTACCCTGCCTGAATCTCATCAGTGCAAGAGTGGTCGCGTCCACCAAGTCGTCATGCTCGCCGGAAGGAAATGCGGCAATCTCATCAACCGCCTCCTCCGCCCAAGCAGTACGGGGAATCCATACTTTCCCTGACGCGATTATGTCCGAGACAGAGTTTAGGCGGGCAATTTTGTCCTGACCCCTACTTGGTGTGTATTCCTGAACTGGAATACCCATCGCCCGCAATTCGTAGATTAGTGGCGCACCGGTGGCCTTCTTCTCGATGATCACACCGTCGGGCTCCCACTCCTGATACTCGTCAAACACATCCTTCTTTAGCTGCACCCACTCCACACGCTTTCGATACACGTTGAGCAAGATGATGTTTGGCAGGCTGTGATCTTCATCGTTGTAAAAAATCCCCCACGTCATGCCCACTGAAAAGTCGGCGCGGTTGGTTTTTTCAAACGCGGTGTCCCATGACTGCAATACATACTCACATGAGGGCGGGCGCTCTTTCTCCCACCATCTCCACCAGTCCCGCTTGATGATGGCCGACTCGTTACCGACAGGATTCTGCTGATACTGGGCTTGCCACTTAGAGTTAGGCAATTCCTGACGGAGCGCTTCCAACTCCTGCAATGACCAAAACTCGGGCCATAAGGGTTTACCCGAGGGCATGATGGCAGGGAACTCAATCACCTCCCACTGCTCTCCACCGCGGGCAGCGGCAGCTTTGAGTACCTGGCCCGTCAAGTCCCGCTGCGCCCACCGGGTCATCACGACTACGATTGACCCGCCTGGCTGCAGACGCTGACGAGGTCCAGACGTGTACCATTCCGTCACTTTATCAAATACGTCGGGGTTGCTGGCAGCCAAAGCAGCCTCTTGTTCTGAGTGCGGATCGTCAATAATGAGGATATCGGCACCCTTTCCGGTCACCGTTCCGCCCACACCAATCGCAAAATAGTCGCCACCTTTGTTGGTATTCCACCTTCCAGCGGCTTTTGAGTCCTGTTGGAGCTCAAAATCGGGAAAAATTGCCTTGTAAACGTCAGAATCGACGAGATTTCGCACTTTTCGACCGAAGCCGACCGCTAATTCACCCGTATTCGAGCTCTGAATGATCTTTTTATGCGGATATTTGCCCAAAAACCACGCTGGGAGCAGGTAAGAAGCGAATTCTGACTTGGTATGGCGGGGTGGCATGTTGATAATGAGCCGTTTGCACTCACCATTGGCCACTCTTTCGAACGCTTTGGCCATAATCTTGTGGTGTCGGCCCGAAATGAAGGTCGGCCAGCACTTATTCACAAAACCCATGAACGTATCCCGAGCTTTTTGCTTTTCCAGCATAGCTTCCTTGCGGGATAGGTCTGCAAGGATGACATTCTTCTGATTCTCTGTTAACAGGTGAAGATTAGCCAGCAGCGCTTTGAGCTCTGGGTCTAACTTTTCTAGCTCATCCACGTCATCAGACATCAGCGGTGTCCTCCTCGGGTGGTTCTTTGGGCGTTACATCCTCAATCACCTCGGGGTCTTCAAACTCTTTCTTCATGTCCAAGTCCACGGCGGGCACATCGATCGCATTCAACTTCATCATCTTGCGAATCTTGTCCTTGATCGCCTCGTCAATGTCCGCAACGTTGTTGTAGGTCACAGTAATTTCGGTTTTTTCGGAGAACAAGCCCACGTCGCTGATCTTGCCCAACATCTCCGTCGCTTTTATTTCGATGCGAGGATCCCCACAGCCCGCTAGGTCTAGTAGTTTGTTGGTTACTACCAAGCGCAGCTCGGCTGCGTCGGCAACTATGGGGTTGTTGTACTCGCGCAACATAGTACTGATACGCTGGGCGACTGGCACCTTCTCCATTAACGCTGAGGCGTTTGGTGCTTCGGGTCGTGTACGTGGCCTGCCCCGCTTTGGCTTCTCGGACATGGCGTCTTCGAACTGTTTCTTTGCAATTTCCGAGAACTGAGCAAATACCTCGTCAGCCTCATCTTGTGCAGTGGGAGAGTCTTCAACGTCAGCGCCCAGTCCTTTTAAGACGGCGGCTGTGTTGGCGGCCAGTTGCATGTCTTCACGCAAGGTCGCTGCTTTGTCTGGTTCGGTACTCTCGGGGTACGGAACCGTTTTATCAATGTCTAGTTTTATCATGGAGGAAAGGGGGTGCACTCCAAAGGGTTACCAACAAGAATGAACACCTTTTTCTCCGTCTTCCTACCACAATGACCGCGTGTATTGTGGCTTTCCGGTTCTGGGTTAGTCCGCCTTACGTTTCGGCGTCCAGATGTTCATACTTGTTGGTGACTGGATTCTACACGTATGGAACCAAACAATGCAAGGGGGTCAAAAAATATATGGGGATAGGGTTTACCCGGGACCCAAATTAACAAGGGGGCGTCTTCCATTAACGGACCCCCACGGTCTGCGGTTGGCGTTTTGTTCTTGTTGGGTAGCCCACCGGCAATTATCTGGGCTATAGCCTTTTGTGTTGTCTATCCTGTCTATGGAATGTCCAGTAGGTTTGGGCCCCATGTCTTCAAAAAAACATAACCAACCGGTCTTACCGTTTTCCCCAAATCTCCAACGGTTGCATACAGTTATCCCACATGCCCCATATCTTACATACGCGGGGGCCTTTGGGTTGTAGCACCTAGCGAGCATGGCTGTGTGGGATTTGTGGGTGTAGCTACGGCGCTCCACATCAGCGGTTTTAATTAGTGCGGCACGAAACTCAGTTGCGTAGCAACCACACGAACTTGTTTTTCTCTTTCTAAGACTGGCTTCCAACACTACCTTAGTGTTGCCGCAGTCGCAAAGGCAATTCCACCGCTTGTGATATTTTTTATCCTGGCTGTGGAAATTTTGCACTACTAATCTGCCAAATCGTTGTTGTTCCATAAGATTCCTTGGTGGGGGGTACGGTGGGAATCTATGGTACCAGAAATTTTAAATTTTGCTCTCCTATTGCGCGGAACACTGTGTATGTCTGCGGTATGGTACCTACTTGAAATCTCCCCCCTGCCCACCCGGTGGTGTTCTCCTCCTGGTCTCACGAACAGCCGTGGGTCTAGCCGGAGAAGATCGCTACTTACGCCAAGGTCTAGCCGGAGAAGAGTCGATTTTTTTTGAGCGATTTTTCCATTTCAAAGAATGGATTGCTCGTGTGGAGTTTCCCCCTTATTCTGACCCATCCCTTAATATACATCATCAGCAGTTGATCACTGCAGATAGCGGGCTCGGCAGGTGCTGAGCACGTTGGCAATCATGCCTTCCCTTTATTGAGGAGACGATCACATGGCAAATTTAACTGCCCCTTCCGTTGCAACTTCTGCGGTTGCTGTTCCAGTCCCTATGATTCACGGCAAGCCTGCCGTCGAGTTGCAGGATACGATCTTCACCATTGGCGAAGAGACCGGTGCGGCTGAAGCACTGATGGCTAAGGGTAAGCAAGCCCTCGATGTTCTCGATGCAAACCTGCACGACATCATCAAGGGTTTGTCCTACTCTGAGTTCATGCTTGTGCGTGACTTCCACAAGGCGGGCAACATCGACAAGGGTCGAAGCGACGATGCCGCCCAGAAAATCTGGGAGAGACAAATCAATCGTTGCGTGTCGACGTTTGAGTTTGTCAAGCCTAAGTCTGAGTCGAAAGATGCGGTTCGCAAGGCTGAAGCGAAGGCTCAAGAAATCGCAAAGCTGGCTGAGTTTGCGGATGACGACCTTATCGAGCGCAAGCAAGAACTGTTGCGCAAGGGTGACAACAAGTCGCTGAATGAGGCTAAGAAACTCAATGCTGAAGTTGCCCGTCGCAATGCGTCGGCAATCGATGCTGAGAAGGCAGAGTTAAAAGCTCTGACCGATAAGATCAACACTCGTGTGAAAGAGTTGGCTAAGTCAGGCACGCCTGATGCGGTCGAATTGCTCACGCAAGTGGCAATGATCTTGGGCTAAGCCCACCATGGAATGGTCGACACGGTGTCGATCATTCCGTTTTAACCTTTATTGGAGGACATTATGTCTGATGCTATTTTTGGTCAAGTCGAGTTTTTCACTCATGTTTCAACTGTTCGTGGTGAGCATGAGTTGGAGAAAAAAGTTAAGTTGCATACAGTTCATTGCGAGTATCAAGATCGCTTTGAAGTTATCAGCAAGTTCAAAGCTGACAATCAGCACGTCAAGGATATCTATTCTTGCTTTGTGTTTCGTGACTACATTGGTTAAAACTTCGCCCGCTGTGCTTTTGCATGGCGGGCGTTTTTTTTCGTCTCGACCCGCGCTCCGCGCCCGCGATGCCCGTTCCGCGTACTAGCAACGGACTAGCCATGTTGTAACCAGCAACGGTATAGTCCTCGCGGGCGTGGCGCAACGAGGCAATCCATGCTCTCTGTATAGAGACCAGTTCCGTTAGCAACGGGGGAATTTTCGACTTTATGTCGATTTTTCCGCCCGCTAGGTCGGCAAGGGCGCTCGGCAAGTGCAACATAAGTCAAGTTCGCACACATATTCCCTGGCACATTATTTAATTTCCCATTCGCTCTTATTAGTTGCTTTGTAGCAACGGTCTACACAAACAGTCACTTACGGGCGTAAGCATGACTTTAGCTAGTTAACTTATCATTGACCGACATAGGTCAGCACGCGCAAGTCCTTGATTTTCCTAGCTTCTCTCTCTCTATCTATCTAATAAAATAATAAATAAACCGACACTTACGCTTTTTCCGAGAAAATATGAAGCGCGGGGAATTTTTTATGTCCTTTTGTGTTTAAAACAACGCTTTCGCGGGCAATATTTCTCCTTCGTTCACAATTTCCTAAAAAGCATAAGAGTATAATTATCAATTATTTTATTGCTCGCCAGCCCTTGAAATACGTAGACAACACCCCATTTTAGTGATAAGATAACTCGCTAAACATAAACAGTCACTCGCGGGCGAGGCGGGAAAAGTCGTCAAACTGTCGATTTCTCCCGTAACCTTATCTTTTAACCTTATCAAATGGAGTAACACATGGCACGCACAGCAAAGTACCGTACTTGCGACGATCTCATCAACAACTGCGAAATCAGGGGCGATTGTTTTATTTGGCCCCACAACGAACACTCACAGACTTCGCCCGTCATCAGCCCATACGCACCCATGACGCGGGCGATGCTCACCAACTCGGTAGCCCGCATCTTATTCACCGTTATCAGGCACATCCCTGTCAATGGTCGGCTCGTGAAGTGGTGCAAATCACCCCATTGCGTAAACCCTTACCATTACTCAGAGCATCGGTACATTGTTGCCAAGCGTGTTCGATCGGGCGCTGTCTCTTCGCTTCTCCCTGAGCAAGAACAGAGACGCGATCTATTTCCTAGCGATGAGGACATCCAAGCCATCAAGCCCCGCGACGCAGACATCATGGAGATTCTGCTCAGACAAGCATCGGTCAACCCATACGACAGTAAGAACTTGCCCGCTGACCTTCGCGTAGAGAAGATTGTCCCCGATGCAAGTAAGCAAACCATCAGGCCCGTGCTTGTGATGCGTGGTGTAACCAAAGACCTGATCACCAAGAAACCCGAAGCAACGGATGAGGATGTGGATGACTTGTTCAATGGCTCTATCTTCAAGGCGATCGAAGAACGAAAGCGTCGCTTGCTATCCAAATCTGCGGATGATTGGGACCTCGGTTCCAAATAACGGAATGGGTTGCTAAAACACGGAGAGGGTCTTGACATTGTCAAGAATGTATGTTATAATGTACGAAGTACATTAGCTAGTAGAACTTCTTATGTACTTTTCTCCGTGGTTCCGGATTCTTCGACACCCTGTCGACTATTCCAAATCACTTGTGTCATTTCTTTTATTGGAGATACCTATGTTTACCGCCTTCGAGCGCTTTCAGCGTTTCATCATTGCCCTTGCACTCATTGTGCTTGCCCTCGACCTCTTCTATTGGAGACCGTAATGAATATGTACACCCGCAGATGGCGCAGACCCATCCCCTTCAATGGCAAAGCACTCAGTTGGTTGCAAGCGTTCGATGAGTGCGTTGCAGAGGGCCGTGCCTACACCGAGATTCACTTCTATCGCAACCCCGAGACAGAAGAACTTGTTATCACCTATTGGGAGATCGACTAATGACTCACCATACTACAGAATACGATGACGACTACACAGCCTGGCATTCATGTGTCATGTGCGGTGATGACGTTCACCACGAGCGATGGGCTTTGGGCTATCACTCGTGCCTCCATTGCGGCAATCAAGCCGCGATCTCTGCACGCCAGTCATGGTGTGTAGTGCAACCCTACGGCAAAGGTCCTTACATGTTGGTAACTGATGCGTCTGCACCACAGACTCTGTTAGATACCAATCAGAAGTACCCTCGTTCGTAACCTCGGACTAATCGACATGGTGTCGGTTATTCCTTTTCTCTTCTTTTATTAGGAAACAAAAATGTCAGAAATCAAACACTCCCGTCGCATCAACTTCACCGAAGCCGTTGATCTCATCCTCAATAGCGGGCTTAACTCAGTACACCTTACTGGCGAACCAGGTGTTGGTAAGACCGCGATCCAAGATGTGATCGTCGAGCGTACAGGCTATCACAAGGTATACATTGACGGTCCGAACACCGACGTGGGTCAGGCGGGCATGCCCATCCCTAACCACACGACACGCACCTTGGACTTCTACCCAGCTGAGAGTTTCAAGCTACACCTAAACGAGCCATGCGTGATCATGATCGACGAGTGGACCAAGACTGATGACTACGTACGCAATACGTTGCATCCCTTGTTGCACGAGCGTCGCATGAGTGATCGTTATCTGCACAAAGACTCGATTGTCTTTACCACTGGCAATGATGATGCCGATGGTGTAGGTGACTATGCCAAAGCGCATACCCGTAATCGTCAGACATGGATGCCATACATGAAGCCCAATGCTGAAGAATGGTTGGGCTGGGCAGTTAACAATGGCGTAGCACCCGAGGTGCAAGCGTGGGTGCGTGAGTATCCCCATTGCCTAGCATCGTACCAAGATGGCGGGCAGAAAGAGAATCCGTACATCTTTAATCCCCGTGACGCATCGCAAATTGCGTTCGTATCACCTCGCTCGTTGTTCAAGGCGTCGCATTGGGTATCTATCCGTGATCGCTTAACAGATAACGCTTTGATCGCGGCCCTCGATGGCACTCTGGGCTTTTCAGGCTCGCGTGATTTGCAAGCATACGTATCAATGGCTGATCAACTCCCATCCCGCGAGGCTATCGAGACTAGCCCCGACACTGTGACTTTACCCACAAGTCCAGCGGCTCAATGTATCTTGATGTTCAAGGGCGTAGCAGTATGCACCCGTGAAACATTCGGCACATGGATGCGCTTCGTCAAGCGTATGCCTAAAGAAGCACAAGCACTCTTCATCAATAGCTTACTCGAGGTCAAAGCTAAGAAGAATTGGGCTATTGCACACCCTGCGTTCGTGACATGGGCTCGTGAGAACCAGTACATGTTTGCCGGACTCAAGGGATAAATCGACATCCCGTCGAACTTTCCAACCAACCAAGGAACTTAAATGAAAACTATCAAGATCGGAACTCCTGTCAGCTATCGCAACTGTTACATCGTGCCCGTCAATGACGGCTTTGATGTAGTGGACAAGACATCAGGCAGATGGATTCACATTGGAAGCCAACGCTTAGCCAAGTGGAATGCAACTGTGTGGTCACGCTTGTCCACAGAGTTTGATTCATCTTCGCCATTGGCAAAGAAGAAACTCACCACTCTACAGAATACAACTGTAGTCATTGACGTAACACCGAAAGTGAAGAAATGAAATACTACATTGGCGAAGTCGAGACTTACTTTGGTGAGAGCGAAGTAAGCACGATGATTAAGTTCAGAACAAACGATCACCCCGAGGAGCATCTTGATGAGGTTGCTTCTACGTTTTGGGGTATCGATGGATCGCAAGCGGGCGATGGCACAGTCAACATGTATGACTTTGGTGATCGCATGACAAGCGCAGGGCGTTGGCAAGAAGTTGATGCCGATACCTATAACAAGTTAACAATCATTGCGGAGTTAAACCATGACTGAATACAACTTACTGATTGCTTTGCTTGTTCTGGCACTCGTATGGGCGGGCGTAGTCACTGGGCTTTGGCTTGATGCTAAGCGTGAAGTTCACGTTACCAAGCGTGTCATTCTCACTCTTGTCCAAGACAAGGAAGAGCGTGAACGTTTCTTTACTGGGTTTGAGAAAGTATTGGGAGGTAGATTAAATGACTAGAAGAGAACTAAGAGATCACTTTGCGGGCCTAGCCATGCAAGGCTTGATCCCACAGTATCGTGAGATGTTCATGGACGGTACGCTAGAGGATTGGGTTAGCGATGCTCTGCCTGCACTCGCAGACGAAGCGTTCTTGCTTGCCAACGAAATGCTGAGGGCTGGAGGGTATCACCATG
>Ga0209088_10001211_pt1 | contig 16842 bp, 16 predicted proteins | sample S_140625_EF_Meta_FD_187324 | JGI IMG/M metagenome (GOLD analysis project Ga0209088, IMG submission 187324) | Freshwater microbial communities from Lake Simoncouche, Canada to study carbon cycling - S_140625_EF_MetaG (SPAdes) (version 2) | ecosystem: Environmental > Aquatic > Freshwater > Lake ... | reverse complement strand
TTCTAAGAGAACAGATGCAGAATATCATGATGGCGAGTGCGGATTTTATTCTGAGTTCGTGTCTGATGAAGTAGTTCCATGCCCAACTGAAGAACCAACGACTGAAGAGCCTACAACGGAAGAACCGACAACGGAAGAACCGACAACGGAAGAACCGACAACGGAAGAACCGACAACGGAAGAGCCAACTGAGCTGCCTACTGAGGAACCAACAGAACCTCCGACACCAGAGCCAACTACGGAAGAGCCTACTGAGGAACCAACAGAACCTCCGACACCAGAGCCAACAGAAGAGCCAACTGAGCCGCCGACTCCAAGTCCAGAGCCAAGTCCAGAACCAGAAGTAACTCCAGGTCCAGAGCCAAGTCCAGAACCATTTGAGCCAAGTCCAGAATTTGAAGAGTGGCCTCCAGAACCTGAGCCAAATACGACCTCTGGATGATAATCTCGGTTATTCTCTACGAATTTAAACTAACAAATTTGTAGAGAATAAACATACCACTTAACTAAATAAGTAGTATATGAAAACTTCTCGGGCTTTACAACTATTAAAGCAACGTCCACGCATTTACATAATGTGTGGACTTATCACCAATTAAAATATCAACAATGTCAGATCTTACTTCAAATTCAATTCAAGAATACAAAAATAAAATCAATGCAGTTAGTCCCAGTTTCTGTCTAGCAAAATGGAAACAGGTTACACTACATTTGCAAACTGGGCATAATCACAGTTGTCATCACCCTACTACACATAAAATTCCCTTGGAAGAATTGGTAGTCAATCCCAGCGCATTGCATAATACTAACTTTAAAAAATCTCAGCGTAAAATGATGTTGGAAGGCCAACGTCCAAGTGAATGTGACTATTGCTGGAAAGTAGAAGACAGCGCACCAGATGCACTCAGTGACAGAATTTATAAAAGCTATGACGTATGGGCAAAGCCGCATTTTGATCAAGTAAGAAACTTGCCATGGGATAGTAATGTAACACCCAGTTATCTAGAAGTAAGTTTTAGTAATGTCTGTAACTTTAAATGTAGCTATTGCAGTCCTCAGATCAGCAGTGCTTGGATGGAAGAAGTCAAAGAACATGGTCCTTATCCAACACATGGCAAGTTCAATGACTTAGAAGGTCTTAAACAAATAGATCAAATGCCAATTCCACATAATCAATATAATCCATATGTTGATGCATTTTGGAAATGGTTTCCTGATATCTATAATGAGTTACAGCATTTTAGAGTAACAGGCGGCGAGCCATTATTAAGCAAGGATACATTTAAATTATTGGATTATGTCATTGATAAACCCAATCCAGAAATGCACTTGAGTATTAACAGTAATCTATGTATACCTCCACAGTTGTTTGATAAGTTTTTAGAAAAAGTAAAAATTATCTGCGAAGAAAAGAAAGTTAAAAAGTTTAAAATCTTTACCAGCTGTGATGCACACGGAGCAGCCGCAGAATATATTAGAAATGGTTTAGACTATGCATTGTGGTTAAGTAATGTTCGCAGAGTGCTAACTGAAGTTCCAGAATGCACTATCACTATTATGAGTACATACAATGTTCTCAGTGTACCTAACTATTTAAAATTTCAAAAAGATGTATTAGATATTAAAGATGAGTTCGGCGGACACAACAGCGTAATGGCTCCGTTGATTTTAGATGTTCCTTATCTGCGTCATCCAGCACATCAAAGTATCTTTCATGTAATGCCTGCCGCTTGGAATAAAAAGTATATGTTTGATCAAGTAACTATGATGTATCGTAACTTAGAAAACGGCGAATGGTATGGCAGTGCCAACCGTGGATTCTTCAAGTGGGAAGCTGAAAAGTTCAAGCGTATATATGAACTGACCATGCACCAAACAGATCCTGTGACAACCACTGTTTATCAAAAGGACTTTGTTAAGTTTGTTGATGAACACGATCGCAGACGTGGCACAGACTTCCTGGGAACATTCCCCGAGTTTGAATCTTATTATACTAAATGGAAAAACGACATTTAATAAGGATCTGACATGAAAATTGCTATCTGTATTAGCGGACAACCAAGAACATGGGAAAAATGTTATCACACATGGTTAAAATTAATTGATACAATCAAACTGAATCATCAAGTAGACAAAGTTGACCTCTTCTGTCATTTTTGGGATTTTAATACGCCACCACACAGATTGTTAATGCACGAAGGCTGGGACTATGCTACTATTCCTGGTGCGACTATTTCAGAAGAAGAAAAAGTCAGACTAATCAATGTATTAAATCCAAAAAAATATCTATTTGAAAATGAACTTTCAAATAAAAACAAAATTAAAGAAACTCTTAATAGAAATATTGCCCATATCAACGAGCACGGGCAAACTAATATAGAATGGCTGTCGGGGCAGTTTTATAGCATCATGTATGCTTGTCATTTGAAAAAAATGTATGAATATGAAAATAATTTTAGATACGATGTCTGTATTAGAATGCGAGCAGATATATATTTTGATGATGATCAAATAAGATATTTTGTTGGAGACGATTTAGTGAGTCCAAAGACTAATACATTGTACAGTTGTCATACTAGAAAAGATGATATACAGTTTCCTTTTCATAGATTGGGTGATATATTTTGGTATGCTGACTCCGTTACATTTAATAGGATATGTGAATTTTATAGATGGTTACCTATTATAGGCAAAAGAAGTTTTAACAAAAATTTGATAGGACCCGAACATTCCCTATACTTTTATTCTAAAATGATGAATATAGAAATATCACCATTATTGTTTGATCCCAAGATTTATAGAAGTGAAGACTATTTAAATAGAAAAATAAAATCTGGATTAGAAGGGGAGCTGGGCGGACATGAGCTTATTTAATTCTGAAATGGTTGTGCCTGTTAGAGTTGAAACACCTTTGCTGCCACCATCTGATGTAAAGTTTAGAATAGCAGTTTGCTTTAGCGGGCAAGCAAGGTATTGGAAAGAAAGTTCTGCGAATATTAAAAGATTTTTTGAATTTAAACATCATCATCCTGAAACGGGATTAGAAGTAGAAACCGATTATTTTATTCATACGTGGGATACAAATACATGGAGACTACCAAAAACTGATCATAATGTATTTGAAGATGTCAAACACGACGATGGCGCCGCTATCAGAGATGCGTATAGACCCAAAGGTATTATAATAGAAGAATATACTAAAGATCGATTCATAAGATCATGGGATCCCATGTTTTATAGTTTTGCAAGAAGCTTAATGCTTAAACGTGATTATGAACTTACACATAGTTTTCAATATGATTTAGTTATCAAGGCACGTATGGATGTAATATATAATCCAGCAATGCAATTTCCATTACAACGAGTTTGGCCAGGAGTATGTTATACTTCAACACCAATAAGCAAATTTGCGTCTGAATTTAATTACAACAATTTCGATGATGTGTTATTTTATGGAGACAGTCCTACCATGGATGTCATGGGAGACTTGTACGCTTACCATGATATCACACGCCCAATAGAATATCAATATAAAAATCAAGCCGAGTTAAATTTAGATCCTGTATTATATTATGGACCTGGATGTTTACTTTATAAGTACATGACAACATTGGGCATACATCCTGATGGCGCACGACCCTTTGAATACGCAGTAATGAGAAGCACTGCTGTAGATGCAAAGTTAGACTCTGTTTATCAGTATGAAGAAATTAGGAGAAAATGGTTTGAGTGGTACATTTAAAAGAATGATTGATATGATAGATAATAGCCAAGCACCAGAAATTATCTGTGACGGTGACAGCTGGGTATTCGGATGTGAAATTGCAGATCCTAATATTGCAAAAAGATATCCCATTGGTACTCATCCAGGACAATATGATTTTATAAAAGAAAATGATGGTTATAGAACTCCTAAAATTTTCTCCACTCATCTAGCAAAGTTGTTAAACATACCTGTGACAAATCTCAGTTGGCCGGCTGATGATAATGGAACTATTTTACGTAGAACTATAAATTATATTTCACAAAAATATTTGGCAAAAAACTTGCCCACTGATAATTTATTTGTTATAATAGGATGGACTAGTCCAGAAAGAAATAGTTTTTGGTATAAAGATGAAAACCTGTCTCATCTATTTAGACTATGGCCACAGGTAAAACATTTTGATGCAGCCGCACAAGAAAAGTTCTGGGAAATATATGTTTCATATCTATGGAACTCTGAAGAATATATTCCTAGATATGTTTTAAATGTGTTGCAACTGCAAAATTTCTGTGATGCCAATAACATTAAATGGATGTGCTTTAACAGCTTTTATCAAACTCCAAATGCGTCTCCAGGTCAATGGCATGATTTGAATATAAGAGATGAAGTAAGCAATTTAAAAAATAGAATAGGTGGTCATGAATATCATCAAACTTCAAACACTTTAGAACGAAAAAATCATATTAATGATTACTCTGCATTATGGGATAGTATAAATTCAGTTAGATTCTATAAAAAGGATCAACCAAATAATACGTTTAAAAGCTATATAGAAGATCCTGTTAACAACGTCAACCCTCCTTTGACAGGTTGGCATCCTAGCCCAGAAGGCCACGAAGCATGGGCCACTGAATTAGTTAGATATATAAAAACAAATAATTTACTATGATAGACACATTATATGTAAATGGTTGTAGTTGGACAGCGGGTAATGAATTAGAAACTGATTCTGCATTAGTAAAACTCATCTACGAAAACGGACTTCATTTTCGTAGGCCTGACAATCCAATAGAGTTAGAGTTATTGGATGCAAATGATGTGCCAGCAGGATATGCTAATGACTATTTTGACAATTTTAATTGGGCGGGTAGATTAAAAGAACAATTAAAAATAAAAAATTTAATTAATGATTCATTGGGAGGTGGGAGTAATTCTAGAATTTTAAGAACAACTATTGACTTTATACTATCCTTGACAAAAGAACAACAGCAATCTACATTAGTAGTTATAGGTTGGACTGACACTGGAAGAGATGAAATTCTTTTTCAAAATACTTGGCAATACTTTAATGTTACTCAACCGTTTAGTACCACTGTTAATCGACATCAAATAACCGATGAAGAAGTCATTAAAAAAGTAGATAAATTTCAAGAAGAATATATTGTTAATGTATACAACGACAGAGTAGGGATACAAAAGTATTTCCAAGGTATTTACTTGTTATCAAATCTTTTAGAAAATTTAGGAATACGTTATTATTTTTTCAGTGCTTTACCGCAATGGTGGACTGCTGGAGATTTAAAATTAAACCATAATGTTGAAGATGAATTACCAGAATATGTTCACTGGTATGAAAATCATCGCTTCATACACCCTATGAGAGATAATATGCATACGTTTATATACTCCAATACACAATTTCCTTTGGGGAAATATCGACATCCATTGTCAGAAGGACACACAGCATGGGCAGATTATTTACTTCCCTTTATTAAAAAAATTTTGTGAAATTAATGAATAAACAATATAAATGATGGAAAAAATATAAACAATGCCTAATAAATTAATAATATGTGGAGACAGTTTTAACATTGGTATCGGTTGCCGCAATCTTTCTACGGAACCATATGGAGTATTACTGGCAAATAGTCTTGATAGAGATTTAGTGAACCTAGCCAAAGGTTCTAGCACTAATTTAAGTATTTACTTACAAGCAGAATATGCAGTAGAAAAAATTGCCACTAGCAATGATATTGTAATAGTAAGTCATACCAGTTATGACAGAGTTGATTGGTTTCCTTGGGAAGATGAACATCAAGGCTTGATATCAAATGCTGATGTTAACTATCACCAATACCCTCCATACGGCTTAGATTCATATCATCAAATACTAGATAAACACCCTATGAAAAATGATCCCAATTATAGAGGAGCAATGTTCACAGAAAACTTTATGGGTATTATTGATTATTGGGAAACATTTGCAAAACACGATAGATATTCTGGATATTATGCTAGATTTCAAAATGAACCAAAAGAAAGAATGAAAACGTTATATGATTTTGCTACAACGATACACGATGATAGAATAAATCGATTGCACAGCATAGGTGTAATGACCATGGCGCATCAATTATTAAAAAAACATAATATTAAACATTTGATGTTAACGCATGAGCCGGATTATTATTCTAAATACATGGACGAAGAAAATCTACTATGGTTCTCTTGGGGAGAACTAAGTATAGAGTTCCCAGATGATTTACCATCGTGGCACACAAGTAGTCAAGGCCATATAAAAGCATATAGCATGGTATTAGATAAATTAAAAGAAAATGGATGGGCATGAATACACTTTGGGTCTACGGCTGTAGTTTTTCAGAACCTTTTGGATTAGTCCCCGGAGGCGTAACAACTATCAACGAAGATAAAAGCAGAAACCTCCATGGTACAGATTATTGGGGAACACATCTTGCTAATAAATTAAACCTCAAATGTATAACTAAAAGCTGTGCAGGGGTTGGTTTGAATTATATTAATGACCGCATAGATGAAGATATAATGACTTGGGATAAAGAAGATTACATTGTAATTAATCCCAGCTTTTTTAGTAGAGTTACTTTTGAGGAATTAGTTAAACGCGAAAGTCAAAGTGATCTCGCGCCATTGATGAAAGACTGGGATTTTATTGTCACGCACAACGAAAGCCGTTGGCGAAAAAAGATACAAACTCTGCATTATTTCGGATATAAAAATGTATACACCTGGTTAGTTGACAATACAAATCATTATAAAGAAGTTGGTAACTTAATTACAGCACCTGGCGATTATGTTAACTGGAAAGATTGGATGGATCAGCACTACGAATATTGGCAAAGTTTGCCAGGTAGTATCTATCCTCTAGGAGATTGGCACTTTAATGAAATAGGGCACGTTGCAATAGCAAATAGAATGCATGATTTTATAATAGGAAATACAAATGGAAATTAAAAAAGTAAACAAACATTGGGGTTATGAATTGTGGATAGCAGATGGATCATCTACCCCTTACGCCAGCAAAAGAATTTTATTTAAAGCTGGCAATAGAACCAGTTTACAAGTGCATGAATATAAAATAGAAACCAACTATGTACTCAGCGGCACGGGTGTTCTGCATCGCAGTCGAGAACCATTGGACATTGCTAAGTTCTTAGAACATGGTATGACAAACAAACAAGTGGAAGCCTACGAATATACTTTTGAACGGATAGATTTAAAACCCGGAGTTGTATTTAATGTTACTCCTGGTTATGTGCATAGAGTAATGGCAATTACAGATTTAGAATTTATGGAAACAAGTACAACTGAACTAGATGATGTTATACGTTTACAAGATGATGCTGGTAGAACACATGGTAGAATAAGTTACGAACATGAGTAATACCGTTATTATTCCTACAGCTGGCCTTGGCAGTAGAATGGGCAACTATACCAAAGATCTTAATAAAGCACTGTTGCCTTATAAAGATAAACCCATACTATCACATATCATAGACAATTTCCCCAAGGATACTAGATTTATTATACCATTGGGACATTTAAAGCAACAAATTATAGACTTTTGCACTGCGGCATACAGTGACAGGCATATCGAGTTTATTGAAATAAATGATTGGACCAGTGGGAAATCTGGCACAGGTTATACATTATTACAATGTCGAGATTTAATTAATACAGCCTTTTGGTATGTTCCCTGCGACACTTACTTTGATGAAACTGTTGTCGGTAAAGTCAGTAACAATGATTGCTATTTTGTTCGACAAGTTCCTGAACAAGATTCACAGCTTTATACAATGTTTAATACTGGCACAGGTTTTCGTATCACTGATATTAGATTTAAACAATCAGCACCTAAATTCTGGACAGCATTCACGGGCTTGATGTATATCAATGATTACACTGACTTCTTTGCACGTTTAGAATCTAGTAATAGCAACGAATTTATAGGTATTATTAACTTAGGCAGTGATACTGCTAGTTTAAATACATGGTTAGACTTTGGCTGCCCTACAATTTATCAAACTGAATTAAGCAAAAGTCAAAAGTTTGATTTTACTAAAAAAGACGAAGTTACTTATATTTGCAACAATCGTGTAGTAAAATGGTGGCTGGACGGATCAGTGGCTAAAAAGAAATACGATAAGGTCCTGGCTAATCCCGGTGTATTTCCAGATAATTGTACACATTGTGGAAACTATATGGCCTATGATTTTTTTCCAGGACAAACATTATACGAATTTAATAACCCCTCAGCATTTAATCCTTTGCTAGATTGGCTGGAAACAAATGTTTGGCTAGACAGTGATGCTGATATTAAACAAGCTAGTTTAGAGTTTTATAAAACTAAATCATTACAGCGTATTAATAAATTTTTAGAAAAATATCCTAACTTGTCTACAGTTACTAACATCGACGGCATTGAAGTCAAGGACTATAATTATTACCTCGACAACATAGATTGGGAGTATTTGTCTACAGTTACACGCCCGGGATTCCTGCACGGCGATTTACAATTTGATAATATTGTTTTAAGTGAAGATTTAGAGTTTAAGATCATAGATTGGCGTCACGAGTTTGCGGGCCTAGTAGAGTACGGTGATATATACTACGACTTGGCAAAAATGGCCGGCGGGTTGATTATCAACTATGCTAATATTAAACAACATAACTTTAACATTGAAATTGAAAACGACTCGGTGACATTAAGTATACCTAGTATAGATCATATCTCAGTATATCAAGAACAGTTAAAGAACTATATTGTAGACAACAATCTAGACTATAATAAAGTGCAACAACTAGTACCTATAATATTTTGGAACATGAGTCCATTGCATACAGCACCATTTGATTTGTTCTTATGGTACTTGGGAATTAAATTATTTGCGGAGTTGGATCATGGGTAAAGCCACACAAAGTCAAATTGCCATGTTATATTTGAAAGCCTTTAGTGAAAAAGATTTGGCCAGCTTGGAAACAATGTTTGCTGAAAATGTAATACTAACAGACTGGGATGGACAAATGATTGGCAGGGAAAATGTATTGGCATTTAATCAAACATTGTTTTCACAGTTGGGGAATATTCGAATAGACATTGATAAAATTGCCATAGGACATGATACTGTTATAGCAGAAATTAAAGTTGTATTAGATGAAAAGATTTCGATACCAGTAATAGATGTCATCGACTTTGATCAAGATAATAAAATAAGAGAGATAAGAGCGTACAAGCGATGAAAAAATATATAAGTTTAAGTAAATATCCAGGTAAAACGGGTGAGTATTTTTATTCAGAATTTTTTAAATATTACAATATAGATGCAACATATGAACCACGGGCCTGCGACAACATCGAAGAAGGCATCAAACAAGCATTGAATGATCAAGTATCTGGCATCAGTATCAGTATGCCATTCAAACAAAAAGTAATTCCTTTATTAAATCATAAAAATGCCTATGTGGAATTGTATAATAGTTGCAATACTATTAAAATAGAAAAAGAATTGATTCAAGGTTTTAATGCCGATTTAGCTGGGGTTGAACTTGTTACAAAATCTATTTTGCTGGGTGATCGAATTACTGTACTTGGTGCAGGCGCCATAGGATCGATGTTTATTAAATATTTAGAAGAAGGTCACTACAATAATTTAAATGTATGTACGAGAAATTTGGGAACTTGGACAGAACGTTATAAGCCTGCAGATGTTATAATTAACTGTACTGCATTGGGAACAAGCACAGAAGAAAGTCCATATAGGCTAGGACAAATTCCTCCAAACACCCGTGTAGTAATAGATTTGTCTATCAAAGACAATGAATTTAAACAACAATGTCAGAATTATAATATTAAATATATATCTGGACGAGAATTTTATCGGGCGCAATTTTTGAAACAATTTGAAATTTATACAGGAATTAAACCAGATTCTCGGATCTACGACAACTTAGAAAGCAAACAACATGAAAAGATTTAAATTAGGATTCGGACCAATGAGCAGGGAGATTGCCAAAATACTTGCCGAATATAGCAAAATAAATAATTTTCCTATGATGATTATTGCAAGTAGAAATCAAGCAGACTATAATTCTGGCTATGTTGGAACTTCCATGCAGTTATCCTTGATGGTACAACCTTTTAGAAATAGTAATTTTTTATTATGCAGAGATCATTGCGGTCCTTATTTCAGCGATTTAGACAAGGGATTGACCGTAGAGCAAGCCATTGAACGTTGTAAACAAACAATAGCTCGTGATATTCAAGCTGAATTCGATCTTATTCACATCGATGTCAGTCGTATTCCCGAGCGTCAATTTGATTATGCCAAAGAATTGATAGACTATACACTAAGCATAAAACCTGATATGATGCTGGAATTTGGCGGCGAAGATAATAATGGATTAGACATCGAAGCAAGTGAAAGAAACCTAGAATCTCAATTGGAATTTTTACAACAATATAAAAAGAACATAGTTTTTGTTGTCACACAAACAGGAAGTTTGACCAAAGACGGTCAAGTCGGTGGCTTTGATATTTTACGTAATGAAAAAATTAAAGAAAAAATAGAAGCTGCTGGCTTTTTATTCAAAGAGCACAATGCAGACTATTTTACAAAACAGGACATAGATAACAGAATCAATGCAGGCATCGACAGTTTAAACATTGCTCCTCAGTTAGGACGAATTCAAACTGACTTATTAAAAGAACTTGCTCCCGTGGATTTGTGGGAGAAATTCAGCGATCATGTTTATGCACAAAATTATTGGCAACGATGGGTCAGTCCTGGTGTAACTGATAAAGACATTGCAGTCAGTGTCAGCGGACATTACTGTTTTAACAGTGATCAATGTAAAGACATAATTGCTAACATCGATTATGACAAATTTAAAAATGAATTGACTACAAGAATTACAGCATTAGTAGAATTTTATAACGCATTTACAAACGAAAATTCAGAAGCTAAATTTCAAAAGGTCTTACGCAAACGCTTAGAAGAACTACGCAAAAGAGATCCATTTATATACAGATGAACATTTGGGGAATTAGTGCCAACAGTCACGATGCTGCCGTGTCAGTTTGGCATGATAAACAACTACAATTTGCAGCCCACAGCGAAAGATACTCTGGAATTAAAAACGACGGAGACTTATGTGCTGGCATCATAGAAGATGCTGAACAACATGGACGACCAGACTTAATTGTTTGGTATGAAAATCCAGACTTAAAAACTGCCCGCCAATTTTCAGCAGGACAAGGCGATAGAAGTAAAGAGAATGATGTCAAATCATATCTTGCAAAATACAATTTAAATCAACCTTTGGTCATAGGTGAACATCATAAAAGTCATGCTGCCGCGGGATATTATACCAGTGGACTAAGTGATGCCACAGTTGTTGTTATTGACAGTATCGGTGAATTCGAAACTTTGACAGTTTGGCAGGGCGAAGGCAACGACTTGAAGAAAGTTTACACACAAGGCTATCCAGACAGCGTGGGACTTTGGTTTAGTTCAATGACACAGCGTATTGGATTAAAGCCCAACGAAGAAGAATATATTCTCATGGGCATGGCAGCCTATGGCGATCCCAACAAATACAAAGCCGACATATACAATGATTTCTTCGCTGTAATCAACGGACCAGAAGTTAAGTTTAAACGTAATCTGCATCGTGGCTGTCCCGATTGGCGTTTAGATTTGCTCAGTGAACAGGATACATTTGATCTAGCTGCCGCCACTCAACAAGTGTATACTGAAATATTACAAGGTATCAGTCGTTGGGCTAGAGCAAAACTTCCTAGTAAAAATGTTGTTCTAATGGGCGGCTGTGCATTAAATTGTGTGGCCAACAGTGAGATCACAGGCGACTGGGATCGTGTTTGGATTATGCCAAACCCTGGTGATGCCGGATCAAGTGTTGGTGCAGTTGCCGCCTTCTTTGGTGAGCAAGTTAATTGGCCAGGAGCATATCTTGGCACAAATATGGGCAAGGAGTATCCAGTTGAACAAACTATTGACATTCTTACAACAGACAAAATTGTGGGCGTTGCCACAGGACGTGCAGAGTTTGGTCCTAGAGCATTGGGCCACCGCAGTTTATTGGCCGATCCACGTGGACCAGCAATCAAAGACACAGTAAACGCTATTAAACGTAGACAACAATTCCGTCCATTTGCTCCGGCAATTTTGGAAGAATATGTACACGAATACTTTGAAATGCCGGTAAACATAACCGCAAGTCCTTTCATGCAATTTGTCGCAAAGTGTAGACAACCAGAGAACTTTCCTGCTATAATACACAAGGACGGCACGAGTCGTGTACAAACTGTTAGCAAGAATGATAGTCCTGGTTTTAGAAAACTACTTGAAGATTGGCACAGCCTCACTGGTTGCCCTATGCTACTAAACACCAGCTTGAATATCAAAGGGCAGCCAATGGTTAATAATATAGCAGATGCAGAAGCATTTTATACAAAGTATAATGTTCCTGTTATAACATGATTAAAATAGATAGAAGTATTGTAGAAAAAATAACGTGGGAACAAGATCCTGATACATTTGATCAAAGATTACATGCATTAGGATCATCTCATGATGAATTTGTAATAGTAAATCCTAAATATGAATGGATACTAGATTATATTGATGTTGATCAATATACCAGCGATAAATGTATCGTGTGGTCAATGGATAGTTTATGGCTAGTTAAAAAGTTTAAATCAACTTGGACAACTGATTCAGGCTGGGACTTTATTAGTTGTAAGTTAGATTTAGAAAAAGAAATAACAATTAATCCTGATGTCGATTTCGTTGATTACAATATAGACTTTACTATCCCTGTAGAAGATATGTATTACGAACATATCTATTACTTAGATGAAAAATACAACCCTAGTGATGATAAAATCTGGGTTGCTAAATGTAAAATTAAAAATCAAGAAATGTATGGAATCAAGGACATGGGATATGTTAGTCCTATAATTAACATCGAACGTAATCCTGCATTACCCGATGTGGATTTTGATATAAATTTAGAAATTCCTTACTATGATTTTAAATATGATTTAACGTGGTACTTGGATTCTAAGTTTAACAATACAGATGATAAGATATGGGCATTTAAAGTAAATGCAAGAACTTCATCTGGATTAAAGGACATGGGATATGTTAGTCCTAATGTAGAGCCAAAGCTGGAGTTTAATGCAAGCATACCTAATATTAAATATGATTTAGATGTTAATGTAGCATTTTTAGATTTGGTCTATGAACATGTATGGTATTTAGATCCTAAATTTAATCCACTTGACGAAGATGTCTGGGCAGTTAAACTTTCCACAGGTTCTGTGCGCGGATCTAAGTCAATGGGCTATGTCAGTCCTGTAATTGAACGCAATCCTGATTTTACTTCTAATGCAGAATTTCTACTAAATGATGTAATTCCTTACTTCGAATTAAAAAATAACTTGGTATGGTATTTAGATCCTAAATTTAATAATACAGATGATAAGATATGGGCACTACGAATAGATAGTTTAGAACCAGATGCAGGCGTTAAAGACATGGGATATATCACTCCTGACGTAACTACTACAATAGAGTTTAATCCCGATATACCTAACATCAAATATGATTTAGATGTTAATGTAGCATTTTTAGACCTAGTCTATGAACATGTATGGTATTTAGATTCCAAGTTCAATCCCACAGATGAAAACATTTGGGCAGTAAAACTTTCCACAGGTGATAGTCGTGGTATAAAGAACATGGGTTATGTCAGTCCTGTGATTGAACGCAATCCTGATATTCCTGCAGATTTATTATTAAATGATGTAATTCCTTACTATGAATTAAAAAATAACTTAGTATGGTATTTGGAGCCTAAGTTTAATCCCACAGATGAAAACATTTGGGCACTACGAGTAGATAGTTTAGAAATAGATGCAGGTGTCAAGGACATGGGCTTTGTTTCACCAGATCTTAATGTTATTCGTAATTTAGAAATCCCAGATGTAAATTTAGTCTATGATACAGCTATACCTTATTATAATTTAAAAGATAACTTAGTATGGTATTTAGATCCTAAGTTCAATCCCACAGATGAAAACATTTGGGCAGTAAAGATTCTTTCTAAAGAAAAAAATCCTGGTTATCTTGAAATGGGTTACGCTAGTCCTGAATTTATATTCAATCCAGATATTCCTAGTCATTTAGATTACTTTATAAATGATCAAATACCTTACTATGATCTAGGCTATGAGCATGTATGGATGCTTGACAGCAATTTACACACAGACAATGAACAAATTTGGGCAGCAAAAATAGTTCCCAACATTGAAAGTCTTGGAACAAAAGTAGTTGGTAATATTGGTGTCGTGTCTAAAGACTTTGACGTAGTGTTTATTAGCTACAATGAACCCAATGCAGAAGCCAACTGGTATCGTGTGTTAGAATTATGTCCCACTGCAAAACGTGTTAAAAACGTTAAAGGCATCTTTGAAGCACATAAACGTGCCGCAGAAATTGCCACAACTGATATGTTCTATGTAGTAGACGGCGATGCAGAATTAGTTGACAATTGGCAATTTGATTACAAGCCCAACGTATTTGATTTAGACTGTGTACACCTATGGACCAGTATCAATCCTATCAATGATTTAGAATATGGTTGGGGAGGCGTCAAATTGTTTCCTCGCCGATTACTATTAGATGCTGAAACTTGGAAAGTAGATTTGACCACAGGATTAGGCAAGCTGAAATATATAAACAAAGTAAGTAATGTCACAAGTTTTAATTCTGATGATTTCGGCACTTGGCGCAGTGCTTTTAGAGAATGTGCTAAATTAAGTTCTAGCTTGTATCAGGGTACAACTACACATTCTGAAACAGAAGAAAGACTGCGTATATGGACTACAGTAGGTAAAGATAGACCATACGGAGAATATGCGTTACATGGTGCCGCTTTAGGCAAGCAGTACGGATTAGACAATTTCAATAATCTAGATGCATTGAAATTAATTAACAATTATGAATGGATGAAAAATGAGTTTGATAAATTCTATAAACATTAAAAATACTAACACTACGCTCAAGCTAAAAGAAATACCAGCAGTATTCCTTAGCTTTGATGAACCTAATGCAGATGAAAACTTTGAATTGCTCAAAGCAGGTCATCCCAATCCTAGTTTAGTTAAACGTGTACACGGAGTCAAAGGTTTTGATGCCGCACACAAAGCCTGTGCAGAACATGCAGTAGACAATAGATTCTTTACCATAGATGCCGATTGTCAAGTTAATCCTGCTATATGGAAACAAAACTTAGACGTTGAAAAATCTGATTTAACCAGCACATTTAGTTGGAGCAGTCGTAACGTAGTCAACGGATTAGTCTACGGCAATGGCGGTATTAAATTGTGGTATGCTCCTTATGTTAAAGCAATGAAAACACATGAAGCCGCAGACAAGGACGACGACAACAATAATGTAGACTTTTGTTGGGACTTTGAAAACTATAAACAAATGAATAATACCTATGGCACTGTCATGAATAATGCCACTCCATATCAAGCATTTAGAGCAGGCTTCCGTGAAGGTGTTAAAATGGGTCTTGACCAAGGACATAAAGTTCCGGTAGAAGACTTCAATCACAAAATGTATCCAGGCAACTACGCTCGTTGGTTAACTTGGATGACTGTTGGCCGTGATGTAGTCAACGGAGACTGGGCAGTCTATGGAGCACGTTTGGGTGCTTATAATCTCTATATTAATAACTTTGATCAAAGTGTAATATCTGACTATGATTGGTTCAATGCATATTGGAAAGACATTGAAGAATGTACTAAGAATCCTGACGAAGACAGCAACAGAGTTATGCAAGTATTGGTTGAAAAATTAAACCTGCCATTGGTTGAATTAGACAGCGATCAAAGCCGTTGGTTTAAACATGTTAATATTAATCCTCCAAAGAACTTTGGCTGGCCAGCTATGTTGAATCACAGTGCATTACCACTGTTTGGTTTTACATTACCTAAATACTAATATGACACCAATTTATTTTCTATACAACGACGAAACAAACGCAGAAGAAAATTTTGCTAGATTACAAGCCAAAGCAAGTCATGCATTGGCGGTTAAAAGCATAGGCACAATATTTGAAAGTCATAAACATATTGCAAGTTTATGTGATGGGGATAGATTCTATGTAGTAGATGCTGATTGTTGGATTGTCGATAGTTTTAACTTTGACAAGCAAATTGAACTAAAGCCTAAAAGTGTAGCAGTATTTAGAGCTAAGAATCCTATAAATGGCCTAGTCTACGGCCATGGTGGCATTAAACTATTCAGTAAAGATTGCTTTAGTGCAGAACGATTAGATCGCCCAGATATGACTACCACACTGGCAGATCATTATATCAAGTTAAACATCCTAGCCAGCGAGCATAGATTTAATTATAGTGCTTATGCTACATGGCGTACAGCTTTTCGTGAAGCAGTTAAACTCAGTGCAGGTGTTAATAAAAACAACAATGACACTGAAACTAAAGAACGTTTGACAATGTGGTGTGAAGCCGGTCTTGAAACACAGCATGGTTACTTTGCTATACAAGGTGCCAGACAAGGTGTTGCTTATGCTAGTAGTGCAGATGCAGATTTTAATCTAGTAAATAACTTTGCTTGGTTAGATTCCAAGTTCAAGGAGTGGATCGGTGTATAATTACAACGAAATAGAAGTTGTACATTTAGAAATGACAGAAGCATGTAATGCCAGCTGTCCCATGTGCGCTCGTAATTTAAATGGTGGCGCAGTTAATCCATTCTTACATA
>Ga0209088_10001210_pt1 | contig 16844 bp, 10 predicted proteins | sample S_140625_EF_Meta_FD_187324 | JGI IMG/M metagenome (GOLD analysis project Ga0209088, IMG submission 187324) | Freshwater microbial communities from Lake Simoncouche, Canada to study carbon cycling - S_140625_EF_MetaG (SPAdes) (version 2) | ecosystem: Environmental > Aquatic > Freshwater > Lake ... | reverse complement strand
AACGTTGACTCCTGAATCCGAAAAAGTCGAATTGGCAGATCTCCAAAAAACCAAGACGGCCGAAATACAAACGTTGACTCCTGAATCCGAAAAAGTCGAATTGGCAGATCTAAAAAAACGCGTAGGTGGCAATGGAAAAGACGATGAAATGGAAGAAGAAGACGAGTTGGATCTCAAAGAAAGCGCATTTGCGGATGAAGAAAATGGATTTATTGGAACCCTCGTAGGAAAACGCGGTATGACGACGGTGATGAATTTCACGGATCATTCGAGGAAAAAGCCACCCGAAATATTTGGATTCTCGTATAAACCCGCCGTCTTGGAAAAATATGGCCGCATTTTTAGTCCAGCGGTCTTGCCAAAGTATAGTTCCAAGATTTCTTCTATATGTGATACTATTATGAAATCCAAAGGAATCGTCATTGTTTATACACAATATATCGAAGGAGGAATTGTACCTTTTGCACTCGCCTTGGAAGAACTCGGTTTCACAAGGTTCGGAGCAGCATCTTATACAAAATCACTTTTTCAAAAGCCGCCAACAGAGCCCATCGATTCCATCACCATGAAGCCCCTCGCCAGGGGTGAAAAGGGGTCCGGAAACTTCGCCAAATATGCCATTATTACGGGTGACAAATCGTTTTCGCCAAACAATGCCAAAGATTTGAAATATATTACCAATCCGGATAATAAAAATGGCGAAAAAATAAAAGTGGTCCTTATTTCCAAGGCGGCATCGGAAGGTCTCGATTTCAAAAACATTCGTCAAGTCCATATATTGGATCCTTGGTATAATATGAATCGAATTGAACAAATTCTTGGAAGAGGCGTCCGAAATTTGAGTCATTGTGCACTCCCTTTTCCTTTGCGCAATGTAGAACTATATCTGCATTCCACTGTATTGCCAAAAACACCCACGGACGAGGCTGCGGATTTGTATGTATATCGTTTAGCGGAACGCAAGGCGGTTCTCATTGGAAAAGTCACGCGTCTCTTGAAAGAAATTGCGGTGGATTGTCAACTGAATATTGGACAATTGAACATGACAGTTGCCAAGCTGGCCGAAATTGCGGCGAATGAAGTCACTACACTGACTTTATCTACAGAAGAAAAACAGATTGAATATCGAATCGGCGATAAACCGTTTACCGATATTTGTGATTATATGGAAAACTGTAGCTTTCAATGTTCGCCCAATATTCGCGTTGCTGCTAATAAAACCATCATGGATACATATAACAATGACTTTGTCAAAATGAACCAAGAACAGATTTCGCGGCGTATTCGCGATTTATTCAAAGAACAGCCGTTTTATAAAAGACGAATCTTGGTAAATGGCATCAATGTTGTCAAAGAATATCCACTGGAACAGATTTATTATGTATTGACGGAGTTTGTCCGTAATAAAAACGAGTATTTGACGGATCGATATGGACGCCTAGGCCATTTGGTAAACAAGGGTGAAATATATGCTTTTCAACCTACCGAGATTGGAGATACAAATAGTTCCATCTTGGAAAGAACGGTTCCTGTAGAGTATAAAAGACAGGGACTTCAAATGGCTTTACCCAAAGAGGTGAAGCGTACAGCCGCAAAAGCGGTTGCTTCACCTGTTTCGGCGATCCCTATGCCTGCTGGTCCAAAGAAATTGAAAAAGGCAGTAGAACAAGAAGAGCCCGCTGGTTTGCCTGTCGATATCGACGATTCTGCCATCGTACAAGAGATGAAACGTAATTTAGAAACCATCAAAATGCGACAATCTTTGAAAAGTGGAGAAAAAAACTGGTACAAACATGCCAGTCTTGTAGTCGACGAGCTCAAAGAGTTGCACGGTATGTCCGATGACGAGATTGATAGATTTATCATTCAACACAACATTGATATGATGCTCTTTGACGAAAAATTCGCCTTGGTAAAATACATGTATGCAAAGGTGAGGTTTGAATCTAAAAAAATGTCCGATGAGATTACCGAGTCTTATGTGGAAGGATTGGCCAAAGATTATTTAGATAAAAAAATAATCACTGCCAATTCCAAGACGGGGATATTATTAACCCGCGATAATGGATATAAAATATATATTCAATCCGCTGCCAATTCAACAACGTGGACGGAAGCCGAGTCGGAGGAGATACGAATGTTTGCCGAATCGGGTGCTCTTGGAAAATTCATTATGAATCCGGCATCCTATCCAAGAATGATATCCTTTATCAACTTGTTCAAAAACCGTGAAATGGTGTTTAAAGTCAAAGATACCGAACAAAAATGGGGGAACAAAGGCGCGCGAGTAGACGATGCGGGAAAGGGCGACATTATAAAGATTGTGAATTTTTTGGTCGGTAACAATGCATATACAGAAGAAAATACGACGACAATTCTAAAAATAGGTTTATGCGTTGTCTTGGAAATGTTGGCTCGACGAAAGATGGAAAAAAAGGCGGACAACAAGACGTGGTTTTTAGATCCGGAACAGACGGTTATCAACAAGGTGACTGAATATACGAAAAAATAGACGAGACTTGTATCAACGGTAAAAAATTGATTAGTAAAGTATATAAACAAACAGTGTAAAGGCAACAAACATAAGATAATATAATATAATCATACTCTAGAGATGGCACAAGAACGTAAGATATATGGACCCTATATCCGCTCTCTCTTACATATGAAGGTGTCGGTTGAGATGAATGAAATCGGGAAAAACATCAAGGAGAATTTGGAGAAGAAAATCCGCGCCGAAACCGAGGGTAAATGTATAGCCGAGGGGTTTATTAAACCCAATTCGATTTCCGTCATCAGCTACTCGAGCGGGTCTGTCAATCTTGATCGCGTCGATTTCCATGCAACATTTGAATGTATGGTATGTTATCCCGTCGAAGGAATGGATGTTGAATGCCTGTGCAAGACGGTGACCAAGGCAGGGATTCATGCCCAGGTGATTGATGACGAAGGAAATATGCCAATGACGGTGTTTATTGCACGCGATCATCATATCATGGATCATCGTTTCAATGGAATCAAAGAAAATGCGAAAATCACTGCAAAAATCATTGGTATCCGGTTCGAGTTGCATGATCCCTATATTTGTACGATTGGCAAGTATGTGGAGTATGGTAAAAAGGATGGAGCGGCTACAGACAAAAGACCGCGCGTGAAGATTCACGGAAAGCGCGGTGGCGAAGGCGAAGGTGAAGGCGATTTTGCAGATAGTTATGCTACAGACAATATTGGTTTCTCGATCGACGAAGAAGAATAAGACGAAAAGATCGAATAATAGTATTACCAACGTAAAAATATATAGATGGAACTGAGTATATATTTTTATTAGGATAACATGAAAGTGCAACTCACCAGTTATTCACAGGGACCCGCGGGATCGGAATCATCGACTACGATACAAGATCTCGTGGCGTATTGTGCGCGTGTATCAAATCCTGCAAATCAAGAGAATCGCGAAACAAATGAGAAACTCCTACGATATTTGATGGGACATCAGCACTGGTCGCCTTTGGAAATGGTAAGTATATGTTTAGAGATTGAGACTACGCGAGATATTGCGCGACAAATTCTGAGACATCGATCCTTTTCTTTCCAAGAATTTTCACAAAGATATGCCGTGGCAGAGTTGGGAATGGAATGCAAAGAGGCACGTAAACAAGACACGAAGAATCGGCAAAATAGTATCGAGATCGATGTATCCGATGAAACCGACGCCGCTCTTCGAGACAAATGGACTGCACTTCAAAACGAAGTTGCAGAAAAGTCGAAAGATGTTTATCATTGGGCTTTGGAAAATGGCATTGCCAAAGAACAGGCGCGCGCAGTTTTGCCGGAAGGCATGACAGTTTCGCGAATGTATATGAATGGGACATTGAGATCATGGGTTCATTATATCCAATTACGGTCGGGCAATGGTACGCAAAAAGAGCACAGGGAAGTGGCCGTTGCATGTGCGAAAGCGATTGAGCCGATTTTTCCTATGATCATGGAATTTGTCGATAGCTCGTGAAACCATATAAATAGAACCGGCTTACATGATATATAAGCGCTTTTCATTAATAATCAAAAATGGATCCGAGCAAGCTAGAAGCCCTTAAACTGAGAATCGAAAAGATGTCCAAGACCCAACATATTGAGATTTTGAAGATTTTGAAGCAGTTTGACACCATCAAGTTGAACGAAAACAAGAGTGGTATTTATATTAATTTATCGTTTTTGCCCGAAAAGGCAGTGGAACAAATCCAAGAATATATCGTATATATAACGGAACAAGAGGAAACGCTCAATACGGCGGAATATCAAAAAAGCGAGTTTAAGAAATCGTTTTTCGATGAAAAAGGGGATAAAGACAATGGTGCATTATTATATAACAATACTTCGTTGCACGCATAATAATAAAATAAAGAATGTCCACCTATCTACATCAAATTTTTTATAAATATAATAAATTTGATCATATTGGAGAAGCCATTGATGCACTTGGCCAATTTATGTATGTACCGGTGCCGAATAAACCGAGTTTGCTGGTTTCAATAGACAATAATGCAGTTGAACCTTTGATCGAGGAACCGGTCACCGAATTACGCGTCGATGTCGTAAAAGAAAATAGTGTCGTTGTACCAACGCGTGCTTACGCGCAAGAACAGAAAGACCGTCCGTTTATGCCGGCTCAACCCGATACCCTATTTTGGTGTATTTTTATTGCACACTATGAGTACACTGAATATACAATGGTGCGAAATCGTTATCATAATAAAGAAATCGAAGAAAAACAGAGAATCATGGAGGCGATTCGAAAAACGCCGGATATGATCAAGGCGGCGGGAATCAAAATGACCAAAATTAGGGTACAGCAATGTTTATCGGAATTGATGGTGGATCAAAAAACGACGCTACAGACGTGTTTAGTGATGTGCGTTTATTATAAGATTCACATCTTTTTAATCTATAAACACACGTTTTTGGAATGCAACCATCTACAGACTGATGTGCCTGCATTTTTTCTTTATCGAAATGATCGGGGGCAATATAAACTAGATTTGGCACCTGTGACGGCGGAAAAAATTGCCGACTTGCGAAACACACATATTGCATTGGAACATTCGGAAGATAAACCTCTGAAATCTGCGACGTATTTTAAGAAGGAAGAGTTGGAAGAAATGGCGGAAAAGGCTGGACTGAATCTTCCTGTGAAGATTTCAAAGGGGGAGTTGTATGGGCAAGTTGTGGCGGCTTGTGCGTGGGCAACGAAGTGAAGGAACGAAACAAAGGGGAGGAACGAAACGAAGTGAACGAACGTAAGGAACGAAGGAAAGTGACCATAACAATAGAAGGACCAAACGAAACAAGATGAATATAAGAATACCCCCGAAAAATTGAATGCAGATAAAATAATATATGAGTTATCCTATATAGGATAGTAATGTCAACGGGTCAACAGTCTCAAAAGAATAGTGGGGAAAAAAATGTACCCGCTCATGAACATGGTCCAAGACCCGACGCATCCAAAGCTGATTTCGAAACAATGGTTGCGCAGTATTTAGCGAGTAATCCGATTGTGAAAACTGATCGAAAGACGAGTGAGATGGAGGTGCGTTTTGGAACAAACAATCGATTGGCGAAACCGATTTCGAAAATCGATTATGACAATGTGGTCGGCGAATTGTTAGCATCAGGGTTTACCACAACAAATCCAGGAGGGCTGAGTATTTTGCGAATTCAAAATGAATATATTGATCCGCGTACAGGAGAGACCAAGATTTCGAATATTCGCGGTGAAATTGTTGGCGTTGATTTGATACAGGAATACTGCAAGACAAACAGTATCGAAAAGGTCATCAATATGCCATCATCGATTTCGGCCAGTTCAGACAAGATTAAATTTACGCAAAAATCGCCTCCGAGAGTCGGCGATAAGCCCATCAAACCCGTCGATATGTTTGATTTCAATTTCCGTTTGTCTTTCCAGCTGGAACAGGATTTTACAGTGAAATCGAATATTGGTCAGGGTATCATCAACCGGTGGCTCGATTCGAAAAAGTTGTTTCGCTATATTAATCGCGTCCGATTTTACCACCCCCATTTTCCCGTGTTTGCAGACTTGAGTATTGTCAAGGGATCGAAAAAGGTGAATCGCGTCCCTATTCCGGAGGTCACGATACAAAAGGCGGGTGTATTTACGAATCAAGAAACGTACGAGATTGAATTGGAAATCGACAACCGACGTGTCGGACCGGGAACACCCTATAATGATGCAAAAGAATTGTCCAATGTGATTCGCAAATGCATCCGCATTGTGTTGGGGGGGTTGCAAGGAACACACTATCCGATTGCATATAGCGAGCGCGAGAAAGTAATGCAGTCGTATATGGCTCTCGTCCATGGTAAACAATACCAGCAACGACGCGTCTTGCCGCGCGATTTTATTGGTCCTTCGTCCTACACGTTGCAATTGGAAAATATACAACCGACCGAGACATCGGAAGAGGCGAGTTCCATCGTGCCAAATATTCGAAAGAATTATACCGTGACGGACAAGGCCGATGGTGATCGCACATTGATGTTTATTTCTGAAAATGGGCGAATCTATATGATTGATACAAATATGAATGTCATCTTTACCGGGATGATTGCGCCCGATAAAACGCTACATCGTAGTTTGTTGGATGGCGAATATATCCGATATGACAAGGAAAAGCGCGCGCTCAATTTATATGCAGCCTTTGACATTTACTATATTGCAGGAGAAAGTAAACGCGAACTGGGGTTTGTTCCAGTCGAGGAAGACGACGTTCAAAACAACTTCCGTCTCCCTCTTTTGAATGAATATGTCCGAAATCTGAAGCCCATTTCAATCGTCGATGAGAGAGCCGCCGATATACAGTCGGGCAAATCCCCCAACCTGGAAAGGGGCACAAAAGAGGCGACGGAAAAAGCAAAACCATGTGCGGTACAAATACAGTGCAAAACATTTTATTCCGATACAACCGGTAGCACGATTTTCGCAGGTTGTTCCACTATTTTGTCCAACACGGCCGATGGACTCTATCCATATACGACCGATGGGCTCATCTTCACGCCGACAAGTACGGGTGTAGGTAGCAATCGCATCGGCGCTGCAGGACCACTTCATAAGACAACGTGGTCGGAATCGTTCAAGTGGAAACCACCAGCATACAACACGATTGATTTCTTGGTGAGTGTGAAAAAGGACAAGAATGGAAAAGACGAGATACACCATATTTTCCAAGAGGGGAACGATATGACACGGGGGCAATCAGTGATTCAATATAAAACGTTGGTATTGCGATGCGGGTTTGACGAAAGAAAACATGGATATTTGAATCCCATGTTGGACATGATCAACGATCAATTGCCCAGTGTAGGTGACTTGGACAATGAAGATACCTATAAACCTGTCGCATTTCAGCCTACAAACCCCTATGATCCTGATGCCTGTTTGTGTAATATATTATTGAAGGAGGATGGTCAAGGGACAATGGTCATGATGACGGCTGAACATGAATATTTCGAAGAAGACACAATTGTCGAGTTTAGTTATGATGGTACCAAAGAAAAGGGGTGGAAATGGCAGCCGCTTCGGGTGCGCAATGATAAAACGTCGGAATTTCGTTCCAACATGAAAAACTATGGAAATGCGTATCATGTGGCCAACGGTAATTGGCACTCTATCCATAACCCTATTACAGAAGAGATGATTACGACAGGCCAATCCATTCCGGAGACGACGGCAAATGAGGATGTGTATTATAACCGTTCATCGCGTGATACGAGCACAAAAGGTCTGCGCGATTTTCATAACTTGTATGTCAAGAGAAAGCTGATTTTGGGTGTATCGAACCGCGACAATACATTGATAGATTATGCCGTTGGAAAAGCAGGTGATTTGCCAAAATGGTTGGCCGCAAAATTGTCGTTTGTCTTTGGTATCGACGTTTCCAAAGATAATATCGAGAATCACATTGATGGAGCATGCGCACGATTTCTCAATTACCGCAAGAAATACAAGGACATGCCAGGCGCACTTTTCGTTCACGGCAATTCGGGAAACAACATCCGCACAGGGAAGGCGCTGATGAGCGAAAAGGATCGGGAAATTGCCCGCGCCATTTTCGGTAATGGTCCGAAAGATCGCAAAGTATTGGGGGACGGTGTTTATAAACGCTATGGCGTGGGCCAAGACGGATTCAATGTGAGCTCGTGTCAATTTGCCATGCACTATTTCTTTGAAAATCCGACAGTGTTCCACCAATTCTTGCGCAATGTGGCCGAGTGCACTCGTATCGGCGGTTACTATATTGCCACGTGTTATGATGGCAAGACGGTCTTTAAGAAACTCGCGAAAAAGAACCGTGGCGAGGGAATGGTGATTATGCGCGACGAAAAGAAGATTTATGAAATCATCAAACAATACGACCAAACTGGATTCCCCGACGACGAGACATCGCTCGGTTACGCGATTGATGTTTATCAGGAATCGATCAATAAAGTATTCCGCGAATATTTGGTGAATTACGATTATTTGGTCCGCGTTTTCGAGAATTATGGGTTTGTCCCGATAAGCGAAGCCGACGCACGATCGATGCAATTGCCGGGCGCAACGGGTCTATTCGAGACCATGTTTAGTAGCATGGAAAATGAGGTGAAACGAAATCCTTTGCGCAATTCGGACTACGGAATGGCGAGTCAAATGTCGGAAGAGGAAAAACGCATTTCTTATATGAATCGCTATTTTGTCTTTAAAAAGATCCGCAATGTGAATGTAGAAAAGGTGCCGAAATTTGTCGAGACGCCTGCGCAAGACGATGAAGACGAGGCGCAGGCTGTTGAGGAGGAAGAAAAAACGGCCAAGCCCGTCGCACGTAAATTAAAGGGACGGAAAATCGTCCTGGATAAATATTCGCCTATTGACGAGAGTCCGGTGCCGATGGCAGAACCAGTAACACAGCCACCAAAACCACCTGTAGCGCAATTTGGTAAAAAGGTGGTCATTATAAGAAAGCCAAAGAAGGATACATGAACAAGCCAATGATCTTTACAGATTCTCTTCGTACAAGAAAAATGATTTTTGTTGTACAAAGAATATAAAGATATTTTATATTATTATAAAAATGGAAGAAGACGCTACTGTTATTATTCAACGATTTATTGATACTGTTCGCGATTTTGAAGACAAAGTTAACCACGATTTCCGACAATATACGGACAATCCTAGTAGACAATTGTTGAGAACAATTACAGATAAATACCCGCATTTAAAGAGACATGCACATCATTTAACCAAACGTACCAAAAGAATATTAGCCAAGACATACGTGCATGAAATTTTGAAACGGGTCGAATATAGAGATTTTTTTACAAGCGAGGAAAAACAGTTTATTTACAAATACTGCATTAAAAAGATAAAAGGGGTATACAAACACGCTCAAGCATTGAAGACGGGATATTGTAATTTGAAAATTATCAATGGATTTTCCATAGGTAATTTCATTTCAGTATGTATTACGAAAAATACATTGGAATCTAATGAACAATGGATAGAACGTTTGAAGAAAGAACTGAACCACCGATTCCCACATATTTTATTAAAGGATAAAATAATGATTATTTCTTCCAAAAAAAATGACTTGAATGGAAATGCGACTCATTGTAAAGATATGAATGCTGCATGGGGATATTTAAGACGCCCAAACAATTTCAAGATTATATTTCTTTGCAGCAATAATGTGCGCATTCATGATATTTTGGATATGGCATTGGATTTTCAAAATCTAAATGAGGATTTACAAAAGAAGTTGCAAATTCTTCACGATGAAGCGCACAATTCGAATGAAGGTATTCCTGCATTCAGGGATATTATAGAAAATATAATTTTACAACCAAATGTATTGTATTATATACCCATTTCTGCATCCAATCGTACCATTTCTATAATTGATCAAGAAAATCCTTTATGGAAAAAAGAAAATATAGAAAATAATGCTTTGAATTATAGCGAATTTGATAAAACCAAATCAACAGATCCCAATTATTCTTCTTGTAGAAAATCAAGGATGATTGCGTTTGAAGAACTCCACCTAAACCCAAATTGGAGAAACTATGGTATTACAAAAATACCAAAACACATATTCGAATCTATACACGGTGACGTTACAAAATACGAAAAAATGGATTTGAATCAATTGATAAAAACACTTCAATATGAATTGGATCTATTTAAAAAACAAAATATATCGACAGATGAAATCGATATAGCAGAAATTTTCACAAATATAGATGCATATTCTGAACCAATGTTGATTCAAAAAATTAAACTTGTAAATATGGAACGACGTAGAACATTGGAATTTTGTCCGTTTATGAAAAATGACAAGGAAATCGAAGCAGTTAATAATGGATTGAATTGGCTACGATTGAATACAATCTTGGGGGAAGAATTATTTATATCGAATAAACGTGGAATATACATTATGTCAACACCGAATCGTAGATGTATTACAGCCTTTCTAGCTGAAGAAGCCACCAAACAACCATATAGTCCTATTGTTTTGGCAATTCATGGAAACGAAGGCGATAAATATAATTTGTATATTAATGGTCTTTTATTAGGCGTAGATGATATTATGGATACAGGTGAGTTTAATATTAAACTAGACAACCTATTTACATATTTGATTCAAGAAAAATATGATATAAATCGCCCTTTTATTATTATTGGTAATTACTCACCAACAGGCGAATCGCTTACCTTTGTGAATTATACCTATGGGACTATTCGTGTCAATACACGTTTAATTTCGACAAATGCCGAAGAGGATTATCAAGAATCTGCAAGAAGCAATTATATGTGCACAAAATTTGTTGAAATGAATGACGAATGGACAATGCCCGAAAAGTTCCTCATTGGTCCGGATGCCTTTTTGAAAAATGCATTGTCATATGAGGCTGAAAATGACGCACGCATTGATGAAATGGTTACAGTAAATACAGAACGTACAAATGATATTTCAGTATCCTCTATTCATACGGATATTGTTGAAGTGACAGGAGGAATTGTTGCAATTCCTATTAAAATCATAATTGATTGGAGTCATACTAGAGTTAAAGATTTGGAACTTATTATGAAAAAAAGAAAAAGAACACCGGAAGACAAAGCAGAGTTTTTGAATTTGATGAAAGAACTGTGGCGCGATGAAGACAGCGGGTTTGAAATGGTTGATAAAACCGGGAAATTCAACTTTGATATAATGAAAATAAAAGGATTTCGAAGTTATAAAAGAAAAGAAACCGGGCCCAAGCCAGGAGAATGGAAATTCACGAGTTATGATAATCATCATCGAATTGGAACATCATTTATTAATGAAATAAATAGCATTTATATTAACGAATGTGAGCTATTAACTTGTATGGATAATTATATATTGAAGGATGAGAATGGAAATACAAAGGAGAAAAATAATAAATCTATTTGGTGGATTGGGTATAAATTTTGATTTAATCTTCATCATCAACCTCGAGAATCGCGATAATAATAAACCACATATAACTTGTAGCTATATGAAAGGGTGGAATGTTCTAACAATGTAAAATAGATATAAACACAATGCATCTTTATATCTAACCGCGTAGCCAACATGCTACAATTTTTATTGCCCCGACAAAATATTGAACTCTATAAACAAATTGATTGTATTGAATCGACCGAGCCACCCGACGTTGTTATTTCGGAATCGCTTTCACACTATTTGTATGAAATCAAGGGACAAATCCAACATTGTATGCACGAATGGGACATTGTGAAGAAATATACGAATCCATACGAGTACATTCATACAGTTGTTCCAAATACGCGCAAGTGTATATCGAGACACAAACCCCTATCACGATCCTATTTCAAAATGATTGAACTGACATCGTTTTACAAATTGATTGATACATTTCCAGTCAGCTCCATGAGGACGTTTCATTTGGCCGAAGGACCGGGCGGATTTATCGAGGCCCTCTGTAATATGCGCAAGTGTCCAAATGATCGATATATCGGAATGACGATTTTGGACGACAGTCAGGATATGAATATCCCGGCTTGGAAAAAGAGCAAGCATTTTTTAAAGGAACACACAAATGTGGCCATTGAAGTGGGGGCAGATGGAACGGGGAATATTTTATCGCTGGCCAATTTTCAGCATTGTTATGATCACTACGCTTCCTCTATGGATATCATCACAGGTGACGGGGGATTCGATTTCTCGATGGATTTTAATAATCAAGAAATTATGATAGGACCGTTGCTGTTTGGACAGGTCTGTTATGCACTTTGTATGCAAAAACGCGGTGGGTCATTTATTTTGAAAGTCTTTGATAGCTTTATGCAGCATACCATTGATATATTGGCCATTTTGGCGTCTTTTTATTCCAAGGTCTACATTACCAAACCACAAACGAGCCGATATGCCAATTCGGAAAAATACATTGTTTGCAAGGGATTTTTACACGATTCCACGCGCGAGTTTTATCCCTATTTATATAGAGCGTTTGATAAAATGGTGGGACAAATGTCGATTGGTGAAACATGGTGCTTGCGATTTTTGGCACAGACGATTTCGCAACCGTTGATGAATAGTTTGGAAGAATACAATGCTATCTTTGGGCAACAGCAGATTGAGAACATTTATTATACGATTACGCTGATTGAAAATACAGAAAAACACGATAAAATCGAGATGATTATAAAGAGCAATGTGCAGAAATGTATACATTGGTGTACGAAATACTCGGTGCCTTATTATATGTAGTAGGGAACCTACGGTTCCCCTACGACCCCTCCCTTTTAGCTAGGATTTTGGTGAGGGTTTCAAAGAGGATTTCTATTATTCAATCTAAGTAGGGAACCTACGGTTCCCCTACGACCCCTCCCTTTTAGCTAGGATTTTGGTGAGGGTTTCAAAGAGGATTTCTATTATTCAATCTAAGTAGGGAACCTACGGTTCCCCTACGACCCCCTCCCTTTTAGCTAGGATTTTGGTGAGGGTTTCAAAGAGGATTTCTATTATTCAATCTAAGTAGGGAACCTACGGTTCCCCTACGACCCTTCCCTTTTAGCTAGGATTTTGGTGAGGGTTTCAAAAAGGATTTCTATTATTCAATCTAAGTAGGGAACCTACGGTTCCCCTACGACCCCTCCCTAATTTTTGTATTATTCAAACAAATAGTTTGCATACTACTAGGGCTATTCAGGGTTTGTTTATGTAACCATAAACCTCCTGCTCTACTTGGACGCACATGATTTACTGTTTGTCATGGCTCCTGTAACCGGATCAAATTTGGGACTACATATATTTGGATATCCCATCTTGTCTTTCAGCGTATAGACCGAGTCAGAGACGCCATACGCCATTGCATTCGCAACATTGTTACCGTAAGCCTCGCGATATTTGTAACCATTGTTGGTCATGGTATCATATTTCAATCGCGTAATATAAGAACTCGATGTCACTCCGCCCTGTTGAGCAAATTGCGAATTGTTGGGTTTATAATAGACAGGAACATAATTACGCTGAAGTCCGGCAACCATATTTGAAACCAAGACTTGATTTGTCAAGTACGCGGGACTTTGATAGCTATTTCCATCAAAATACTGATATGCTTTTCCTGTGCTTGTGCCAGGTGCATGTCGAATTACTTGACTTGGATAATTTCCCACTGAAAACCCAATCATGTTTTGAAATATATTTGCAGAAACTATGACAACCGGAACAATAGCATAATCAGGTGTACGCCAATTTGTGCTTATCCCATTTGGATATGCATATTGTGCAGAAGATGAGACTGTACTATATGTAAATCTATCGGTTTTAACACACGTTAGTTGTATCTTATTCGAAAGATATGCATAATCAAACTGAATCAAGAACACCTTTGTTTGAGTGGGAATATATAGATAATAATGTTGATTAGCAGCCATTGTATTTTGCAGTACAGCATTCAAGTCATTTACTGTATAATCACCTGCTAGAAGTGTTACTGTGTTATAAGTCAAATCGATCCATTGATATTGAAACGAAGTGTCAAAGGGAAGATTAAATTTTGTACAATGATTTGGAGTATTTGTAGCATATACATTTTGGACAGTGGCTGCATCACCAGGTTTGCCTGATGCATTACCCTGTCTAATGTAATTATATTGATTTTGCAAAAAGGTACGGTTACGGCTTATCATATATTGTGAAGACGATGTGTAGTATGTATCATTATTTTTTGATATATTAAAATTCTTTTTGATGTTTCCACTGCTGCGAACGCGACGACGCGCATTTATTTCCGGACCAAAACATACGCCATTGGTTGTTGTGGCGCTACATGTTCCTGGTGTTTCGTATGTATTATTTGTTAAATTGAAATCCAAGACATTGACTAAACCATGTATCTTATTTGTTACTGCAGAATTCACGATTGATCCTCCTGGCATATCCATTGTACCTAAAATAGTAGAAGAAGGGCGCACATTACAGTCAGATGGATTTATTGATGCAATTTCGCGACGATATATATTTAGTGGTCGCGCTGCAAAGATTTGATTACCTGATACGTTCTTCATGCTATTCTGTTTTAATGTAGTTGTGATTTGAGCAAATGTTTTGCCTTTCCATGAATAATATGCACGTTCATTGTGATTTAACAAAGCAGACATATTAAGGGTCTTCTATAATAAATATATACTATTATTATATTATAGAATGAAACTAAAATTTCCGGTTGTTCCTACATTATATAAAATTGTGATTATTGTCTCGTTGTTGGTGTTTTTTTCCATTTTATTAGTAAATTACTTTATCAAAATACGGGTATTTGAAGGTCTAGATGCTTCGGGATCCACTACATTGTCGACGGATGCATCAGGGTCAAGTGTCGATAAACCAATGACAGATGCATCAGGGTCAAGTGTAGGTAAACCAATGGCAGATTCTTCGGGTAGTACCATTACAGTGGTTCCCAAGCCAAATAGTCAAGTGAAATCGACTACACCCCCTAGTCCTTCTGATTCTTCTGCCAATATTATTACCGATTTACAAATAGCACAAGAGCGTGCCAAAACAGACAAGGCCCAAGCAGACGCTCAAACTGCACAAGCAAAAGCACAAGCTGCACAAACAGAAGCACAATCAATGAGATAATACACAAAGGCGTAAATAGATATTTCTAAACAAAGTAAATAAAATCATATTGATAAGAAGAATAAGATATATACGAATGAATATTGTAGTGAACATTCATCAATTTTCATTACAATCAGTCCATTGTCTAGACACACGACGAAATATTATGATGGAAGGGAATTTCACAAAAATACTTTATTCAGATGATGTTCTTATATCCAATGGTATTTATCTAAAATTTCCACTACAAAAAACACGGGCTATGCCTATGAATATTGTAGATGGGCGTCATATAAGAGATGTTAGGGAAACATCGTCCGTCTCTTTAAAAAATCAAGAACAGAACTCATCAAGATGTATATTTTATTTCAACCCACATACACAAGAAAACCAAATTTTATTTCAACAGCTTTCTTTTATCGAAATGAAATTAATCAATTATTATAAAAAACAAACCAACGTAAATAAATGTTCGGTGTATGGGTTGAAAAATCAATTGTATAGCGGAAATATTAAATATTATCAGGATAACGATTCTGTTGGTGAAAATATGATTTATGTGTTAAAAATCGCAGGGTTTTGGGAAACAAATGATTCAGTCGGAATTACATATAAGTTTTTGCAAACTAAAAGTATTTAGTGATTGCACATCATACTATAAAACCATGTTGATTCCTAAAATCATTCATCAAATATGGATTGGTTCCAAGGCACCGCCGACCAAGATGATGGAAACATGGAAACATAAACATCCTGATTTTGAATACATTCTATGGACGGAACAAGAGTGTTCTCGTCGAGGTATGATCTTTGAATGTCAAGAACAGATAGACACTATTCATGAAATTGTCGGAAAAGCGGATATTATGCGAATCGAGATCTTAAATCGATATGGCGGAGTCTATGTCGACGCAGATTCCATCTGTATTGAACCGCTTGATGATCGATTTATGTCAAAGCGTGCTTTTGCATTTTATGAAAATGAAAATGTGCGAAAAGGCCTTGTTATAAATTGTGCCATGGGGTTTGAACCCGGATATTTGCTCTGTCGTGATATGATGGATTGGATCAAATCCGCCGATTCCGCCAACTATATAAATAAATACAAAGCTTGGTATGCAGTAGGTCCCGGGCTACTTACGCGTTGTTTGAATACAGGCAAGTATCATGATTTTTCCGTGTTTCCAAGCCATTATTTTTTGCCGATTCATTTTACGGGTGCACGATATGATGGTCACAAAAAGGTGTATGCTTACCAAGAATGGGCCAATACAAAAGATTCATATGATACAATTGGCGACATTGCTCTACCTAGTGAGTTTTTGGAACCCATAGTTAAAGTATCGATTTTAATTACGAGCTACAATACCAAGGGTGAGTATATTAAACAATGTTTGGATTCAATCAAACAACAAGTGGGTCATATCGGATTCGAAGTAGTTTGGATCAATGACGGATCTGACGAAGAAAGTACAAAGATCTTAGAAACCTATCTTGATGAATTCCGTCGTGATACACGATTTTGCCAAGTTGTATATGAAAAACTTGCAGAAAATCGCGGTACGGCATATGCTTCAAATAGGGGGATTTCATTGTGTAATCACGATCTCATTTTTCGTATGAATTCAGATGATATTATGGTACCGGATCGCATCGTAAAACAATATGAAT
>Ga0209088_10001207_pt1 | contig 16857 bp, 17 predicted proteins | sample S_140625_EF_Meta_FD_187324 | JGI IMG/M metagenome (GOLD analysis project Ga0209088, IMG submission 187324) | Freshwater microbial communities from Lake Simoncouche, Canada to study carbon cycling - S_140625_EF_MetaG (SPAdes) (version 2) | ecosystem: Environmental > Aquatic > Freshwater > Lake ... | reverse complement strand
CAACGAGATGCCTGCCTCCTGGCTTTTCTCTGGGTGAAATTGAAACCCCGCTACTTTCCCTTTCTTAACCCCGCTAGGAAACCAACCCCCATACTCAGTTTCGCATATCAGATATTCTGCGGGGACCGATTCAGGACGGTAGGAGTGAACATGATAAAAAAATCTATCCCCACCTTCAAAGTAACTTCCTTTTGTTTCCTGCACTCGCACCTGACTCCATCCAATCAGTGGAATTTTCAATCCTTTGGCCTGGAATTTAGCCACGCGCCCAGAAAAAATTCCCAACCCCTTAACCCCAGGCGCCTCCTCCCCCTCCTCCCAAAGAAGTTGATAGCCCAAACAGATTCCCAAAAATGGACGGTCCGCTTTCACCCACTCCCGTAAAGGTTCCCACAATTTTCTTTGTTTCAATCCCTCCACTGCATCCCCAAATGAACCTACCCCGGGCAGTATCACCGTCTCGGCCTTTTCAAAACTTGCCGGGTCCTCCACCCGCGTAACGGTAGCTCCAGCACTCTCCAAGGCTCTCTCCACGCTTCGTAGATTTCCCCGACCATAATCGATCATCGCCACATTCATCGTGTGTACCTTACCAAACCCCATCTCCTAGGGTGATGTTTTTCTTCCCTCCACAACTAGGCGTAACTCCCCTAATCCATTCACCACATCTGCCCTACAACGAGCTAGTCGATCCCGACTATTGTGGCCGCAAGGAATTAACACGCACTTCACCCCCATCGCTTGGGCCACCTCCGCATCGTGAGTCGTGTCTCCGATCAAAAGCGTCTCCGAAGGTGAAACGTGGAGCTCTTGAAGCATTCTCAACCCGTGCTCCACCTTTCCCTCAGCATAGTGATTCCGACTACCCGCCACGCTCTTAAAATGACTCCTGACTCCAAAATGTCCTAAAAATGCCTCCAGAGATCCGTGAGAGTAGGCCGATAGCACCGCTTGGGATAAACCCGCACTCTCCACACGTTTCAACAAATCTTTCGCTCCAATCTGCAGGCGACACTCCATCTTCCTTTTTTCGTACTCTACAATGAACTCGGTCCCAGCCTCTTCAAAAGACTCCTTTTTCCAATCAAAACCAACCTTTCGGTAGTACCCCTCAACCGGAAAATCGAAGATAGCCTCATATCTCTCGGCACTCAGGGTAGGCAACCCACGTCTTCGTAGCTGTCCGTTCATAATGTCCCGGCACAACCAAGCATCATCCAACAACGTTCCGTTCCAATCCCAGATCAGATGCCGATAGACGCTCAAATCCATTCCTAACTCTACCCTGCGAGTTACTCCCTCATCACCCTCTTTCCGATTTCACCGCCCATGCCTACCGATTAGATTGAGGCATGCATCTTCCTACCCCGGCGTCTCGCCTTATCCATCCCGCGGGCTTCCGCAAAAGACGCAGCCTGAACTGGATCTCGATCGGCCTTCTCTACGGTGCCTACTACATGTGCAGGTACAACTTTCGGTTTGCCACCCCAGGCATGATTGCCGAATTCCACTTCACCACCTCACAAATCACCGACATGCTGGCCATCTGGTCTCTTGCGTACGGTACTGGGCAACTCATCAACGGCCTCCTGACCGATAAGATCGGCGGACGCGCCTCCCTCCTGATCGGTGCCATCGGAACCATCGCGATCAACCTCATCTTCGGTTTCGCATCCCTTGCAGGAACTTTTATGACCTTCTCCCTGGTCTGGCTAATGAACGGCTGGTTTCAATCCTTTGGCTGTCCAGGAATGGTCAAAATCAACGCTGCTTGGTTCGCCCGACAAGAAAGAGGCACCTTCTCAGGAATTTTCGGCCTTATGATTCAGCTCGGTCAAGTCGCGGTCAGCTTCATCTCCCCCCTGATCCTTGCAGGCTTCACCTTTTTTGCCTTCACCGTTCCAGAGGGGGAGTGGCGATGGCTCTTCCGCATCCCTCCCCTCTTCACGGCGGTGGCGGCAATCTTTATGTACTTTGCCGCTCGTCCAACACCCGACGAGGCAGGATTTCCTGGAGCCATTCAGGACGAAATCGATAACTCCGAAGGAGTCACCGTCTCCTTAATGGAATCCTTCCGCACCATCTTCACCCATCCTCTTGTCTGGTTTTATGCGGCTGCATACGCCTGCACAGGTGCCGTTCGTTCCAGCTCAGACCAGATCGCGATCCTCTATTTCCAAGATCAGATGGGTTTTGATATGAAAACCAATATCCCTGCCGCAGCTCGCCGGACCTTGGAACTGATGCCTCTTGTCGCCGTCGCAGGCTCTTTCCTCGCAGGCTGGGTCTCAGATCGCTTTTTTAAGGGCCACCGCTCCCCCGTGGCTATGTCCCTCTACATAATCGAAGCCGTGGTGATCTCAATCGCAGCCGTCGTGCTACTGCTCGGCCATGTGGGACCTACTGCGGGTGGAATTCTCCTCGGTTGCACCATCCTTGTCCTCATCTCCTTTACCGCTAACTCCACCCACTCCATCGTTGGCTCTGCCGCACCGATGGATATCGGAGGAAAGAAAATGGCTGGATTTGCAGCTGGCGTAATCGACTCCTTTCAATACTACGGAGCCGCAATCTCCCTTTCCCTTACCGGACGAGTACTCGAAGCCACTAAAGCCCAATACGGCTACACATTCTGGTTCGTTATTATGGCTGGATTTGGAGTCTTTGGAGCCATCGCCATGAACCATGTCCGCAAACTCCACAACCTTCAGTTCCAACCCGCTAAAGCTTAAAGTTCGGGTCAGAGACCCGATCTCTGATTTACTTTGATTCTGGTGATTGGCCGACTACCCAACTCAAAACCAGCACCCCCACACCTAAACTAATCGCAGCATCCGCCACATTAAACGCAGGCCACGACCAACGCCCGTAGTGGAAATCTAAAAAATCGATCACGTATCCCACCCGGATCCGATCGATTAGGTTTCCGACCGCCCCGCCCGCAACTAATCCCGCTACCACCTGCACCCAGCACTTCCGCCAATCCCATTCCCGAGCCATCCAACCTGCAAAAATCAGGATCCCCAACGCAAGAAGCCCAGTTAGCAGGTTGTTTCCCTGCGCCATCCCAAACGCCACTCCCGTGTTATGAACCCGCGTCAGGGAAAAAAGCCCCGACAGAATCGGAACCTCCAATCCCTCCCTCATCTTTCCCTCCACCAGAAATTTCGTGATCTGATCCACCGCCACCAAAACCAACACTATCGGTAAAAACCATCCTCCCCCAACCTTCCCTTCGCTCAACTTGGACTCCCTGCCGACACCACCTCGGCACAACGCCCACACAAGGTAGCGTGCTCGGTCTTTTGTCCGACCGATTCCGAGTGCTTCCAGCATCTGTCACACTTCGCCCCATCGGCAGGAAAAACGGCCACTTCGATCCCCCCTGCTCCTCCAGCCACCTCGACCCCGCTAACCAAACAAACCTCTTCCAATAATCGGGCATCCTCAACGGCCAATCCTCCTCCCCTGATCTGAACCCTCGCCTCCAGACTTTTCCCGATCTTTTTCAGTTTTCGCTGCTCTTCCAACGCCTCATTCACTTTCCCCCGAACGGCAAGGAGCTTCTCCCACTTCGACAACTCTTGAGCACCCCACTGGGCTGGCACAACCACCTCCGGAAACTTTTCCAAATGCACCGAAGTGCTCTTACCTCCCGGCATGCTCTGCCACGCCTCCTCTGCCGTAAATGCCAACACAGGTGCCACCAGCTTCATCAACCCATCCAGAACCTCAAACATCGTCGTCTGGGCCGAACGCCGTCTGGGACTCCCCTCAGCATCGCAGTAAATCCGGTCCTTGCACGCGTCGACGTAAAACGCACTCAGCTCAACCGAACAAAATCGGTTCAACGCATGGTACACCGCAGGGAAGTTGTAGCTTTCATACGCATCCTTCACCGTTTTCACCAACTCAGCCATCTTCGCCAAAATATACAGGTCCAACGCCTCCCTCTCCTTCACCGCATCCCTTTTCGGATCAAACCCCGACAAATTCCCCAAAAGGATTCTCAGCGAATTACGGATCAGCCGATAACTGTCCCCTACCCTGCCAAAGATCTCTGTGGAAAACGGAACGTCCTCTTTTGCATCCTCACTTGCCACCCACAATCTCACCACATCCGCACCGTACTTCTCCACCAACTCCATCAGGGCCGGAGGTTTCCCTCTGGATTTCGACATCTTCTTTCCATCCACATCCACCACGAATCCATTCGTTAAAACCGCCTTGAAAGGGGCTTTTCCTGTTAACGCAACAGACAGGAGGAGGCTCGATTGAAACCAACCCCGATGCTGATCGCTCCCTTCCAAATATAAGTCTGCAGGAAACTTCACCCGCCCATCCTTGGCTACTGCTGCCCAGCTCGACCCCGAATCCAACCAAACATCCAAAGTCTCCCTTCCTCTTTTCCAATCCTTTTCCACCCCACAGGTCTTGGCCACATCGTCGTCCGATCCCCCAAACCAGAACCCCGTCCCCTCTTTTTCTACCCGGTCGGCCACTTTTTGGATGACCTTCGAATCTAAAACCGAACTTCCATCAGGCTTATAAAAAGCAGGAATGGGCAATCCCCACGACCGTTGCCGAGAAATACACCAGTCAGGTCGTGTCCCCAACGCTCCCCGTATCCTGCTCTCTCCCCAAGCAGGAACCCACTTCACCTGCCCCACCACCTCCAGTGCCTTGTCCCTCAACTGATCCATCCGAATGAACCATTGCCGCACCGATCGGAACACGATCGGCGTCTTGGAACGGGGACAGTGCGGGTAGCTGTGCCGGATCTTTTCCCGCGCCCAGAGTCTCCCCTTCTTTTCCAATAAATCCGCCACCTCAGGATTGGCCGCAAACACATTCTTACCCACCAGCTCGGGAACCCCACACTCTTCGGTCAGTTTTCCCGCTTCATTCACAGGTGAAAACGGCTCCAACCCGCATTTCCGTCCCAAGACATAATCTTCATGACCGTGCCCTGGGGCGATATGGACCAACCCCGTTCCTGAATCGGCCGTGACAAACTCCGCACACCGTACCATTCCCTCCTTTTCGACCAACGGATGACGGTAAATTTTGTTCTCCAAATCGGTTCCTTTGCACTCCTTTAGAATTTTCAACTCCTTCCCCGCCGCCTTCCCAACCGCCTCGATTCGACTCTTTGCCAGCCACACCTTTCGCCCATCGCCCGATTCAGCCAGCACGTAAACCATTCCAGGATGTACCGCCACCGCCAGATTGGCCGGCAGGGTCCAGGGAGTCGTCGTCCAAACTAGGAGATCTTCATCCTTCGAATCCTTCAGATCCAGCCTCACATAGACCGACTCATCCTCTCGTTCAGCATACTCCACCTCTGCTTCGGCCAAGGCTGTCCGGCAACCGGTACTCCAGTGAACGGGTCGCAAACCCTCATACACCATTCCCTTTTCTACCAGTTGGGCCAATACACGCAGTTCTGCGGCCTCGTAGGCGGGACTCATCGTCAGGTAGGGCTGATCCCAATCCCCAAAAACTCCGAGCCTTTGAAACTGCTCCTTTTGCCTTTGGATAAAGTGCCGAGCCACCTCCTCACACTTAGTCCGAATTACAGCTGGATCGGCTCCTACCAGCTTCTGCTCGGTCACCACCTTGTGTTCGATCGGCAGGCCGTGACAGTCCCATCCCGGTACAAAAGGCGCATAAAAGCCCATCATCGAACGGCTTTTCAGGACAAGATCCTTGAGGACCATATTCAGAGCATGGCCCACATGAGCGTCCCCGTTGGCAAAGGGTGGCCCATCGTGCAGATGGTAAGCGGCGGCCCCTTCTCGGGCCTTTAGAAGAGCTTGGTAGGCCTTCTGTCGTGCCCACTGCTCGACAAGGGCAGGTTCCCGCTTGGGGAGATCTGCCCGCATAGGGAAATCGGTCTTCGGAAGAAGAACCGTAGAACTATAATCCATCCAGTAGGTTTAGAAGAAAAAGCGAATCATCCAAGCCACAAGCAGTGGCAACGAAACGAAAAATTAGGCGTTGGCCCCCGTGGGTGTCGCATTCGGATTCGTAGGTGGAGTCACAACAGGAGGAACAACTGCAGCTGCAGCCGCTGCTGCCGCTGCTTTTGCAGCCGCTTCCGCGGCTTGGGTAGCAGCTAACAGTGCCGCTGCTGCTGCTTCATTGGCCAAGCGGGTTGCCTCTGCGGCCGCTGCAGTTTCTAGCCCCGCTAACCTTACAGCCTCTGCCTCAGCAGCAGCCACTTTAGCTGCCTCTGCAACTCTTTGAGCTTCCAATGCCGCAGCTGCTTCAGTTGCCTTCAATTTGCTGGCTGCCAAATCAGCTGCAGCCGCAATATCAGCCGCAAGCTTTGCTGCAGCCGCTTTTGCAAGTTCTGCCGCTTCTCTCTCACCTTTCAACCTCGCATCCTCCATACTTTTAGCTACTGCAGCTTGCTCAGCCGCAATTCGTGCATTTTCTTTAGCAGTTTTTTCCGCATTCGCTGCAGTAAGAGCGGCTTGTGCCACTGCTTTTGCCGCCGCAAGGTCTGCAGCTGCTTTAATTGCTGCTTCAGTTTGTTGGGCCACAAGCAGGGCGGCCTCTTTCGCCGCTTGCTCTGCTAACGCTGCAAACTTTTCCCTCTGTTTATCAATAAATGAATCCCACTGCTCAACAAATGTCTTGAGAGCAGGGTTTGCATTCAGTTCTGTCTGGGTAAACATGGAGCGAATGCTCGCCGTGCCAGGCTCACTAACTGCTGGGTTACTGGCCTTATATTCATTAGCCAAATTTTTGTTATTTGTTGTTAAGGCATTAAAAGTCGATGTAGATGCAGTTTGCGCGCTGTTCGCTGCGTTTGTCGCTGCAGTCGCAGCGGTAACCGCGGCAGCTCTTGCGGCATCTGCCGCCACTCGGGCGGCCTCAGCTGCTGCATCCTGCTGAGCTTTGGTCGTTGCAGCATTAAGTGCTGCTTGCAATTGGGCTGCTGCTTGCGCTGCCTCAGCCGCAGCGCTGGCTCGTGCTGCGGCCTCAGCTTCTGCTCTTTGTAGCGCTACTGCTTGCGCAGCTGCAGCTTCTTGATCTGCCTTAGCTTGATCAAAGGCACTATTCGCAGCAGTCTCAGCATTGTTCGCAGCAGTAAGAGCCTGACCCTTTGTACTTGAATTTTGAATTGCAGTATTGGCTGCTTCAGCAGCGGTTTTAGCGTCTGCTAAGCCCTTGGCTAAAGCATCAGCTGCAGCAGCTGCTTCGGCCGCTGCCCGTGCTGCCGCATCAGCTGTGTCAGCAGCGTTAGCCGCATTTTCACTGGCTGTTGCTTTTGAAGTTGCGGCTGATGCCGCAGTCGCCGCTGCCTGATCAGCAGCAAGTTTTGCCGCTGCAGCTGTATTAGCAGCGGCCTGCGCAGCCTCTCGGGCAGCGACTGCTTGATTATAGGCCTCTAAAGCCCTCGCATAATCTCTTTCATTTGCAGCAAACAACGCAGCTTTTGCAGCTGCTTCCGCATCCCTAGCTGCTTTGAGTTCAGATTGAGCCGCTTGATTATCCTGCTCGGCCTGCAACTGCTGAAATTGTGTAGCCGCCATTGCCTGCCCCCCCATTCCTCCACTGCCTGCGCCAACCGGAGCCGCACTTCCAGCAGCCGTATCTACTGAGGGAGCATCTGCTGCTCCCTGAGAGGAGGCTGTGGTAATCGCCGAGATCGATTTTGCATCCATACCTGGAGTCGCGGCAATCACAGCAGCAGCAATTCGTGAAGCGGCTTCAGGAGCTACCTTCGAAACCGCTTGAGCAATCGCAAGAGCTGCTTCGGGAGCTTTTGCCGCTACTGCACCCGCAATCTGCTCTGCCGCAGCAGGAGCTGCTTTCGTTGCGATCGCCGCAACTTCCGCAGCCGCAGTAGGAATCGCAGCCGCGATACTTGCCGCCACACTCGCCACCATCGCACTGACAGTCGATTCAACAGCTTTTCCCGCCGCCAAAACCTCAGGCGAATTGGCAGGGGCCGCTACCGGAGTAGCACCCGGAGCCGCTTGTTGACCGGCCGCAATGGAAACCATTTTACCCGAAGAGTCCCGACTTCCTACTGAACCCCGTGTGACGGTCGTCATCATCTTTCCACCCGCAAAACTCACGGCAAATACCGTTCCCTGCGCCACCGACTCTCCATCAGTCGTCTTGACCCGCACATCCGTCTTCTCCTTGTTCCAAGGGGCAATATTCATGACTACCAACCCACTTTCCGAATTCACAACAGCTTCGCGAGCTTGCAATTCACCATTCTTAATTTCAGCACTCATCTTCTCAAGGATCGCGACACTCCCAGGCTCAACCGAAAGGACCACTCCAGGAGCCATCCCCACCAAAATCCGACCGCTTTTTCCTGTCGCAATCTTGTCGTTCAAGGCGAGCACTTGCCCAACTAAAATTTTCTCCTTCTTCCCATCCAAATTGCAATCCCCCTCGACCAACAACACCTGTCCCAACTTCATTTCCAAATCGATTCCATCGATCGCCAATCGTTCCAATCGCTGATCCAGAGATTCCAACGCGTCCACCTTTGCCTGCTCTTCCTTGGAAAGTTTCAATCCCTTCACCCCAGAGGCTTGGCTGATGGCCTTGAAAGACTTGGGATTCGCCGCCAAACACTGCTCGGCGATCTCTTTTGCTATTTCGGGCTTCGCTTTGACAGCACTGGATACGATCTCCTCCACAGCCTCAGGACACGCTTTGACTCCATCCCGAGCAATATCGATCAGAGCGATATTCCGCGCGCTGCCTTCGAAGGCGAGCAGAGATGCTTTTTCGGGGCTGTTTCCAGCTAAAGCCTTAGCCTCGCCTCCCTTGGCTGCACTCCATATTTTTTCACCTGTAAGTGTGGTCAACTCTTTTCCGCCCGCCTCCTGCGCCAAAATTACTTTGCCTGAGATTGTCGTGATCGTCGTCGTCGATTCAGCACCCGAGGTCTTTGAAATCTGATACGCCCCATCCAAAGTCCGCGCAACCTCTCCATTCCCCAGCGCAATCAGTGACGCGCGAGGCGCAATCAGCGGTTGAGCCACAAAGGTCTGAATCGTTCCCTGACTCAACTCAACCTTCAAATCAGGACTTCCTGCCTCTAACTTGCCGAGAGAGAAAACAGTTCCTGGTAACGCAAAGTGAAAAACCCCAGCCCCACTCTGAAACATCATCCCGCTTTTTGATCCTACCGTGATCTTTGCCCCGGCTTGAAAAGCTTCACTCACTTGAATCTCCCGCTCGGGAAGTTCCCCCACCTGAACCCGATCCCCACCTTGCGCAGCCAGAATTTTTCCAGACTTGTTACTCCATCCACCTTTTCCAGAAATCCACTCGGCCAGCCGCTCCCTACAACGAATTAGATTTTTTGATGGAGCTGTGTTGCCCGCCACTTCCTTCCCCGCCGCGGTATCCAGATTTCCCAAATCCGCCATCAGGAAGCGCGAACCCCCCGTACGATCCATCTCAAACTTGGGTTTGTTGTCTGCCCCAAACCTTACCAAAACGGTGCCTTCAGGTTTCATTCCGACCGACAGACCAAACGCTTCAATCTCCATTTCGGAGAGCGGAGACTTCGCATCCCGCAATGTCACCTCGGGTTGCCCTGAAGAATTCTTGATAAAGGAAATGTTAAGACTGGATTTGCCCGACGTGACCGTCTCCCCTTTTGCACCTTCGGTTACATCGGTGATTTTTACAGCACTCGAATCCATCACCTCCAAGCAAGGAAACTTTTGATTATAACGGATCTTGAAGTCAGCAGCGGCAACACCTAACGCCGTGAAGGCAAAAAAAGATACAAAGCCGATGCCCACAGATCGCATAGTTGGCATATATTTAAATCTAAGCCTGCATTTCCGATTAATCAAGGGGTCAATAGTAGTTTTTGAACTTTTTCTATCTAATCCATTCATCAGGGTGTTAGACATAAATAAGTTTCACTAGTTCAATCTTTAATAGTTCTTTCTATCAATGACTTAGATAGGTCTTGGATCCTTAAACCCCGCTAATTGAATCGATTCTAATCTTTTTTTACCGCTACACCCCCCTTGCCCCTTTGACTTATCAAGGCATGATCTGACGATGCCCAAACTCAAAGCTCCTGATCTGACCCGTTCGGCACCTCGTAGCCCACGCGTTCGAATCGGCGGATATGTTCTTCTTCCCCGAGTTCTAGACAAGTGCCGCGCTGCTCTTCTCAAAAAAAACGGCGAGTACAACTACAACTGCCCACTCGACCAGTACTTTTTAAAATTCGCTGGCGTAAATCCCATTTCGTTAAGGAAACAGGTCGCCAAGGGCTTGGGAGACGGCGAAATCCTCCGCTGGATCGAAAAAAATCAAAAGCACCGTCGTAGCGGACAGGAGATCGAAGCCTGGTCCGAATTCATGAACCGCCGAACTCCTACCTCGATCGATCAGCGGGAACGTCTGAACAGCTACCAAAAAACCGCCAATGCGAAACGGGAAGACATCAGCACCTGGTTCGACGTTCTCGATCTAGATGACTTCGCATCCTTCGGCGGACCCGCGTAGCATCATCCCCGTGATCGCACCCGCACGTCCCCCCGCAATCGTCATCGGCTCAGGCTTTGGAGGTCTCGCCTCTGCAGTACGACTCCAAGCCCGTGGCTACGATGTCACTCTCCTCGAAGCTCTCGAACAACCCGGTGGCCGCGCCTCCGTTTTTCGTGACAAAGGATTCACCTACGACGCCGGCCCCACCATCTTGACCGCTCCTTTTCTTCTCGATGAGCTGTTTGCTCTCGCGGGCAAAAAAACCTCCGATTACGTCAAAATCGTTCCCTGCAAACCTTTCTACCGAATCGCTTGGCACGATGGCCAATCTTTCGAATACACCGGTAACCAAGCGGAAATGGAGGCCCAAGTTCGCCAGCACTTTCCCAACGACCTTGAGGGCTACCGCCGTTTTGTCGGAGAAACCCACGCCATCTTCCAAAAGGCCTTCGTCGAACTTGCCGATCAACCCTTCTCCTCCTTCACCGACATGCTTCGAGTCGCTCCCGACTTCAAATCGCAACGCCTTCGTGAAGTCCTCTCCTTCCATCCTCTTCTCGTCGGTGGCAATCCGTTCCAATCCTCCTCCATCTACGCCATGATCCACTATCTGGAGCGCGAATGGGGAGTTCACTTCGCTATGGGTGGAACCGGAGCCTTGGTCCAAGCCATGGTCAAATTGTTGGAAGATCTGGGTGGAAAGATTCGCCTCAACTCTCCCGTGGACGAACTTCTAGTGGAAAACGGGGCGGCGGCGGGAGTCCGCCTCCGCTCGGGCGAAACCCTTCGCGCGAACGTAGTCGTCTCCAATGCCGACGTCGCTAATTTCTATCAGAAAAAAGTCCCCGCATCCGCACGACATAAATGGACCGATCGAAAATTAAACTCCATGCGCTACAGCATGTCCCTTTTCCTCATCTACTTTGGAACTAACCGCACTTACCCCGATCTTGCCCACCACACCATCTGGCTCGGGCCCCGCTACAAAGGCCTGCTCGATGACATTTTCAAAAATCGTATCCTCGCGGAGGACTTCTCTCTCTATCTCCACGCCCCCACCCGGACCGATCCATCTTTAGCCCCCAAAGGACATGAATGCTTCTATGTCCTTTCTCCCGTTCCTCATCTCGGCTCGCCAGGAGATAAGATCGATTGGGAAAAAGAGAAAGAAGAATATGCCGATCGCATTCTCACCGCCCTTGAGAAAACGATTGTCCCCGACCTCCGCAAACACCTTGTCAGCAAGCTGATCTTCACCCCTCGGGATTTCGAATCCCGACTCGATGCTCACGTGGGCTCTGCCTTCCAGTTTGAACCTATTCTCACTCAAAGTGCCTGGTTCCGACCCCACAACGTGTCCGAAGACGTCCGCGGGCTTTACCTGTGCGGTGCGGGGACCCACCCCGGAGCGGGCGTCCCAGGCGTTCTCTCCTCCGCCAAACTCCTCGACCGCGTCATTCCTAATCCATCCCGCCAACTGTAAGTTTTTCTGATACTTCCCCCTGACCGCTTGCATACCCCCCGCCGAATGGCAATTTAACCCATCCAGATATGATTTGTAGGACTTCCGAAGAAAAGCACTCAGACCGCCGCTTCCAATGCTGCCTGAAGCCGTATCTCAAGGTGAAAAAACACCGGACCATGCGGACTTCCAAGAAATGCCGCACTACAAAGTGTAGCCAGGCCAAATCTATCCCATCTGCAGACATCAACCACCTGTTTAACCATGAGGCGATGCTCGCAGTCAGCCACGCCATCGAAGATCTCGCCCATGAAACGGCCAAGGGGGAACTGATCTCCACCTTCCAGCACTTCGATAATTTTCTCCACCAGGAAGATCGCTACCGGGAACTCGCCCGCCGATTGGATGCAGTACGAGTCTGGGCCGAAGGAGAGCCCCCCACCCAGCAGGATGACATCGACTTTGTCCCAATCTTCCATCCTGAACTCACCCGCTACTGGGTTGTGCTTTTCGATAGCCCTGAAATTCATGCAATTCTTTTCTGTAAACAGGCAAATCAGACCGACCATTTCCAACGGAAGGTCTTTTCCGGTTACTACAGCTTCAATCCCTTCGTGGTCCGCTCCCTCCGTCGGCGCTTTGAACTTCTCTCCTGCGGAATGTCCGGCGTCGTCAACCACTTCGAACGCTATTTTTCTCCGCAAATGCCCGATTCGCTGAATGACTTCGACACTCTCCTCGCCACCCCTTAAACCGAGTTCGCTTCTTTTTTCTCTAGACCCAACCCAACTTCATCTTTCCTTCTTCACTGATCATCGATTGCGTCCACGCCGGTTCCCATACCAGTTCAACTTCCGCCTCTTTCACGCCCGCAACCGACAACACTTTAGATCGAGCATCGGCCTGAATCGTGGGTCCCATACCACAACCCGGAGCCGTCAACGTCATCTTCACTTCCGCCCTTGAGCCGCCCGCCGGAAGAGGTTTGAGCTCCATGCTGTAGACCAACCCCAAATCCACCACGTTGACGGGGATCTCCGGATCAAAAACCTCCTTCAACTTCTCCCAAACTTTTTTCTCATCCGCCGGCTCGTTCGAATCTGCCTCCGGAGCGACCAAAGCCACTTTCGATAGGCCCAAAGCATCCTGATCCTTCTCCTCAATTCGCGCCAAACCAAACGCCCCTGCCACCGTGTGACTTCCCCCTAACGACTGGGTCAACGTCACCTCCGTATCCTTGGGCAAAATCAGGGGCGATCCGGCGGGAATCGCCGTCGCGGGCACTTCCCGCAACAGCTTTGTCTGCTCTCCAGGCCTCATCGCAACCTCAATTGGACAGACCTTGCAACGCTCGGACGTCGAGAGTCTCGCTTTCCTTCTCACGACTCGCTTCAGACCGGCTCCCCCTCTTCCCTTGCTCGGAAGGAAGCGAACGCATCGCCGCGAATTTCGCCGCCACCGCCGTCCGCACCGCCTCCCCGATCTTTTTGTCCGGAAGACGATCGATCACCTCCTCAAAAAAACCGTGAGCCAACAGCTGAGCCCCCGTGCGCGGATCGATCCCCCGTGCCATCAGATAGAAAAGCTGATCCTGATCGATCTGCCCCGTCGTTGCCCCGTGAGTGCAACGTACATCATCATTCAGAATCTCCAGCCCAGGCATCGAATCCGCCTCCGCCTCAGGATTCAGTAAAAGATTCCTGTTATTTTGATAGGCATCGGTCTTCGCCGCCCCAGGAGCCACTCGAATCAGCCCCTTGAAAATCGATTTCGAGCGGTCATCCAACGCATTTTTGTAGAGTAGATCGCTCCACGTGTTTGGCACGTCATGACACTGCAACGTCCGCTGGTCAAACTCCTGTCGGTCGTTCCCAACTGAAAGTCCTAGCATCTCGCTCCGCGCTCCCGACCCCATCATTGTGCTCCGACTTTCCTGCCGAGCATACGCTGCCCCCAAATTCACAAAAAGGGAACGCGCCTCTCCATCCTTTTCCACCCTCGCAGAATTCAGCTCAAAACTGGTCACTTGCGACCCCCACTGCTGAAGACAGACGTAATCTACCTTAGCGCCGGGTCCGACCAGCAAATCATTCAACCCACAGGCCAAACCCTTCCCACTCACCTCAGTCGAACCCAAGAAATCCACCACGGTCACTTTTGCGTTTTCCCCAGTAACGATCAGGGTGTGAGGAAAAACTGCAGATTCCTTCCCATCCAACCAATGAAACGACACGAGCGGTAACTTAACCTCCACATTCTTCGGTACATAAATCAGCACCCCCGCCGAAGCATGGGCTGCATGGAGGGCGGCAAACTTTTGTGCCCCCAGATCTACTGGGTGCGCCATAAAGTGCTTCTCGAGCAAAGCAGGATGCTTCTCCAAAGCCCCCGCAAGCGATTCAAAAACCACCCCCTGCTTTGCCAACTCCTCCCCGCCCTCCACTTGAATCAAACGATCATTCGAGAAGACCAATTTCGCCGCATGCGGAAAAGAAGCTGTACTCCGTTTCAGCAAGGTCTCGGTCGACGTGCTCCCTTTTTGACCGGGCTGAAAATCCCCCAGCTGAATTGCGTCGATGGTGGCAAAGCGCCAATCCTCTTCATTACGCCTAGGCATCGGCATGGCTTGAAACTTCTTCCAAGCTGCTGCCTTTCTCTCCTCCCACCAAGCCGGTCCCGTACTACCATTCCGACCCAAAGGAGTTTGCCCAAGTTTTCCCGACACGTTTACCTCAGGCGCCGTTACTGCCGATCGCCTCAACCGGACAACCTTCCATCGCTTCTTTCGCGAGCTTCTGCTCCTCAGCACTCTCAGGTTGTTTGTAGACAAACGAGTAACCCCCATCGTCATTTCGCTTAAAACTGGACGGTGCAGTCTCGCGGCACAGATCGCAGTCAATGCACTGGTTATCGACGTAGTAAGCTCCCGGAATATTTTCTGGGTAGCGATTGGCAGTATCGGCCATGGTCAGGTTTCTCCTCTTGGATGGATTCGTTTCATTTAGCCCACCGACCCCTCCATCTCGAGGTCGATCAGCCGTTTCAATTCAACACTGTATTCCATTGGGAACTGGCGGACGAGATCATTGACGAACCCGTTCACGCTCAAACTCATTGCCTGCCCCTCCGTCAATCCCCGCTGCTGCATATAAAAAATCTGCTCCGCACTCACCTTCGACACGCTGGCCTCATGCTGAACCGAATTCCCTTCTCCCCGGGTTACAATCGCCGGATAGGTGTCCGTCCTAGACTCCGTATTGATGAGGAGCGCATCGCACTCGGTGTTATTTTTACAACCTTTTAAATGTCTCGGGATATGGACCAATCCCCGGTAGGTAGCCCGACCTGACCCAATCGATATCGATTTCGAAATAATATTGGAGGTGGTCTCATCCGCCGCATGAATCATCTTCGCACCGGTATCCTGGTGCTGACCGCTGTTCGCCAGCGCGATCGAGAGAACTTCACCCCGAGCCTTGCGACCCTTCAGAATAACCCCAGGATACTTCATCGTCAGTCGGGACCCGATATTGCAGTCGATCCATTTAATCTCCGACTCCTCATGCGCCAATCCCCTCTTCGTAACCAAATTAAACACATTCGGACTCCAGTTCTGCACCGTGATGTACTGCAGCTTCGCACCCTTCATCGCCACTAACTCCACCACTGCACTGTGCAAGGTGACCGAATCAAATTTCGGGGCTGTGCAACCCTCCATGTACGTCAGCTCTGCCCCCTCATCAACGATGATCAAGGTCCGTTCGAACTGACCAAAGTTTTCCGCGTTGATGCGAAAATAAGCCTGTAGCGGATGCTTCACCTTCACGCCCTTGGGCACGTAGATAAATGATCCACCCGAAAAGACAGCACTATTTAAAGCAGAGAACTTGTTGTCGGCCGTCGGAATTACTTTTCCAAACCACTTCTTAAAAATCTCAGGATGGTCCTTCAGACCTTCCCGACTTCCCACAAAGATCACCCCCTGCTCTGCCACCGCCTTCTTGATGTTCGAGTAAGCCGCCTCACTGTCGAACTGCGCTTCCACACCCGCCAAGAAAGCCCGCTCTTTTTCAGGGATTCCCAACCTTTCAAAAGTCTTCTTTACGTCATCCGGAACCTCATCCCACGTCCGCTTCGGCTTTGCCCCTTTCGAAAGGTAGTAACGAAAATCATCAAAATGGATGCTCTCCAGATCTTTACTGGCCCAGTGGGTCGGGAGCGGCTTTTCCTTGAAAACTTTCAGCGCTTTCTTTCGAAACTCACGAACCCAGTCGGGATCCTCTTTTGCGTCACAAATATAATCGATCGTCTTCTCCGTCAGTCCTGTCCCCGCATCAAAGGCGTAATCCTCAGGATAGGAAAAGTTTCCCTGATCCTGATCAATCTTAAGGTCCGGTTTTTCTAACGTGTTTGTTTCACTCATAATATTTCCTCAGGCCGTCACTAGGTTTTCGACCCAGTCGTACCCTTTCTTTTCCATTTCCAAGGCCAACTCTTTCGGACCGCTCTTGACGATCCGGCCATCCACCATGACGTGAACCACGTCCGGCACGATATAGTCGAGTAAGCGTTGATAGTGGGTGATCACCAAAATCCCCATCTTTGGACCACGGAGACTGTTCACCCCATGGGAGACAATCTTCAGGGCATCGATATCCAACCCCGAATCGGTTTCATCCAGCACCGCATACTTCGGCTCCAGCATGGCCATTTGCAAAATCTCGTTCTTTTTCTTTTCTCCTCCCGAAAAACCGTCATTCACAGCACGGGAAGTAAAAGAGCGATCAATCTTCAACAGATCCATCTTCTTGTAGAGCTCGTTGTAATACTCCACCGCGTCGATCTCCTGCCCTTCTGGACGCCTGGCGTTGAGCGCCGCTCTCATGAAATTGGCAATCGTC
>Ga0209088_10001205_pt1 | contig 16864 bp, 14 predicted proteins | sample S_140625_EF_Meta_FD_187324 | JGI IMG/M metagenome (GOLD analysis project Ga0209088, IMG submission 187324) | Freshwater microbial communities from Lake Simoncouche, Canada to study carbon cycling - S_140625_EF_MetaG (SPAdes) (version 2) | ecosystem: Environmental > Aquatic > Freshwater > Lake ... | reverse complement strand
AGCCTTTTTTATATTTAGGAACTTTAGTTATAAGAATCTTGTAAGTAGTTACTTAGGCCTCGAATTCAGAATTGCCACATATTTATCTTTTTTACAAAGGTATTTTTCTTTTTCTTCCTCTCGTCCCATCAGCCATTTCTTGTATTCTGATCATACGGGCCTGTGGCGAAACTGGCAGACGCGACAGACTTAGGATCTGTTGGGGTAACCCATGGAGGTTCGAGTCCTCTCAGGCCCACTTTATTCCCCTTTGTTCACGACTCATTTTCCTATGCCAGGGTGAGATCTTGGGACATCACCCTTTTCAGTCGATTCTCTATCTTGATGATACTGGGTTTACCAAAATCAGTCCGTTGGGGTGTGCTCGGAGCCCTTCTGCTCCTCGCCCCATCTTGCCCACTCCATGCCATGGACGAAGAAACCGCAAAAACGATTGCTGATCTTAAAGCTCAAATGCAGTCGCTGATGGACGAAGTCAAAAAACTAAAAAACCAGCAGCCTACCCCCCCCGCCACCTCCCGTCTTCGCCCCCCATCTGAAGAAGACACAAAACCAATAACAGCACCCCCTCCCCTTCCCCCTCACCCCATCGGGTACACCCCGTTTTTGCCTGAAGATTCCCAGAGAACTCCTGCAAAGCCAGCACTCTCCTCCGAAACGCGAGAGCAAACCTCAATGGAGCAAGTCATCGATGGAACTACAGAGTTTGCTCCAAAATCAGAACAGGAGGGACTAAAGAATCTCCCCATGATCGATGTATCAGAAAAAGGTCTCATTTTTCGGTCGCAAGACAATGAACACATGATTCGGTTGGGAGGACTACTACAGTTCGACGACCGTCAATTTGTCGACGCAGGGACAGCCGATATGTCAAAGTTCCTCGTTCGTCGAGCACGACCCTACGCAGCAGGCTACTTCTATGATGATTGGGAGTACCGCTTTGCTCCTGAATTCGCACTCTCTGCACCCAATGCTACCTCTTACCAAGCGACCATTGCCGATGCGTTTATCAATTATGATACGATCGATGAACTACAAGTTCAGGTTGGTAAGTTCACAGTTCCAGTAGGTCTTGAAACTCTTACCCCAGCCGCCTTTCTTCCATTTTCAGAACGGTCCTTGACCTCCAATTTAATCCCGAACCGAGATATCGGAGTAATGATTCATGGTTCTCTTTTTTCAGACAAACTGTCCTGGGCCGCCATGGTTGGTGCAGGGGCAAGAAATGATACCGTTCAAACTGGAATCGATAATGGCACGGGCCCAGTCGGTTACTTTCGACTTTATGCACAACCCTTTCGCGAAGAGATGGAAGTTCCTGAGGAGCTTCGCGGGTTGTACCTAGGTGTTGGGGGGAGCATTGGCTGGCAAACTCAAAACGATGCGATAAGTTCATCTAATCTTTTTCAGAATTACAGCACCGATGGGGGAAACACATTTCTCTCCTTTCCAAACGGCCTAGGAGTTCAGGGAGAGGTGTGGCGACTCAGCCCCCAGTTGTACTATAGCTACGGCCCTTTTGAGTGCTGGGCAGAACTTACCGTCGAACAGCAAGGGGTAAACACGGACGGAATCAATGGCTCCTCAGGCGGTGGCTTTACAAATTACCAAACCACAGCTTGGGATGTTGTTGTCGATTGGGTCATTACAGGAGAACGCGCGACTCTAGGGGGCGTTGTTCCAGCAAAACCATTAAACTTTGAAACTGGCGACATAGGCGCTTGGGAACTCGCCCTTCGTTACGACGGCCTTGCCGCTGGAGCCAATATGTTTCGCCCAGTCGATCAAGGTGGCTTGGGGATTTCCCAAACGCAGAATGCAACTGGAGTGAACGGAGCGTCCCTAGGCCTCAACTGGTACCCAAACCGCATCATCCGTATCGGCCTCACCGTCGAATACCAAGGTTATACTGGGGGTGGCGCCCCAAGTAGTGTCGTAGAAAATAATGAGCTTGGGTTTATTACCCGCCTTCAACTGCTCTACTAATATTTACCCTCTTCGCTCCGAGGCGCCCCGCTTTTCCTCGCGCTCCTCACTCTCCCCACCAAAACGGTGGTCACGATAGAGCGTAATCGAAACATCCTGATTTCGCCGGATACACTCCTTGATCGCTTCAGGATCTTTTTCGCACCAGAGCATCGTCTTCCAACTCGTCAGATGCTTCGGCTTGTGAAAATCACTCCCTGCAATCAAAGGGAGCCTTTTCAATCCGACTGGGTTAAAAAGATCATCTCGATTTCCGATCTCCCAAGCATCAATCAACGGGCGAAACTCATCCTGCCTCTCCCATAGATAAAGTGTGTCCTTACCCCAAGCCGAGCTCATGTGATGTGGATGTGCCGCAATCGTCAACCCGCCCTGCCCACGAATCTGTACGCAAATCTCCTTCAAAGACAAAGCAGGATCAATCGGATCATGTAAATCCACCCCTAATAAATGGGCTGACCCCTTCGCCGTTAACCCGTCATGATTAAACTCCAGCCCAGGAAACAAAATCATCCGATACTTTGTCCAAGCACGATTCTTTTCCTCCGCCAAAGCCCTGAAGTAGTCGGGCAGATCATCCACCGTTAAAACAAGACCCGACAAGTTGGCCAGCTTTCCCAAAAGACGGCGCCGATCGACCAAATGATCCGTCACCGCCATCGCGTCAAAACCTCGCCGGCCATAAAAATCGACAATCTCTCGTAGTGTAAGTCGGCCATCGGAAAAGATTGTGTGAGTATGCAAATCCACCATCCGCAAACCCTTCTTGCCAGGATGCCCATGGTGCATCAGCCGTAACTCGGGAACTCTCTGGGTCTCTGTCGCGGCTTGGGCCATCTGAGTAATGCGACTCGCCAATCGTTCGGTTGCCCCCAAGGAGCGAACCGCCTCCTGCCTCGCTCTCCTACCCCACTCCCGCAACCCCACCCCACCCCCCTCCAACGCTTGCCCCACCCGAGATCCAATCTCCCCAGGGGACTCCGCCAAAGCACCACCCCCCAATCTTGTAATCAGCCGGCAGATCCCTTTTCGCTTTTCCGAATTTCTACCCCCCTCTACTAAAACCGTAGGGCGTCCCGTCGCCAGCACCTCCCTCACACTAATCGTCCCCGGCTTCGTCACTACCAAGTCATGCGCCCGAATCATCCCTGCCAAATTTTTCACCCACCCATGAATCTCCAACTTGCCCTGACTTTCAGGAAACGCTTTTCGTAACTCCCCTTTCAGCTCCTCCTCCTTTCCCACTACTGCAGTCACCTCCACATCCGGAAACTGAAGAATTTTTTCAACAGTGCGGATCGCCTTCCGTCTTCGGGAATTGATCAGATATAAAATCCGAAACGGCTCGCGATTTTTCCCTGCCCCTCTTTTTCTCTCCTCTGCAGGTTCAAACGTTGGCCGGACAGGCCAACCTCCTGCTACAACCTCTTTCACCTGCGAATTTTTTTCCCGCAACTCTTTGGCCGATCCCTCATCCGCCACCCACAAAAGATCCGCCGTCACCCCATCCCAACCCGGCAGCTCCTCCGCCTCTAGAACCACCCCCACTCTCTGGAATCCCGCCTCCGATCGATCTTGGACTCTTTCCTGCAAAGCTACTCCGACGGCAGGATGAAAAAATACCACCACCTCAGGTCGGGTCTCCTCCAAGGTTAAGGCAACCAACCGCCGCAGCTGCGGCCAACCCGAACTCCCTAGGACATCGATTCCCGCTCGGCGAATCCATCGCCCTAATGTTTCACCCTTTGCTTTACCCTTTCCCAATTTCCCCGAAATCCACCCTAACCACCCCTCAATCCCACCCTGCCCCACCTCCCTTACCTCTACCCGAATCTCCGTCCCAGACTCCTCCTCTAAAACGTCCCTCACCGCACGAGCCACATAGTGATGCTCCTCTTGCCCCCCCGTAAGGATAAGAACATCTTTCACGCTCATATGTGAATAAGTTGGGGAAAAGGCAGGGCAAGTCCGCCAAAGTGACAATTTGATGTCAAAGGAGCACCTTGCCGTAGCCTGCTATTTCCGCTTCTCCATCACTGCTTTGGACTACTTCCAAATGTGGTTTCCAACCTCTTTTTTGACTCATCCTCCAACTTCTTCCTCAATGGGGATAACTGCTCCCTGATCGCCTTTTCCATCCCCACCTTCTCCATCCAATACGCTCGCACAAACGCCTGTTCGTTCTCCGGCCCAACTTGCAGCTGAAAGTCCTTTGCCACCTCAAGCGCCTCCTTGGTCGATTTCACCCAAAACTCATCGATCCGCTCGACCAACCTGACCCTCTGCTCCTCCGAAAGTTTTTGATACATAGGCCACGCCTGCAACTTTTGTCCCAACTGTTCCCTCGGCACCAATGCCAATGTCAAAATCTGCACCAACCGATCCTGATCCTGCGGCCCTGCCCAAAACTGATCCTTCTGCCTCTGAACCATATCCCGCTTCGGTACAAAGGGCCCATCCGGAATACGGGGAGGCCTCGGCTTGCCCTCTATACTCTCCTTGCTCTTTGTATCCCCATCTTCAGCCTCCAAAATGGAACCGCACATACCCAGCCCAATCAGGAAGTAAAAAAAACTTTTTTTCATAAGCCCGCCCACCAGCGGCTCTCCCGCTCCTCCTCCACCATCGCGTCCAGTGCCGCAAAAAACTCCGCGTCTGCCACGGAAGGCTTACTCTCCCACCATAGCCAACCCAGCGCCATTAGCGCCGACCCCGCTCCAATCAAAATCCATCGCGGCAACTCAAACCAACCCCTGCTTTTCTTGTCTTCCTCCCGTCGCAACCGCGCCATCGTCCTCGCCACAAACCACGCCGGCGCCTTGGGTACAGGTACCGACGCGTATAACCTACCCAGATCGGGCCCCAGCCCATCCCTACCCTTATCTCTGTTCATACTCATAATAGATTAGACTACCTTTCTTCTAACTAGGTTCGGTAAAAAATTCAGATAGTTTTATTTTTAAATTTTCACGTGCCCTGAACATCAACGACTTAGCTCCCAGCTCGCTAACCCCGAGCACTTTTCCGATCTCGGAAAACTCCATCTCCTCATGTTCTCTCAGGTGCACCACCAATCTCTGCTTCGGTGGCAAACTGGCACACGCCAACTTCACCGCATCAATTAACTCCTTTCCCGCTAAATCCTCTCTTGGTGTCCTCCCCTCCACCGGCTCCCATCTCTCCTGAACCTCATCCGTCTCCGAGTCCAAAATCGAATCCGAAACCTCCAGCTTTCTTCCCCTCGACTCAAAAAAAGTAAACACCAGGTTCCTGGTCACCGTCATCAACCAAGTCGTAAATTTCGCCTCTGACCGATATTTCCCAGCCGCCTTCCAAATCCGAATAAAAATCTGCTGGGCCAAATCCTCCGCATCCGGCCCTGCCCCCCCAATCATTCTCGCCACCGTTCCGTAGACGCGATCCTGATGCCTCACGATCAGCTCCCGCATCGCCTCCTCATCCCCTTGCGCAATTCGCAATACCAGCTTTTCATCCAACTCATTCTCCATTTCCTCTCCCATGATTCACCCCCCCGCTACCACTTTCACGAATTCTAACCGATCCCCATGTTCCACCTTCCTCTCCCCCCACTCTTGTCTTAACAAAGCCTCCCCATTCCGCTCCACCAGTACGCTCGAAGGTGCCAAGTTCATCTGCCGAACCATTTCTGCCACCGTCTGATCCGATTCGACCTGTCGCGCTTTCCCATTCGCAAACACTGTCACTTTGGCCGCCATGCTCTACTCCGCCAAAGCCCGATCCCAATCCTTCCATACCGGATCCAATCCCCTTTGCCTTAATACCAAACTCAACTCCTCCGCACTTCTCCCATCCGAAACTTCGAACTGCTCCGTCGCCTCCGCCCCCTCCCACTCGCTCGCCTCCAACGCCACCTCCCGCCCCCTGACCGTCCGATGCAGACGCCCCTTCCCCACCCCCGTGTACCCCCCAGGCTCTGTCTCCGATCCCGCGCTCATCATCGTCACGCCTAACTCCATCAACCCATCCCGCAACTTCGCAGGCTCTCTGGTCGACAAAACAATTCCCGCCTGTGGAAAGGTCACCCGAAACGCACAGATGGCCCGCACAAAATCCCGATCCGACATCGCTACCCGAGGCTGAAATCCCCCCGCCGCTGGCCTCAGTCGCGGCAAAGCCAATGTCACCTGTGCCCTCCATCCCACCTTCATCAGATGAGAAACATGCGCCGCCAAAGCCACCAACTCACGTCGCCAATCCGCCAATCCCACCAACACCCCTAACCCAATCCGTCGAAATCCCGCCTCATACCCACGTTCTGGCCCGCCTAATCGCTCATCAAAGTTCCGTTTCGGGCCCGACACATGCATCTCAGCATAGGCCGCCCGATCATAACTCTCCTGGTACAATACCAACCCCTCCGCACCCGCCCTCACGATCTGCCGGTACTCCTCAATTTTCAACGGAGCCACCTCAATTGCCACAGAAGGAAAAAGATCCACCGTTCGACGCACCGTCTCCACCAAATATGAAACAGGAACCTCACGCGGGTGCTCCCCGCTGACCAAAAGCAGATTCCGAAAGCCCACCCCTGCCAAATGCTTCGCCTCCGCCTCCACCTCCTCCGGAGTCAAAGTCACCCTGCGAATCGGATTCTCTTTTGAAAAACCGCAGTACGTACAGCTGTTGACACACTCGTTCGAAAGATAGAGCGGGGCAAATAATCTCATTGTCCGACCAAAATTCTTTCTCGTCTCGTTCTTTGCCTGCTCCGCCAACTCCTCCAGCCGAACCGGCCCAAACATCAACTCTTCAAATCTCTCCACCGCCCTGGACCTCGCAAAAGGCAACCCCTCCAGCGGATCTCCAGGCACCCCGCTCATTCGTCTAAAAATCCTGTGAGTGGACTCGTCGCCTCCGCCGTCCTCGAGGTCGGTCCTAACCCAGCCTCATACGCCCTCCTGCCCGCTTCCACCCCCATTCGAAACGCCTTGGCCATCTCCGCTGGATCCTCCGCCACCGCAATTGCCGTATTCACTAACACAGCATCCGCCCCCATCTCCAAGGCCTCCGCCGCATGCGACGGTGCACCCAAACCTGCATCGACAATTACCGGTACAGTCGCCTGCTCAATGATAATTTCAATCATCGCCCTAGTTTCAACTCCGCGATTCGATCCAATTGGAGCCCCCAACGGCATCACCGTGGCCGCACCCACCTCCTCCAGCCTCTTGGCCAGCACCGGGTCCGCCTGAATGTACGGCAAAATTGTAAAGCCCTCCTTCACCAAAATCTCCGTCGCCCTCAGCGTCTCAATCGGATCAGGTAAGAGGTATCGCGGATCTGGATGAATCTCTAACTTAATCCACTTCGGCAACCCAGCCGCCACCGCCAATCGAGCCAACCGCACAGCCTCCTCCGCGTTCATCGCCCCGCTCGTATTCGCAAGGACCAGAATTTTCTCCGTATCAATCTCCTCCAACATATCAGCCTGTGGATCCTTCCGACCCGTCAGATCGACTCGTCGCAATGCCACCGTCACAATCTCCGCCCCACTTGCCTCCAGCGCTGCTCGCATCATCGATACCGAGGGATACTTTCCCGTTCCTAAAAGAAGGCGGGAATGAAACTCCCTATCTCCAATCTTCCAACTTTTCGTGGTGCTAACCCTCGTCGCCATACCCCGACCTTACGCTAACCCAACCTGCCATTCCAGCCTCCTCCCACATCCACCCAGTTTGAATCGCAGAAACTCAAACGATACGCTTGCCTTCCTTCCCTAAACTTCGTCATATCATTTACTGGTGAAGCCACAAAACTACTGGAAATCCCGCCTCCCCACTGTTGAGAAAGCCCTCGACCGCCTCATCTCCGCCCAATCCAAGCCCCACCAAATCCACCAATCGATGCGATACAGCCTCCTCGCTGGAGGAAAACGGCTTCGACCCATCCTATGCCTTGCCGCTGCCCAAGCTGTCGGAGGTAAGGAGTCTAACGCTCTTCCCGCCGCCTGCGCTGTCGAGTGCATTCACACCTACTCCCTGATTCATGACGACCTTCCCTGTATGGATGATGATAACTTTCGCCGGGGCCGCCCTACCAACCACCGCGTCTATGGCGAAGCAGTCGCCGTTCTCGCTGGGGATGCACTTCTCACCGAAGCCTTCGCCTCCGTGGCCCGCACACTGCCAAACCGCCGTTATACCACTGCCGATCTGGTGAAAGAGCTAGCCCACGCTTCGGGCAGCCTTGGCCTCATCGCCGGACAAGTCCTAGACCTGGACTCAGAAAAAAAACGCATCCCCCTAAAAAAACTAGTCGAGATTCATCGTGCTAAAACCGGCGCCCTTATCACCACCTCCCTTCGCCTCGGTGCCATGTCCGCTGGGGCTCGCCCCAACCAACTTCGCTTACTCTCTCAATTTGGTCAGGCCCTCGGCCTCGCCTTCCAAGTCATCGACGACATTCTTGATATCACCTCCACCAAAGAAAAACTTGGTAAAAGCATCGGCAAAGATCAATCGTCAGGCAAAGCCACTTACCCCCGCCTTTTAGGTCTGGCTGGAGCTAAAAAAGAGGCTGACCGCCTGACCAACACCGCGCGCTCCGCTTTACGCCCCTTAGGCTCCGCCGCCGCCCCCCTTCTTGCCATCGCCGACACTCTCCTTCGCCGCGATCACTGATTTTCGCCTCGCCTGGATCGCCTCCTCCACTTCCTGTGCGGCTCGAGCCGCGGCTCCCGCCCCGCCCAGCTTTTTTGCTACCTCGCGAATTCTTCCCGCCATTGCCTCTGCCCCTTTTGGATTGCGCAAAATCTGCAGCGCCGCACGTGCCAACCTTGTCGGCTCCGCCGCCCCTTGGAGAAATTCCGGAACCACCTTTTCCCCCGCCAACACATTGACCATGGAAAGATACGGCAGCTTCACCAACATCCGTCCCACCCAGTAGGTCAACCACGACGCACGGTACACCACCAACATCGGTAATCCCGCCATCGCGCACTCCAGCGTAGCCGTGCCCGAGGCCACAATCGCCAAGGAGCAGCGAGTCAGCTGGGTCAATGATTGTCCCGTCAAAATATCCAAACTAACTCCACTCATCGGATGCTTTGTCCAAATCTCTTCCAACCTCTGCCTCATCTCATAATCGGTAGCCATCGAGATAAATCGTACATTCCTTTGCTCCTGCACAATTCTCTGCGCGGTCTTTAATAAAATAGGCCAATGCTTATCGATCTCCTTGGCTCGACTTCCCGGCAACAACGCGACACACGGAATCTCATCCCTTAACGCATGCGACTGCTCAATCCACCGATCCGCCAAAGGATGCCCCACCCACTTTGTCTTTAACTTCGGTGCATGCTTGGCAAACCAGTCCACCTCAAAGGGAAAGATCACCAGCAAACGCTCCAAAATTCGCTCCATCATTTTAGCCCGACCCGCCTTCCATGCCCACACCTGAGGACTTACATAGTAGATCAGTGCCGGCCCCTTGGGTTCCCGATGTAACGCCTGCGCCAGCCTGAGGTTGAACCCTGGATAATCCACTAAGATCACCGCATCCGGATTGACCTCCGCAATCTCATGCTTCACCTCGCGAAAAAACTTGAGGAACTTGGGGAGGTTTTTCAGGACATCGGTTAACCCCACCACCGCATGCCTTGCCAGATCCAAACTCTGTTCTTGGCCCGCAGCTTTTAACATCGGCCCACCCACACCGTACGCCCGCAACTTCGGATCTTTCTTCAGCTCTCGCAAAAGATCTGCCGCCAATCGATCCCCGCTGGCCTCCCCAGCAACAATGTAAACCTTTGTTTCCACTCCCTGCGAGACTCTCATGAGCCCACCGAGGTTATCTGACCACAAATCTGGGATGCCAGTTTCAACGCCTCGAACCCATGAGATCCCCCCACGCGTGGATCAGTATTCTCCCGAACATTTTGCAGAAATTCCGATAGCTGATTTTTTAAGGGCTCCCCCTTCATGACCGGAATTTTATCTCTCGTGATCTTTCCATCCAACCTCTTGTAAATTTCTCCCTCTTGCTTCATGTAGTCCAGGGATAGATACGCATCATCCTGAAAGACTCGAATTTTTCGCAACTTCTCTGGACTAATTCGGCTTGTCGTAAGATTGGCAACACACCCGTTGGCAAAACGAATCCGTGCGTTCGCAATATCCTCCCCCTTACTCAAAACCGGCACGCCCACCGCATCTACCGACGTCACAGGGGATCGCACCAGATGTAAAATAATCTCCAGATCGTGAATCATTAGATCCATCACCACTCCGATATCCGTGCTTCTCCCTGGATAAGGAGAGAGGCGATGCGCCTCGATAAATCGGGGACGCCCCAATCTCTCCTCCAGTGCCGCTAACACAGGGTTAAACCGCTCCACATGCCCCACAGCTAACTTCGCACCATGCTTTTCCGCGCAATCCACCAGTTTGCGTGCCTCTGCCGTATCCATCGCAATCGGTTTTTCTACGAGGACATGCCTTCCCATTCGCAAGAAGGGCTCCGCAATCGCCCAATGGGTTGTCGTTGGGGTAACGATACTCGCTGCTTCGACCGCTTGGATCATCTCCTCCAAGGTGGCAAACGCCCGCGTTTTGCACTTCGCCGCAATTTTCCGCGCCGTATCAGGATTAGAATCATGCACCCCCACCAGCTCCGCTTCCGGCAACTCCGAATAAATACGCGCGTGCTCCTTCCCCATATGCCCCACTCCCGCCACCCCTACTTTCACCCGACGATTCACTTCGCACCCTTTCCTGCCTGACCCCACACCGTAACCTTGTGTCGCGCCGCCAGCTTTTTCACCTCATCCATTTGTAAAATTAAAGTCCTGTTCGATTCCACCACCAGAACACTCACCTTCCCCTCCGCCGCCGCTCGCACCGTTTGCGGTCCAATGACCGGCACATCGAATCGCATATCCTGCCCAGGGGAAGTCACCTTGATGGCCACACCGCCCTCACCCGCCAGCTTTCCGCCCCTCCGCAAGGTGTCGTCGGTTCCATCAAATCCCTCCACCGCCATCACCGTCCCCTGTTTCACCACCAAACTTTGCCCAATGTTCAGCCGCGCTATCCCCTTCGCTAACGGCCAACCAAAGGTGATTTCAGCGGCAAGATTTTTTGGAGGGTTTGGCCCAGCTAAAACTCCTCGACCTGCCAAATGATCCTCCACAAAGGTGGTCGCTGGCAAAACTTCAATCCCCGCTTTCTCCAACTCCCTCGCCACCGCCCCAAAAAGTGTCGCCGCGTTTCTCTCCTTCAACTTTGCTAAAATCCACAAAGCTTTCCAGTCAGGCCGCAAATCAAAAAGCCTCCGAGGCGTGATCTGACCTGCAAAAATCACCTCTTTCACCCCCGCCTTGTTAAAAAAAGAGATTAGCTTTCCTAACTGCCCAACTCGCAACCACTCGGTCGGTTGCCCCCGCGCCGCCACCCTGGCCTCCGTCTCACCTTGGAAGGCAGCCACCGCTAAAGTCACCCCCTGTGCTTTGGCTCCCTCAAGGACTAAACGGGGATACTCCCCGCGTCCCGCAATGAGACCAATCTTGGCCTTCATCAAGGGGTTACACCCAGCAGAGGGGTATGCATTTCATGGATTGACCGATTCATGGGTTTTGATACGATTTGAAAGGAGTCGTCTCGCGGCGGATGTTGGGTGGGAACTCGAAGGTTTCCACCCTTTTTTTCGCCAAAAGACGTTCTCCAAAAACAAAAACTATAAGCACATGAATACACAAGACTTCCTCACAGTACTCGATTATATGGAAAAGGAGAAGGGCATAAGCCGCAAGGTGATGGGCACGGTCATCGAGAATGCCTTGATTACCGCCGCCCACAAGACCTACCCGCTCGAGACCGAAATCCGCGTCAACCTCGACCAAAAATCAGGCAAAATCCAGATGTTCGCAAAACTGAAGGCCAGTGACCGTGCTCGGCCCAACGCAGACGAAATCTCCATCGTCAAAGCTCGTGCCGTCAAACCCACCGCCCACGTCGGCGAGTTGGTCGAAGTCGAACTCGACGCCAGCCAGTTTGGTCGTATCGCTGCCCAAGTCTTTAAACAGGCCATGAATCAAAATCTCCGCTCCATCGAAAAAACGATGATCTTGGAGGAGTTTCAAGGCCGCGTCGGCGATATCGTGGCAGGCACCGTCCGCCGATTCGAGCGAGCCGATGTAGTTATCGATCTTGGAAAGTTCGAAGGCATCATGCCCTCTCGCGAACGCGTCCCGACCGAGGAGTACACCCCCGGCGAACGCATCCGTGCCCTTGTGCTCGCAGTGCAGACAGGACAGCGCGGACCCGAAATTATCCTTTCCCGATCCAGCCCTGACTTTGTGCGGCGCCTCCTATCCCTGGAAGTCAATGAGCTCAACGATGGCACAGTTCAGATTAAATCCCTCGCCCGTGAACCTGGATTCCGCACGAAGATCGCCGTCTGGTCCGATGTAGAGAAAGTCGATCCCGTAGGAGCCTGCGTTGGAATTCGCGGTTCTCGCGTCAAAAATATTGTTCGTGAGTTAAATAACGAGAAGGTCGATCTATTCCGCTGGTCCCCCAATATCCACGAGCTGGTCATTGAAGCCCTCAAACCAGCAAAACTTCGCAAAATTGAAATCGATGAACCCAATCGCCGCATCCGTGCTCTGGTGGACGCAGAGAATCTCTCGCTCGCCATTGGTCGCAAAGGCCATAACGCCCGCCTCGCGAGCCGCTTAACAGGATGGAACATTGACGTAGAGGAGGACAAAACAGAAGTTCAAGGGTTTGAACAAAAACTCGAAGCCGCAGTCCAAGGCCTAGCCACTATTCTTGGAATCGAACTTGTACTCGCTCAAAAGATCGCCTCCGTCGGCTTCAGCACAGCTGAAGCGATCGCAGAGTCGTCCGAAACCGACCTCGCAGAAGCGGTGCCCGATCTTACGCCGGAACAAGTACTGGAGATTCGCACCAAGGCCCAGGCGGCCCTCTCAGCCGCCAAGACCTGAAGCGACCCCCCTCGCCCGGCATGGCCACCTCGTCCACGAAAAAGACGGCCAAACCCGACGGGGAAGCCGCTCCCGCTAAAAAACCTCGCGCGGTAAAAACCGCCGCTCCAAAAGACCCGACCGAAAAAGCTCCTAAAAAATCTCCCGCTAAAGAAAAAACTGCGAAAGCAGAGGTCGTAACTCCGACTCCTCCCGCCTCTGCCCCAGCTCCCTCTGCCGAGAAATCGGCCCCCGCACCAGCCCCCACTGCGGCTGCTCCGGATGTCACCCTAGAGGAAATAATCGACGAATCGAAAGTCATTCAGATGAAGCCGCCCATCCAAGTGCGCGACTTGGCAACACGGCTGAATCTCAAACCCTTTCAGCTGATCCATGAACTCATGGAGATGAACGTTTTCGCGACTCTTAATCAGAATATCGAAGAAGCTGTCGCCAAAAAGATTTGCGAAAAACGTGGTTTTGTTTTCCTTGCCGAAAAACGCAAAGAGGGTGGCGGAGTTCATAAGGTTGCCCCTGTCGTAGAGCCCCCCAAAGCGAAACCAGTTCCCTCAGCCAATCTCAAACCTCGACCACCGATCGTCACTTTTATGGGACACGTCGATCACGGAAAGACCTCCCTGCTCGATGCCATTCGCCGGGCCAAAGTCGCCGCTGGAGAAGCGGGTGGAATCACTCAACACATCGGTGCCTATACCGTTCAACGGGGAAACCATAGTATCACCTTTCTCGACACCCCGGGCCACGAAGCTTTTACCGCCATGCGCGCTCGCGGAGCGAACGTCACCGATATTGTCGTCCTCGTGGTTGCAGCGGATGACGGAATTAAACCGCAAACCCTTGAAGCTCTCCGTCACGCCCAAGCCGCCAAAGTCACCATCATGGTGGCGATTAATAAAGTCGATCTGCCCAATGCCAACCTCGACAAGGTGAAAGGCCAGCTGCAAGAGCTCGGTCTGGCGCCCGAAGAGTGGGGCGGCCAAACAGTCGTCTGTGAAGTTTCTGCCACGAAGGGCACAGGAATTGAAAAGCTGCTCGAAATGATCGCTCTTCAATCAGAGGTTTTAGAACTACGCGCCGACCCGACAGGCAATGCCCGCGCCCGAGTCATCGAAACACAGATCGAAACAGGTCGCGGCCCAACCGCCACGGTTCTCGTGCAACACGGTTGCCTCAAAGTGGGTGACTCCTTTGTCTGCGGACCCCACCAAGGTAAGGTGAAAGCTCTTCTTGATGACGCTGGAAACGCGATCAAGACAGCTGGCCCTTCCATACCCACCCGCATCATCGGTTTAAGTGGCGCCCCCTCCCCTGGTGAGGAGGTCGTGGTGGTCAGTTCAGAACGGGAAGCCCGCACGATCGTGGAGGAGCGTCAGGAAGCCCAACGTGCGACACGTCTTGCCGCAGGCCCCGGAGCGCCCACCGGCGTCACTCTGGAGAATCTCTTTGCCAGTATTGCGGATGGTCAGAAGAAGTGCCTGCGAGTCGTTCTCAAAGGAGATGTTCAGGGCTCCGTCGAGGCGATCGTGGAAGCGATTCGGAAAATCCAAAGTCAGAAAGTTACCTTGGAAATTATTCTTTCCACCATCGGTCCGATTTCCGAATCAGACATCCTCTTGGCCAAGGCCTCGGGCGCTGTGGTCATCGGATTTAATACCAAGACCGATAACTCCGCCGCCAACGCAGCCAAGCGGGAAGGAATTCAGATTAAGCTCTTCAGCATCATTTATGAGCTGGTTGATCAGGTGAAGGAAGCCATGACAGGACTTCTCGATCCCGAACTTCGCGAAAGCCCCCTTGGAAATGCCCTGGTCAAAAAGGTGTTCGAACTTTCCAAATTTATGGTCGCCGGATCTCAGGTTCAGTCAGGCCGAATCACCAAAAGTGGGCGCGCCCGCGTCATCCGCAAGAAACAGCCGATTTACGACGGTGCAGTCGTTACCCTCAAGCGCTTTCAGGAAGACGTCCCAGAGGTCCGACAAGGACTGGAGTGCGGTATCCGGCTGGGCAATTTCGACGAGTATGAGGAGGGCGACATTATCGAGTGCTACCAGCTCGAAAAAGTCCCTCAGACTCTCTAACCCTCTCTTTCACTTTATTCCCTTCCGACTTCGGCTAGGCTTTTCCAATGCCCAGTCGTCGTCTTGTTCGTGTATCTGAATCGATCCGCTCCGTTTTGGCTCGCCTCGTCACTCGAGAGCGAACTCTCGACGGAAAGTTAATCACCATTACAGGGGTAGAGGTCAGCCCCGATCTCCGACACGCTCAAATCTATGTAACCCATCTCGACGGCTCCTCCCCCGATGCGGATGTCATCCGTACTCTCAACATGCTGAAGGAGCAGTGGCAGGGTGAGCTGAACAAGACTTTGCATATTAAATATACTCCTCGCCTCCACTTTCACGTCGATGAAGCCCAACGAAGGGGAGACCGTATTCTGCAAATCATGACGGAGATTGAGCCTCCAGAAGAAGAAAAACAGTAAGACTCAAAAGATTTTTAATCAGAGCCTATTTTAAAAATTACAATACATTGACTGTCAGTATTTTATAAGTATCTCTGTTATATTTATTTTCAAGCAAAATAGTACTTTGTGGATATAATAGTGTAGTGCCTCGACTCATATCTCTGAAAACACTTTTTTGGACCACCTTTTTTATTGGTTGCGGTTCACCCATATTCGCAGACCCGCAACTTTCGTCTTGGTTCACTGCGGGATCAACCAAGTACGCCCGAATCTATAAGACTGCTGACGATCTCGCGAAAGGAAACTCAAGCACCACATGGACAGGACAGACCGCAAACACCACTCAATCTTCACCCACCTACGCTGGAGTTCATGAAATCAACTACTCGCCCACGTGGATATATATACGAAATTCAGGGTTAGCCCCCTACATCATGGGCCCTTGGAATAATCCCAATTTTCCAAAAAATCAAGGAACCAGCACAGGAGTGTACCGCTTCCCCCGGTCTCCTTCAGTTATTTCCAGCCTAGCTACCACCGGACGCACCTTAACGGGCCAAGGGTCGATTGGATTTTTGGTGGACGGAGTTGCGATTTACAACACCTCAGACGGATTCTCTTATTCCGTTTTTTATGCAAAAGATGCTGCCCCTAACGCCAATATCGGTCCTGGAGATGGGGTTTGGAACCGGGATGCTTGGCCCAACGAATTTAGCTCATTTGATTTCCCTTTGAACCACCCCCAACCCAGCGGCCAGTATCATGCCCACGCCAATCCGATCGGGGTTCGCTACGTGCTTGGCGACAACATCAACTACGATTCCACTACTAAGTCCTATTCGGAAAACACTTCAGCCACCAGTTGGAAACACTCCCCTATCATCGGCTGGATCAACGATGGTCTTCCCCTTTACGGACCCTACGGCTATTCGAATCCTACCGATCCAACCAGCACCGTACGCCGCATGGTCTCGGGTTATATTTTCCGTGACGGCACGCGTGGCACCGCCAATTTGATTTCAACTGGAAGAAAGAGCCTGCCGCTTTGGGCCCAACAGGCCCAAAACAAAACCACCCTCGCCGACAGCCAATGGGGACCCAACGTTTCGACGGCTTACGAACTTGGACACTTCTCAGAGGATTACGACTATTTGGGCGATCTCGGATTTACCCAAGGTATTTCCTCGACAGTTAATGGGTACACCGCACTTTTCGATCTAAACAAATACAACGCCCGGTACTGCGTCACGCCGGAATATCCCGGCGGTACCTGGGCCTACTTTGTCTCGATCAAGGCCGACGGCACTCCTTGGTATCCTTACAACGTTGGCCGTTGGTACATGGCCACACCCCCCGCCTCCATCGGGCAACCCCCAAGCCCAGGAAATTCAAAAACTTTGACCGATATGACCGCGGACACGCCTCTG
>Ga0209088_10001202_pt1 | contig 16895 bp, 1 predicted proteins | sample S_140625_EF_Meta_FD_187324 | JGI IMG/M metagenome (GOLD analysis project Ga0209088, IMG submission 187324) | Freshwater microbial communities from Lake Simoncouche, Canada to study carbon cycling - S_140625_EF_MetaG (SPAdes) (version 2) | ecosystem: Environmental > Aquatic > Freshwater > Lake ... | reverse complement strand
CTCCAGTTGGTGCTCATGTTGATGTGAAGGTTGTTGTTGAGATGATTGATGTTGAATGTTGACTAGATAAAATAAATAAAAGAGACGTTGAAAATTAATTCTCAGTGAAAAGAATGGACAGCGTCCAGTGGTTTGGATAGTAGAAAGATTGTGAGACTTGCGTGGAATGTCATAATAAATACCTCCATTATCGGTAACTGCTTGAATGCTCAAATTGTGTCCCCTGACGGATGGCCTCCCTTGCCATCGGTTTGACATCCGTGGACGATACTTATTGTCAATTGTGAGGCCTTGGCTGTGCCTATTATTGGAATGATTACTTTTACTGGCTCCATCTGGCATGGCAGACTTCGTTACTGGTACGCCAGGAGATTTTAGAGCAGATACAGATCGTGTATGGTAATTATGCGACATCTACGAAGAATAAATTGAAAGTTTGTCAATTGGAGAGCATAGGGCACTAAACCAGTGTATATAGAGGCCAAGAATGATCACTTTGAGCACAAACAAATCACCCAATAAGCTGAAAGAACACAAATTAATGTCCCCTTACCAGATATGACGAAAAGATGAGATGTTTGACACAAATTCTTGGATGAGATCTCTAGATAAGCTAGTCTAATGCCCTACACGCACACGTTGTCCACCAGTATGCTAGTTAAGGGCTTGATATGTATATGTTGAAGAAGAGGCTTTGAGTTAATTAATTATACAACAGAACACAAAAGTTACGTGAGCTTCTTAGTTCAAGTTGAAGCAGGGCTACGTCAGCTGTATGATGCAAATGTATGAGTCAGGCACATAGTACGTACTTAGAACAATATACTCGTAAGCTTACAGTACACAATGCAGTACTATCGTACACAGTACACTTTCCCCTCTGTCCTAATGATAATGAACAAGTGTATAATGTAATAGAAATAAATAATGCAAGCAATAAAATACAGATAAATAAATAACCATATAGAATACTTTACACTCTCTCTCTCTCTCTCCAATAATGGTAAATAGGTATATGAGTTGGAGTTGAAACCAATTTTAATTTTTTACTTTTTATGAGTTTATTAATATAGAGTGAGAATAGAATAGGTGAGAACAGAAGATGATGAAGTACAATAAAAATTAAAAATCTTCATCTATAAACAATAATGCAAATAAAAATAAATATAGTGCTCAACAGTTAACTTACGAGTGAGTTGACGTTGGAATGATAAAACAACGTTGGATTGATAGAATACATGAATATTATAAAGTAGTCATTAACTAAGTTGGTATAATATATCAATAGTGTATTACATATATCAATACGTTATTGTAAGAGTATGTGACATAAATATAGAGAGATTAGACGGAATATATGAATATGAAAGTATAAAGGAGCACTTATAAGAAATATATTTGTATTATAGATAGAGTAGTAACATAGAATAGTAGTATAAGAAGTACTCATAATATAGTGCTCAACAAACATGGAATGGAGCACTTATAATAGGTAACATATATGAATACTATAAATTGTGGGCAGAATATAATGTGATTTGTGAGAAACAATTGTATAAATCATCAATATTATAAATATAAATATTATTGAATATTAATTTATATATGAGAGATTGTATACTTACAGGGGGTCCAAGTTGTGATAGAATATATTGTAAGAGTGTCAGTTGTAGATATATACATTAATACGATGAATGTGTTGTTCATAGAGTATAACTATTGAAATAAATAGTAAACACTAATATAAATTAATATACCAGCATTACATATAGATATAATAGTGATACAGTAGTCATTACAACGCTGTAGACTTAAAATTATATGTTAGTTAGATAGTGTAAGATGTAAGTATGATATGATGATATCTAACATAAATATATAAAGTGAAAGTGTAACTTAAATGAATAGATGAAATAGTATAATGAATTATGATGTTGTGATTATGAATGAATCAGATAATTAGTTATTATTAGTTACCACCTTAATTAATTAACTTGATTTTCATTGATTTGATTGTGCCATATTTCATCTATTTGCTCATTATTTGAATTTGTAGTCGTAACTTTACTATCTTGCCTGTCTCTCTTGCGAATAATCTCAAGCCTTCTGCGATTGATAGATATATTACTTGCAAGCTTTAAATGCATTATATGAATCTTCTTTTCCGTATTATGAAAATCCAAAATATAAAGCACAGGTGATATCTTTTGTAAAATTCTATAGGGACCTGTCCATCGTATAGGTTGTAACTTCAAATTGATATGATATTTTACATTCTCCTGTGGATCTTTATAGAATCGCCGGGGAATTCGTCGAGTAAATACATATTGACCAGGTTCGTATTGTCTGATATCATTTTCAATGTTAGTACCTATTGTTCTATTATATGTTTCTGTCTTGTTTAATATTTCTTCGCCTGCAGCTTCCCAGACTAACATCATTGCCAATATTAAATTTCCATAATAACCTTCTATTTCAATATCCTTATTGTTGTCATATGTAGATTGAATGTGCTCATGATCTGGCATAGGCATTTCTCGTCCATTCATTAGAAAATATGGTGAAAAACCAGTTGCTTGATTTACTGTAGAATTGTAACGCATTTGCACTAATTTAATAAACATACTCCAGTCTCGTTGATCTTTTTTAATTAGCATAGATAACATGTCTTTTACTGTTTTAACTTGATTCTCAGCTTGACCATTTGCTCGAGGATTAAGAGGTGTGATATGAAATTTACGAGCACCTAGTAATTTTAGAACATCCGATGTTAGACAATTTGCGAATTCTACACCATTATCTGAAATAACATATTCTGGAACACCATGATTAGTAAATATTGTAATTAAAGCTTCACTTATAGAATGTGCCGTAACATCTTTTAACGGTTCCAAACATACAAACTTAGATAAAGCACATTTTAAAATAAGCACAGCTGTAAATTGACCTTCATCTGAAATTGGTAAGCCTACCATACAATCAATATGACATCTTTGCCAAGGCCTTTCTGATATATAGTATCCTTCAATAGGAATTGATCCCTTTTCTGAACTCGACTTTCTAGATCTACAATGATGACAGTTACTACAGTACATGCGTACATCATTTTGCATGGATTTCCAAAAGTAAGATTTTCTGATTGTGTGCCACATTCTATGAAAGCCAGGATGACCTAATGCACGATGAGTTATTTCCATACATGCCATAATTAGATTGTCAGGAACCATCATTTGTCGATATTCTTCTCTATACTGTAAAACTAGCTGACTATGAGTAAGTTGTTTAGGTACACTAATATATCTTACTAAAGGTCCTAGTATACTGTTATCTAGTGATTCTCTTGTTACATAATCGATGATGTTATCTTTTTGTTTAAGTATGATACAGGTATCATGTGCATTTAATTTTAATAAAATCTTAGACCAAAACTCATCCTTCTTCTGAGACTCTAACCATTCTTCATTAGTTTTAGGCCAAGTATTATTTGCTGTTGCCATTTTATGAAATTGAGTTACCAAATCAATGATACCATTTTCTCCAATAATATTATAGTATTTAAAGTGATGTGAGTGTAGATCAGGTATATTCTGTAATTCACAATCAATTGGACATACTGTTGCTTTATATTGATCACCATCCAAGTATGTATTTAATACCATATACATAGTGTCTGATTCAGGCTCCATAAAATATTCTTGTATTAAATAATCATATCCTTCAAGAGTTTCATGAATTAACTCACTATCTCTATTCGCGCTATATTCTTGTCCTACCAGTCTTGAAGGGGGTCGACGATGTGTTTTATCTACAATAATCATTTTAGGACGCTTTTTCCTTCTTGGAGTACGTGTCTTATCTATGGAGGTCGATGAATGTAGTGGTTGATTTACTTGATCACTGTGTTCCTCCTCTTGAATTGTTGGAAGTACTGATGAAGTAGGTTTTAATGGAATGTGAAGTTGTAGGTGACTATCATCCATTGATACTGTTGCTTTGTCTGATTCTATATTGATTGCAATATTATCATCCACAGATATGATATTTGATACTTGATTTTTAAATTCTGTTACTAAATTCTGTAAATCTTTTTCCAAATCTTCTGAGTGCAATACTGCAGTTTTTGTGCCATAAGAAAGATTTTTCCGAGCTTTTTTATTATAACGTCGAGTCCGTAACTTATCTTTTTGTTGAGACACAAGAAGTTCTCTTTCACGAATCTCTTCTAACTTTCTTTCTTCTCGTAGTTCTCGTTTCTTCTGTAGTCTGATCGATGTTCTGATATCATTAATATTGAATAGATAATCATTAGATAAATGCCATTTCTTAGAAGACAGCGATAAGTTATAATGTTTCTGTGCCTTTGCCTCTGTCTCATGATTACCATCTATATATCTTTCTATTTGTATCTTTGACACCGATCCATAGATAGTTTGAGGAATTGTGCCATATTTAAGATACATGATTTCCTGTTTGTGCTTAATTTCTTCTTTTATCATAATAGTTAGAATAGATTTGAAATATTCTTTCTCTGTTCCTGTTCTGCTAAATTCCGGCATAAGCTGTAACAGTTCTTGTTCTTCTATCAACAATTGCATGAGACGATCTATATCCATATTCTTAAAATATTTCGTATATCCTCGACCAGTCATTCGTCGCATAGCAAAATCATATTCCAACGTATCAATAAATATCTTTGGTAATATCTTGTGCTGAGTACTTATTAATAATCTGATGACAAAATTACTCAACGAATTTATTCTTAATAGGTCAGAAAGTCGGCGGTATGTCGAATATGAAATGTCAGGGAAGAGTCGTAGAATTTCCTGTACTTTATCTAAAGTCTGTATATTGACAGTTCTCTGTACCCATCTATGAGATTCCTTTAAATTATCCTGAAGATCATCATCACTGAGAGGTTTGTTGAAAGGTAATGCATGAGCTTCCACTACTGATGAGTAAGTTGGAACACCATTTATCCATGTGGATATACTTAGACATATTAGGCATTTCCCATCGATAGTAAAAAGGTAAGGCGATTCTTGTTTCCTAGAAATATTCTCTGTTTCTTTTTCAAGATAGTTATTACTTACTATTCCATTTCCATCACAATAAAAACAGAACGTATACTCTGGTGGAATGCCTTCCTCTTTCGCATAACTCTCTGAGATTTTGCTTCTAATATTATGAATATGCTGTGAGTATATCTGATTCATGTTTGGTTCAATATATTTCTCTTTGTCATAGTCAAGTAAATTTCCTATATCCTCTATGTCACCTTGCAATAGACAGTCTTGCATATCTAAGTCCATTTCACGCGATGATGATACTGGTTCTATACTGTTGTTCTCGTTTTCAGATCCTTTCATGATATCTGTACTGATGGTTTCTTTTTGCTCCATTTTATGACGTGCAATAATTTCTTGAATCATTAAAGAATCTTCTTCTCCCCATTTTGCTCTTAACATTTCTTTCTCTTTTTCTGTTAATGGATTCATATCATCACGCAGGTCTTCATCAGTGAATACATATGCTGCTTCATTATGATGGAATAGTCTTGAAACTGCATCAGCATCCAAGTGTAAAGCACCTTTTCTATGTATAACGCTGAATGTAAATCCTTGTACTCCTAGACATAGGTTGTGTAAGCGCAAGTTGCCTTCGGTTCCACTCATCTTTGTAACCATATACACAAGTGCATAATGATCAACAATGACATCAAAAGGTAGTCCATTCTGTAAGTATACTCGCCAATGTAATAATGAGTCATGTAATGCTGTACACTCTAACTCTGTCGCTGAATATCTTCTTTCTTCTTTAGATAGTGTTCTAGACCAATAAGCCACTGGTCTCCATACTTCTCTACGTTCCGATAAAAGTATATTCTCATCCAATTGTAAAAGTATAGCTCCTATGCCTCTGCCAATTCTACATGCATCAACATGTACGCGAAACTTTTTCATTACATTTGGTAGTGCTAAAACTGGTGCTGTTGATATGACCAACTTCAATTTTGCGAAAGCCTCTTCTTGTGCTGATCCCCATGCTTTTTCTATATCAACTCCTTTTCGTGCTAATTGCTGTATTGGTGCTATTATGTCTGCCAAATTATGAACATATTCTCTTGCCACTTGTGCTAAACCTAGACATGATCGTACTGCTTCTAGCGTTGTCGGTCTTGCCAAGTTGTTGATAGTAGATATTAATGTTGGATCAGGTGCTCTTCCTTCCTTTGACATTATGTGTCCCAGAATTCGCTGTGTAGAATAATTAAGATGACCTTTCACTGATTTGAATACCAGCGTATTATCTTCCATAATATCATAAATTTCCTGCTGTAAATTTAAATGTTCCACAAGATCATCACTATAATTACATACATCGTCCTGATAAACTGACATTGATTTGCCTTTAATTTGCAATGAATAAAACATCTCATGTACAATCCTTGCAAAGAAATTTGCCGCATTTTTTAATCCTTGACCCATACACAAATACTCAAAATGCCCATGTGGAGTACTGAATGCTGTAAATTGGCGATGTTCTTTCTTCATTGGAACAGTAAAGAATGCATCTTCTATATCCTCTGTTGAATAACGTCCACTTCCTCGCATCTTGTCAATAAGATCTAGTATATAAGGCAGTGGCCATCTTTCTAATTTCGTCTTATTATTGAGATCTCGGAAATCATTAACCAACCTATATAACTTGACAATATCGGCAGCATTTTCTTCTTTCCATATTGCTTCAGATGCATTGTCACCATGCTTCTTAATGAATGCAGTTATCGCCGCAGGATATGGTACACATAGTGGTGGATTATTATATGCTGAGCTACTAACACCAATCATTTTTCTTCCCATCAATTGTTTTGTTCGCCAATATAAGTAAGCCTTCTCTAAAAGTGATGTCCTTCTCATAGGATTAGTGCATGGTGCTGTATCAATTAAATTAATCTCATATTCTCGACCTTTAACTGATGGAGGATTTGTTGGGTCTGGATGTGCATATACATGCAAATTAGCCAAACATTGTGCACGAAAAAATGGTTCTTCTGCTGCTCTAGACAAATTCTCCTTCGATATATCAATCTTCATGATCTGTTGAATTACATCATTCAATCTCTCAGGCGAAGTACATTTAGATTTGAATGTTGTCCATCGATCTGGCACTAGTATTTTCTGACTATCGAAGACATATTCCCATAGATCGACTGGAAACTCCTCCGGTCTTTTGTCTACCATTGAATTACTGCAGTGTAACTTTCTCATATTATCTATGTACTTCTGTGTCTCTAATAGTTCTTCTTGTTCCTTATGCAAATCTTTATTGGGGGGTATCATAGCAACATCTTCAACTATTTCACCATTCACTACCGCCAGTTTATTTAGATGATTGATTGGTTTGAAATTCTCCAGGACATCAATCTGATGTCGAATGTATTGATGAATATTGTCTGCTTGTCCTTTATGTGCCTTAGATGTCATGGAATTGATACATTTCTCATAAATAGTGTTGGTGTCCGTCTTATGCAAACTAGATGTTGTCGATTCTGCTACAGTAATAACCATATCCGTCATTGAACCATTTCTCTTCTTGTATGCAGTAGATTGTAAAAACTCCACATCATATTCGCTTAATATACAATGTATTGCAACTAATTGAGGAATGGTTACCGGTTTCTTATAGTCAAATTGTTGCAAGTAATCAAAAGGATCAGCCATAGCACGCTTATGTTCTTTCGTCACTGGAGTAAACAATTCTTTTGGAATGCTACGCATTGGATTTTTGAACTCTTTATCGCCAAAGAATAGTGCATTGAAACTGTCTACTATCGATATCGGTTGTCGATTGGTACCCTTTACCTGAATTGACCTCACTGATGCTCGCGGCGGTTCTTTTGGTACATTATTGTACTTAAATGTTAGTGTATCCCCATCTACAGTAATCATCGCTGTATTGTCATCATTATAAGGAATAGTTACTTTTAAAGCTTTCATAACGTCACTACCAATGATAATTCCTCCACTTAGTGTTGGGACTATATTTGCAATAATCATAACTGTCTTATACTGTACTTTTGCATGAGAACTCACGCCCTTAAAAGTCACCTTAAGAGGTGTATAGTAATCACTTGCCATGCTTTCACCATTTGCTACTGATACTATTACCTTAAAAGCACGACGAGGAATAAATTTACAATTTAAATCTTTTGCCTTTGATTCACTGATTGCTGTTAAAGATGCCCCACCATCTATTTGAAATGTTGACTGTAAATCACCATACGTCTTGGATGACATTGATGGAAATTCTGTGTTAACATCCTCAATTGACATTGCTACAATAGCCACATCCACATAGATGGAATTATCAAACGATGCAAGATCTGGTTCTGGAAATGCTTGTCGCCAGTCTTCATTGCTGATTGCCTTATTATGATGAATATGCGAGATTGAATTAATGTGATGTGTAGGAACTGTCACCGTTGTACATAGCCTAACTGAATGAATGAGAGGAGCTTTCGTAACTCTGATATGAGATGTATTCTTCATAACTGACACTGTTGGAATACTAATTTCCTCCTTAAAATGCACAGTACGTCCAGTACATGAAATATTATTCGACTTCTGACTAGAATTCAAATCCAAAAAGTTACGTATTTCCGGAATCAACTCTCGTTGACCTATAGAGCAGCTACCTAAGGTTGTGATCAAATTCTGTTCCATGAATTTACTATCATTTCCTTGTTCAGTAACATGATTCTCAGATGGTGGATCATTTAGAGGTACCTTTTGTACTGGTAAGCATATATCTTGTGTAGTATTGAGTGATAGTAAAGAAGGTGAGGTATCCATTTCATCATCTGATACATCATCAAGTAATGGTGGTATGTCATCTTCTAGAACTCGCTCTATTCGCTGTAAATCATCTTCAGCTGCCAGAATTACATTTAATGTTGGTGTCTTTTGAGGTGGTGATTGTGAACGAGATCGAATTGGTTTTGAAAAATGTAAATCAGTACGATTGGAGATGATTGAAGTAGTTTCAATTTCTGCTATAGATAAGATATTTTCGTCATCATCCTGATGAGTAGTAGTATTTACAAGATTAGATGTTGAATCAATATTATCTATAGGTTTTATATTTTCTGTTTCTAAAGTATGCGCAGTTTCAGTAGTGTGACCCGTCAAATTTTGAAAACTAACTAATAGCCTATCCTCAACTACAGAACTAGACTCTATGTTGTTGTTGATCACACTATTATTCTCCAGTAGTCATGAGGAAGAGTTGGGACTAGGGGTAGTAGTTGGTTGTCTTTCATAAGGAGAAGGTGACCTATTGTACGTATAAGGTGAGGATGATCTGGGAGACTGGCTGCGTTGAGAAGGAGAAGGTCCATAACCATTGACATTTCGACTAGCGTACAATAAAGTTCTCTGTTGTCTTAACTCCTTAATCTTCTTGAGAACCCAATTAACTTCATCTTCTGTAGCTCCGCGCAAAAATCCAAAGTCAATTGCTCGCTGGATTTTTGTCCTTAATACCTCGTCGTCAAAAAATGTATATCCTGTAAGGTTAATCTTATCCGAATCTACATAAGATCGCATTCGACAATGATCTTTGTCATGTCGCTTATCTCCACAAAGGGTGCAAATACCCTCATATGGTTTGTCGTCTATTGTAAACTTGGTGTCTATAACTGAACCCTGTATGTCATAGACATTGGCCACCGTAACATGAATAGTAGGTTCTTGAAGTTCAGCAGACTGCATCGCAATTGCCCCTTCCGGTAATTCATCAGAAACATTATCATAGAGCCGTCGCAATGTTCTAGCTTGTCCATATATATGTAGTTTGTTCATGGTAGCATCCACCCGTTGGTTAATAGGAATAGTATGAGAGTGTTTGAAATCCCATGATATCTCGCTGTCCTGTGGTACAACCAGTTGATTTACGTCCGGAGGCACGAATAAATTGAGAGTTTCATCATCACTATTTCTTACATGAGTAGAGGTTGAATTGACATTACCATTATGTCTTTTGTATACTGCAGGGGAAGAGGAAGACATGTTGGATGGGCGAGGGCGAAAAGGCATAGATGAAGTAGTATTGGATGTAGTATTGGATGGAAAAGACGCTGCAACAGTAGATGTCATGGCTAATCTAGGACCATGAGTATTGAATGCCTGTCTGATGCTTTGTTGTAATTCCCTACAATAAATCTCAATGACTGCGAAAATCCTTAGGTTTTGATCCTTGCGCGATAACACTTCGAGACTACTAGCTTGGTCAGTAATATACGTAGTAATACGCTTGGTTAACTCAACTTTAAAGTCCGCGGCCTTTTGAGCATAGTCAACACCAGAATTATGTATTCCACTCGATATAATATTCACCAATTCAGATACTGCAGTCTCTTCCTTAATGAATAAACGAAACATTCTGATGGCATGCTGCGACATTTTCTGTATGCCATCGTAGGTGACAGCTTTAATGGTACTTTCCATTCTTAGCTTAAGAAGATCCTGTTTAACTACAGTCTTATTCTTGAGTTGATTAAAAATAAGAACTCTGAAAACTGTAATATCAACTATATATTGTGCCAGGCTTCGCATTTGGTAACAATGAAGTGCTTGCGAACGCAGTACAGTGTTAGTGATATCATCCGCCACCAGAGATAAATTTGCTGCCTCTACTTGTGCTTTCCATTCCACCAATGCACCACCAGTAAGATCAGAACCTTTGGATAACACATTATATAGAAGAACATACGGCAACCGGTGCTGTGACCAATGATTGAACAGTCTACTGGTATAGCTATACAAACACATCGTCAAATCATACTTCTCTTCAAAAGCAGGTGGTTTGACTCGATCATTTAAACCAAACTCTTTCTTATGCGCATCCGTACGATGGTAGTTTAAATCCACAGTCCAAAATTTCAGGAGTGTTGTTGTTAGGATCATTACATCATCATATAACGTACTATGCGTACCTATATCTAATTTACTTTTGACTTGAGGATCAGTACTAAAGATTCCATTTGGTACCGTGAGGTAGTCACTGTATATCTTTGTGTTGGTCCCCGTCCAACGTTGGGCTTCCTGAATTGTTTCCGGGAGCGTATTCGGATCATAGTTCCTTAAACTGGGTTCCATTTCAATTGTTTCAATTGATGATCTTTCAACTAATGATCTACCAGATGGAGTCGTGACAGTCACTGGTGTAGATATTTGGACTTCCTCTCTTTTGCTATTGTCTGCCAATCTCAGCGGTACAGGACGAGTATATGCCAAAGATGATGAACCATTATGTCGTACGGACAAGTTAACTGGAGATAATCTAACCATGGAGTTAGGGTCCATGATAGTAGTCTTCATGTTCCTGTTGGTTATTGGGCTACCTGAACGATGATCACTAGAGATAGAATCGCCAATATCGTCATCACTATTGTTGCCATCACCATCATCATCATTAGAATCGGAGGACACTGCACCATTATCGTCAGAATCAACATCAGTGTTTTCTGAGTCGATATTATAATTGATGTCTCTTTGGGGGAGACTAAACTTCACATAGCGAAAACCAACAATCCCACTTCGGCGCATAGCTGAAGTCAACTGTCGTCTGCTGGTAAGAATAGTATTGATCATTACCATATGTTGTACCGCATGGCGATGATTAGTACTGCCTTCTGTTTGCATTTCCCGTGAACGACGAGGGTCATTGTAATTGCAGAAATAGAACCACGATGATACATGAATAAGGAGACATTCTGGAATAACATTTTTCCCTTTAGATGTGAAATCAACAGGAAAAGAGCTTTTTGCCTGCACCGCCTGATATAACTGAGGAAACCCTTGTTTCAAATAGTCATCAAAGCGTCCATCGATAACCGCCAGACATGCAATTATATAACGATCCACCGTGGTCGGCTTCTTCCCAATCACTCTGTAATCATTGATATCCGCTGATCCATCTCGAAGTTGCAGAACCTTAGAACGAATCTCGATGCGATTTATCATGTAACTATCCACGCCGATAAAACAGTCATCCAAGTGCGAAAACATATCGTACAAGTTCTTTCGTTTGAGTACTCGGCGATGAGATGGCTCATCCTTCAGGGCAGATAATTCCGTCGATAGTGGTTGATAGAGAACAAAAACCTCTTTGTAATCATTCCCCGCAATAATGGAAGTAAACATGACCATTCCACTATTAATTATTTTACCAGGGTTTTTATCTACCATATCATGACAAACGATCTCATTAGCCATGGCTGTGTAATTCACGTAATGATTGCCAGTGATGGGAAAACTATGTTGAACAGCACCATCAATGAAAAGATTTCTGCGTAACCACAGCAATTTGTCATTCGTTTGCGACTTGGTGAGCGTTATGGCACTACCTGGTACAATTGACCCTGAGTACGGAAGGAGAGAATCAGCTAGTAAAGATTTACCTGGACGCAAAAACAAACCATTTCCTGCCCCTGGAATTGTGGAAGGTCGAATCTCGAAGATTGTTTCCATATAAATGCACATGAGTTCTAACATCATAGAAGGAGCAACGTAAACAGGATTATGTCCCTGGACCAGACTTGTGGCCTGAAAATTCCGAAGATGATTCAAGAGCTCTTCAGTTAGTGGGGGCAGTTTTGTGACAATGTCTCCCGAACAGCAGTGGTGAATGATAGCATCATTAAGATACTCTTCTTCAAAAGATGCTACTGCTGGAGGGTAATCACCGGCTTCTGTAAAATATTTGGCCATTTTACTGGGGAAATGATGTCTTTTATCGCTCATTGTGACTGGGTCAATGAGTGTTGTCTGTACCCGACGTCCATGATGTACTCGAGAAGGAAAAAGAGCGGCCGCAGTGGAAGAGAACGTATCCATCGGAATTGCTGCCTGAGTTTCAACCGGATACATTGCTGGAGTATCACGCGTGGAAAATGCCCGTAACATGTAATCTTGATCCAATTGCTTAGCATAACTGTCAATTTTCTCAGATGGGTATGCAACTGGTATAGATGACACCGGAGTAGCTGAGGTAACCTTAGTAGATGATATCTCTTTTCGTAACTCCTGTATAAGGTCGTCTCTTGTCTCAACAGACACCCGAAGACTCTTTATTTCTTTTTGCATTTCCATCATTTGGTTGAGAATAGTCAACTGAAATTGTTCCAGGGCCGATGGTGCCGACTGATCAGTTGGAGCCGTAGTTGTTATGACCTGTTGAACTTGCACTGGAGACTGAGACGGTAACTGTGCTCTACGATGCCCACCAGGATCGGAGTTTGGTGGCTGATCAAACGGCCCAGAGTAACCCATTAAAACTGTGTTAGTTAAAAACAGATCAGACACATCAATAGAAATAACATAATTGATATTACTGTGATACTTTATATACGTTGTGTTAATTGTATCATAAATAGTAATGGTCCAGTCCAATCCCGAAATGGGCTCCTCTAACGAGTCTAAATAGAGTATGACATTTTCCCAAACTAGTAGGGTCACGCGATTGTTATCTTCAACCTGATACACACCGTGTCGCGTGTGATGGCAGCGCTGTACTATACCATTGCATACTGACAACACATTGTGGAGCCATGTCATCCATTGCTGCATGACCGGTGACCATTGTTGCATCAGTGATTGTTCTACACAATGAACAAAATAATCAAGAAATTCCAAGGTCTTGTCATCATCATAACACAACCCCACTCCTTGATGATACCAAAATACTAACATCGTACGATGAAGAGCTAACAGATTGAAACCAGTAAATCCACCAAAGTTATGCACGGTAGCTTGCTTTGGCTGATACACACAAAGGTTGTCACGAAATTCTTCCAATTCCTCAACTTCTACCGGTCCCCCATTAAGAACTACCCCATATTCCACCAACAATTGTTGAATGGTTAAGATCAATTGCCGGTACCTGGGAGCAGGAATGTCAAGATAAGAATCATGATCAGGATTAATGGAAGGAAGTATCATTGACTGGAGATGATCCTGTTGAAGATATTTGCGAAAATCCTCGGTGAACGGCGGGATTGCTTGTACCTCCTGAAGATGATCCAGCCACACTTGGACTTGATTTCCCATAAGTCGACCCGACATCAGATAGCGAACGACTTCCTCAGGGTGGACATTGTATTGCGCAAAATGATCCAACAACTTGGTCAAAAATTGAATCACATAGAGATACCTGTCATGATATCCATGAATGTTCCCAAATGCCACAAAGTCAATCGACTGCTCAAAATGGGGAGAAGAGATTCCAGTAGGCTCTGCATTCACATCATCTACATAGTACAAACCTCTGAAATACTTTCCCATTGGACAGGATAGAGTATGATGGATAAGGCTTGGACAAAAAAGATGGTCATGAATGGATACATAAGGAATTGCCTTGGTGCGACGATGAACATGAACTTTGGTAGCCTGAGTGTTGTCCAAATATAGTATCTTTTCCTGTAATGGATTGGACTGAAGACTATTAACACGGACAGATTTACTCGCCACATACAAAGGTTCAAAACTATCCAGTGACAAAGAATCAGCATCCATCGAGGAGATTGAACCATGTTGCCGCTGCCACACGTGATATGAGTAGACATAAACATAGCTGAGCAAAAATTGCCATTGCTCTTCATGAAGATGATCATGATTCCGCAGAAACTTTAACTGTTCGCTGTACTCAGTCAACTGTCTCATCATCTCTGGTGCTAATGTTGTACCGGATGCATATGACCGGGCTGATATTCGAATTCGCGTTGTCAGCATATTGGCAGAGCCCTCCAACGCTGTCCGGTACATGTGGTGCTCATCCATAGTAAACAAGGGACGCTTAAACCAATGGAGTGGGAACATTTGATCTGATTGATAACTGTGTCGAAAATAATGCCTTCCACATGGAACATGAACATGAGGATATACGACATACCCATGTTTGGTCGGTCTTGGATGCTCACCACTTTGATACAAGCGGAGATTATATGCCCGGGCGAGAAGTAACTCGTACGGATGACTACTAAAACGGGATACCCATGCACGCATCACAGCATTAGTCCTGGGGTGATAGGTATTCACTTCATGGAATTCACCAACTATCCATGCAAGAATAGCTATGATATCCCCCAAGCGTTCCATTGCTGCCATGTATCTAAACGGGCCATAGCTTGTTAAACTCACCATGAAGCAACAATTCTTGCCCCGATGAAGAATGCTGGCTAAAGCGTCAAGGTCTGTACACACGCATTGAAAGAATCCCACCTCGTTGGTATGAAGGAAAATAAAATCCTGAGAATTGGAACCATATGGAATAGTTGGAATTGGATCCTGTGCTGGTGAAGGAACTATTGAGACCGGAGTAAAACACCAAACAGCCCTAATGTCGCCACGACCCGAATGCCAATATTCTGCAAAGTTGTCATCTAAAGGAACACCATTAATATCCTGTTGGATGAATTGCCGAGTTTCTCGAGGAACTTCCGCACGGTAAACTGTGTGAGAGCGATTGAACCAGTCCGCAAACGACTCCACTACTGAATAGGACGCATGATAGACGATATCCATGGAAGAAACCAGCTTGAAATAGTCCATTACTACACTCTGACAGTCCTTTTCTGTATAGCTACTGGGAAGTCCCAAGGATTCTTGTAGTCGCTTTGCTGTAAATTCGTCCAGGTTACGGTGATCTGTGGAATCAACTTGAAACAGGAAAGTCATCGCCACCGAGCAAAAATAAACCATATGCGCGCGGTTATAGTTCAATCGCTGATGCTCGTAAAAATCCTGTAGAAACTGTCGGGTACTGCGACGTACGAGAACTGAGTCTGAGAGAGAAGAAAGGAGACGATCGGAGTAAAGCTGTTGCAGGCTGTGACGGACAGGAAGATGACGGAGTAAGATTTCCATGTGAATACTGCGATGAGCATCCAGATATGAACCAGTGACAATGAGATGATATCGATTATCAGGATGTGAAACAGGAGGCGAGATTCCCGGAAGCGGAGAGGAAGGGTCATCATCATCATCAGGATCACTGTCATCAGACGGTTCTGAGTCAGAACTGCGCTGGATAACTCCGTTACGACGCATGGGAACAACAAGAGCAAGATAGGTGGTGGCTGAAATGTTGGAAGAGGAAGATGGGGTAGGAGATGTATTTGTCTCGAGGATGGAACTATGAGAGACTCCATGAGCAACGAGAGCAGATTGTTGTTGATGAGGTGAGATGGAAAGCGGAACTGAAGACTGAGCATTACCAGGGACTGGTACTGACAGTAACAAACTGGAAGGAGACATCTCCGTGACATGAGCATGAGATCGTAAGTTAACTCTTGGTTGCTGCTGATTTTGCTGCTGATTTTGCAAAAACGGCCCCGCCCGAGAAACTTCAAGAGCTGATTGCTGGTAAAGATGAGTAGAGAAGGACGAATGTGGAGTGAATGATGTGATTGATGATAATGATGAATGGGATGGTGATACCTCCAGTTGGTGCTCATGTTGATGTGAAGGTTGTTGTTGAGATGATTGATGTTGAATGTTGACTAGATAAAATAAATAAAAGAAACGTTGAAGATTAATGCTCAGTGAAAAGAATGGACAGCGTCCAGTGGTTTGGATAGTAGAAAGATTGTGAGACTTGCGTGGAATGTCATAATAAATACCTCCATTGTCGGTAACTGCTTGAATGCTCAAATTTTGTCCCCTGACGGATGGCCTCCCTTGCCATCGGTTTGACATCCGTGGACGATACTTATTTTCAATTGTGAGGCCTTGGCTGTGCCTATTATTGGGATGGTTACTTTTACTGGCTCCATCTGGCATGGCAGACTTCGTTACTGGTACGCCAGGAGATTTCAGAGCAGATACAGATCGTGTATG
>Ga0209088_10001201_pt1 | contig 16895 bp, 11 predicted proteins | sample S_140625_EF_Meta_FD_187324 | JGI IMG/M metagenome (GOLD analysis project Ga0209088, IMG submission 187324) | Freshwater microbial communities from Lake Simoncouche, Canada to study carbon cycling - S_140625_EF_MetaG (SPAdes) (version 2) | ecosystem: Environmental > Aquatic > Freshwater > Lake ... | reverse complement strand
GAATTGGGGGCGGGTGAACATGAATTCCCAGTGGAAGCTGGCGCTCTTGGCCTTGAGCAGGTTGAGATCCAGCGGAGCGCGGTTGCCCACGATCGCCACGATCGCGCCCTGGGGTTGGATCAGCTCCGCCATCACCGGCCAGTAGGCATCGGTGTCGCTGAAGTTGGCAATCGCCTCCACCGTGGCGAAGCCCAGGGCCGCCAGCTGGGGGGCCAGGGGTTGGCTGTGGTCCACCACGTGGGTGGCGCCCATCTGCTGGCACCAGACCTGGCTTTCCCTCCGGGAGGCGCTGGCGATCACCACCAGTCCCGCCCGACGGGCCAGCTGGATCGCGATCGACCCCACCCCACCGGCGCCGCCCAGGATCAACAGGGTGCTCCCGGCATTGGCCCCCTCGGGATCCAGCCCCAGCCGTTCGAACAGGCTTTCCCAGGCCGTGAGGGCCGTGAGCGGCAGGGCGGCGGCGGCGGCGGCCTCCAATCCGCGGGGCCGGCGGCCGCAGATTCGTTCATCCACCGCCACGAATTCGGCATGGCAGCCCGGCCGACTGAGATCCCCCGCAAAGATCACGGCGTCGCCGGGCTGGAAGCGGCTTCCATCCTTCACCAGCGCCTCCCCCAGGGCCTCCACCACGCCGCAGCCGTCCCAGCCCAGCAGCCGGGGCGGGCCGCCGGGCGCCACGCCGGCGCGAACTTTGGTGTCCACGGGATTGACGGCCACCGCCTCCACCCGCACCAGCAGGTCGTGGGGGCGGAGCTCCGGCGTGGGCAGCTCCTGCTCGATCAGCTCCGGGGTGGCAACAAGGGCCCGCATGGCAGGGGAAAACCGCAGCCTCCATGCTGCAGCAATAGCCGCAGCAGCAGCAGGGGCCGGGTCCGGGGAGTTGAGCCAGAACAGAGAAGTCGATCTTGATGGGGCAATCTCCACTCTTTGCTGCCATGATTGATGCGAGCGGGTTGCCAGATGCAGTCAATAGTTAGATCGAAATGAAGGCTGGTAACGACAGTTTTTTAGGCGACATGGCCTTTCATTTGGGAACGATTACGAACCATCCCATTACCTGTGATCTGCTGGTGATCACCCCTTGGGATCTGCAGGAGGGCAGTGGAGCCAGGGGTGGCGGCCCGCGGGGCGATCGATCACCTTCGCGATGGGCGGATCTGCATCGGACAGCGTCGACCTACCCAGCGTGAACACAAAGGCTCCCGCTGAGCAGGGAGCGCAAACTACAAATTAAATAGAGCAGATACGTCCTTGTCCTCCGAGAACACTTCAGGTCCTTTAGCCATGCCAATCTTCTCAAGGAGATACTCTGCAAACTCATCTTTATGATTACGATTGGTCCCAGGATTTAGGAGACGCCCTACGGATCCAACGAACAGATCTGCAATCTGCAGCACAGCAAACTGGTGGGAAGGCTTGCACTCAAATTCACCAATGGCAAGTTTTCCGCCTAGGCAAGCCTGCCCATACTGAGCAACACGATTACGAATGTTCGCAATCCTTAGCAAGTCTGAGCCTGGCTGTTCCGCATCCTTCCAAAAGCGGATCTGGCGCGGCAAGACACATCTGCTAGTCAAGTGCTCATGCTCTACCCCCTTGACGATATAGTGATAAAAGAGATTATCAAGCGCATGAGTGATGTCTGATAATCCCGCCTTGGGGAGCTTGAGTGCCTTAAATGCTATGGAGGGGGCAGCAGAAAGCACTATATTCAGTGCCTCTCGGTAAAAAGCAACCTTCTGAGGCTTGAGCTCGCTGAAGTGAAGCTCAGATTCAAACCGATTTGCACTGCGCCAATCAGCCAATGCCTGCTCAAGCTGCAGCAGTTCACGAGGATCTGAAATCCAGACCCCTCCTACAACCAGATAATCTCCCGTTTTCCCGCTTTCATCGGCAAAGACGCTGATATAATCAAAACGATCTGGTGAATTCAGCGCCACCTGCCTCTCTTCTTCGCTCAAGGTCCGCCGCCGCTTTCGGATTTTCTCAGTTGCCTGGAATAGGCTATACTTATTTTGAATTCTTGCGCGGACCCGGATGATCGAGTTGAGTCGAGTTAACTTCTTCTTGAGATCACTTGGGCTGATTGGATGCCCATCCCATCCATCCCAGAGGTGCCAATACTTAAGTTGCAGATCAATGTCGCAGTCCCTGGTTGAAGGATAATGGCTGAGGATTGATCCAACGCGTTGTTCAATGCTCTTTGGCCGCCCGCTTTCGAGTGCTCTGATCAGGGCCTTCGCTTTCAATTGATCCTTCTGGCTGGGCAGATCAGGTGAAGAGCCTGAATCTCTCGGGCATTCAGCAGAGGCCTCGTTACCTTGACTTGGCTCCTTCGGATTGGGATTCGTCAAGGGGGCGGGGGCCCCTTTCGGAATGTGTCGAGATGCCTCGCGGTGAGGCCTGTTGTGGGGTTGAATGGTCATGGAACTGCGAGATAGCGGTTTCGGAAATCAACGCCCTTTCGGGCAACAGGCTCATGGAGGTGCGAACTCCCTGGGCCTTTTTCATGGAAAAGTGCCCCGCGGCCCTTGAATGGTCCACGGGTGGTCTCGAATGAGACGACACTAAGAGTAGCGGTCTCGGCTGGGTTGCACACCACCAGTGGGGTGTGTCAGGCGGACCAGGGGCGGTTATCCGTACCAGTTGGTAGCGCAATAGGTTTTGGATCAGCCTCAGTCAGATCAGGCGCCCTTGGGGGCGCGCCCAACCGGGCAGAGGTGGGTTGACATTTCGTGCAGCTATAGCAAACATAGCAGACATGACAGACCGATTTCCCGTCCCTGCGGCTCTCCTGGCCATCCGGGCTACCGAGGGCCTCACCCAGGAGGCCCTCGCCGAGCGCCTGGGGGTCTCGTTCGCCACGGTCAACCGCTGGGAGGGTGGCGTGAACAAGCCCCAGAAGGCAGCGCTGGCCTCGATCGCAGCTCTCGCAGAGGCCGTTGGCGTTGACCTGGCTGAGTTGGACGACGATTCAGTCGTGTCTGCACAACAAGTGACAGCCCGCCGAACCAGAAAGCACCGGACAGCCGCAGCGCCCACAACCAAGCCCATGGAGCAAATGCTGTGGGATGCCGCCTGCTCGATCCGCGGCGAAAAGGACGCGCCAAAGTTCAAGGACTATCTGCTGCCGCTGCTGTTCCTGAAGCGGCTGTCCGACGTGTTCGACGACGAGATCGCGCGCCTTGCGGAAGACTACGGCGACCGCGATACAGCGCTTGAGATTGCCGAGGGCGATCACTCGCTCCTGCGTTTCTATCTCCCGGCGGAAGCTCGATGGGGCGCGATCAGCGGGCGGGAAGCCATCCAATGGCCGCTAGACGACAAGGGGCAGAGCACGAGGCCCAGGGACATCGGTGAGCACCTCACCAAGGCGGTGCGCACCGTAGTCAAGCAGAACCCGCAGCTTTCCGGCGTGATCGATGTCGTCGATTTCGCCGCCGAGCGGAACGGTGAACGCGACATCAACCCGGCGAAGCTGCGCCTCGTGGTCGAGACGTTTTCCGATCCGCGCTACCGGCTGGGATTGGCAGATGTGCAGCCTGATTTTCTCGGACGGGCTTACGAATATCTGCTACGTAAGTTCGCGGAAGGTTCGGGCCAGAGCGCGGGGGAGTTCTTCACCCCGACCGAAGTCGGCTTCCTGATGGCGCATATCATGCGGCCCCGACCCGGCGAGGATTGCCATGACTATGCCTGCGGATCGGCGGGTCTTCTGGTAAAGCTGCAACTCGTCGCGCGCGAGCTCGATCCGACTGCCAAGGTGCCTTTGAAGCTCACCGGTCAGGAGCTTCAGGCCGAAAGCTACGCCGTCGCGCAGATGAACGGCATCATCCACGACATGGAGATCGAGATCGCCCGCGGCGATACGATGATCAATCCGAAATTCCGCACCAACGAAGGCAAGGTGCGAGGCCACGATATCGTCGTCGCCAATCCGATGTGGAACCAGCCCTTTGCGCCGGATGTGTTCGCTAACGATCCGTTTGATCGCTTCCGCACCACTGGCGGCGTCACCACCGGCAAGGGCGATTGGGCCTGGCTTCAGCACACGATCGCCTGTCTGGGCGACAACGGCCGCGCGGCGGTTGTTCTCGATACCGGCGCGGTCACGCGGGGCTCCGGTTCAAAAAACGAGGACAAGGAGCGCAACATCCGCAAATGGTTCGTCGATCACGATCTGATCGACGGCGTTATCCTGCTACCGGATAACCTCTTCTACAACACCAACGCCGCCGGCGTGATCGTGGTGTTGAACAAGCGCAAGGCAGCATCTCGGAAGGACAAGATTGTCCTATTGAATGCCAGTAAATGGCTTAAGAAAGGTAAGCCGAAGAACTACATTCCCGAGGACGCCATTCGCCCTCTCGCAGCGGCTTATCTAAAAGGCGAGCCTATTGATGGTGAGATCGCGGTCATTACCCGACAACAGGCCGAAGAGGGAGACTACAATCTCGGCCCTAGCAGGTGGGTTGGACAAGCGACTGAAGAAAGCGGCGACAGTTTAAGCGGCTTGATTGATCGCTTTAATGACGTGCTCGCCGAGGAAACCCGCCTAACTGCAGACCTGAGATCTGCTTTGTTCAAGCTCAGAGCGCTGGTATGAGCATTTCCCCTGAAACCATCACGCTGTCGGACATCGCCGATCTCGTGGGCATCCAGGTTGACCCTCGCGATCAACCACAATCTCTCTATGTTGGCTTGGAACATGTTGCATCCAGCCGATTCATCCGAGCCGGCGGTGGTTTGGCAGCAGATGTCCAGAGTTCAAAATTCGCCTTTGAAAAAGGCGACGTCCTTTATGGAAAACTCCGCCCTTATCTCGACAAAGCTATCCTTGCGGAGCAGGGCGGGGTTTGCACAACCGAGCTTCTTGTCCTCCGCGCAAAAGATGGAATCGACCCCCGCTTTCTGACTGGCGTAGTTCACTGTCGCGAATTCATTGAACACGCGATATCGGGCACAACGGGTTCACAGCACCCTAGAACGTCTTGGCACCGGATAAGTGAATTCGAATTACCTGCCTTTTCATCCGAAGAGCAGTCGAAAATCGCAGATATAATTTGGACCGTTCACAATTCGATCCTTGCCTGTGAAGAGGCCATGTCAGTTGGCACTGAGTTGAAACGCACGGCGATGCGTGATCTTTTCACAAAGGGTTTACGGGGCGATCAGCGAATCGAAACGGAAATCGGCGTTGTTCCAGAAACGTGGCTGTCCCTAGCTTTGGATGAATGCGCCACGGTCCAGACCGGCGTCGCGAAGGGTCGGAAATTCGTGGACGCCGAGATGGTTGATGTCCCTTACCTTCGTGTCGCAAATGTTCAGGACGGTCACCTTGATCTCTCGGAGATGAAGGTGATCCATATTCGCCGATCTGAGGTTGAGCGTTATCGCCTTCAAACTGGCGATGTAGTTCTCACGGAGGGCGGCGACTTCGATAAACTCGGACGCGGCTTTATTTGGCGAGGCGAGTTGGATCTCTGCGTTCACCAGAATCACGTTTTCGCCGTGCGGCCAGATCGCAAGCGCCTTCTGCCTGAGTTTTTTGCCTACCTTGCGCAAAGCGCGTATGGGAAAGCCTACTTTCTCAAGGTCGCTCACAAGACGACCAATCTTGCGTGCATCAACAGCACCAAGCTTAAGGCATTCCCTGTTCTGATACCGCCTACGCTCGATGAACAGCGCGAGATCGTCGAAATTCTCGACGCCATCGATCGGAAAATTAGCCTGCATCAGCGAAAGCGAGCCGTGCTCGAAGACCTGTTTAAGGCGCTACTTCACAAGCTGATGACCGGCAAAATCCGGGTAGTCGATCTCGATCTGTCGGTTCTCGGCGAGGCTCCGCTCGAAGGAGTAGCTGCATGAGCGACCTCAAGATCAGCGAAGCCGGCACCGTTCAGTTTCCGATGGTGAAGCACGCCGTCGAAATCGGCTGGACGCCGCTCACGCCGGAAGTCGCGAGACAGAAGCGTGGCGGCGAAGCGGGCATGCTGCTGCGCGACGAGCTCGAAGCAAAGCTGACGGAGTTCAATCCGTGGCTTTCGGCCGATGCGCTGCGCTCAATCATCGAGACGCTCGACGCAATCCCGGCCACGGTCGATGGCAACCGCGAAATGCTGATGTGGCTGCGTGGCGAACGCGGCTGGTACGACGAAGCCGAAAAGCGCCATCGCCGCGTTCAGCTAATCGATTTCGAACATCCCGGCGCCAACGAGTTTCACGTCTCGTGGGAATGGACGATGAAGCCGCCTGCCCGCAAGGGCAACAGGGCGGATGTGATGTTTCTCATCAACGGCGTGCCGGTCTGCATCGTCGAACACAAGAACCCGAAGGACGGAGACGCCATCGAGCGCGGCATCAAGCAACTGCGCCGCTATGAGATCGAGACGCCGGAACTGATCGGCGCACCGCAGATCTTCAACGTCACGCACCTGCTCGACTATTGGTACGGCGTCACCTGGAACGCCACCCGCCGCGACATGGCGCGTTGGAAGCAGACGCCGGACGAGGCCTATCGCTTCGCGGTGCAAGCGTTCTTCGAGCGGACGGATTTCCTGCGCACGCTCCAGCACTGGATTCTGTTCTACGTTCAGGACAGCGAGACGCGGAAATCGATCCTGCGCCAGCACCAGCGTCGCGCCATCGATGCGATCGTCGCCCGCTGCGCTGATCCCACCAAGACCCGCGGACTCGTCTGGCATACGCAAGGGTCCGGCAAGACGTTCACGCTGCTCACGGCCGCGAAGCTGATCCTCGAACAGAAGGAGCGCTTCCAGAACGGGACGGTGATCCTCGTCGTCGATCGAACCGAACTTGAAGGGCAGTTGAAGGGTTGGGTCGAGCGCGTACTCGGAGAAATGCAGAACCAGTATATCGCCATCAAACGGGCCAACACCAAGGCCGAGCTTCAACAGCTGCTCGATGCGGACTTTCGCGGCCTGATCATCGCGATGATCCATAAGTTCGAAGCGATCCGAAAGGATTCGTCCGTCCGCGACAACATCCATGTGTTCATCGATGAGGCGCACCGGTCGGTCGCAAAGGATCTGGGCACCTATCTCATGGCGTCGGTGCCGAACGCCACGATCATCGGCTTCACCGGCACGCCGATTGCCAACACTGAACAGGGAACGGGCACGTTCAAGATTTTCGGCGCCGAGGACGAAACCGGCTACCTCGACAAATATTCGATCAAGGAATCGATCGCCGACGAAACCACACTGCCGATCAAGCACGTCCTGGCGCCAAGCGAGATGACGGTGCCGGTTGACCGGCTGGACAAGGAGTTCTTCGAGCTCGCCGCCGCCGAGGGCGTGACCGACATCGAGGAGCTGAACAAGGTTCTGGATCGGGCCGTAGGTCTGCGTGCCTTCTTGAAGGCAGATGATCGCGTGACAAAAGTTGCGGCGTTCGTCGCCGAGCACTTCAAGGAGAACGTGCTTCCGCTCGGCTACAAGGCGATTGTAGTCGCGGTCGATCGCGAGGCTTGCGCCAAATACAAGCAGGCGCTCGACAGGCTGTTGCCGCCGGAATGGTCCGAGGCCCTCTATACGGAAAATGCCGCCGACGTGGTGGATAGGCCGCTGGTCGCCCAGCTGCAACTCAGTGACGAACGCGAGGAAGATGTCCGCCTGCTGTTCAAGAAGGCCGACAAGGACCCAAAAATCCTAATTGTTACTGACAAACTTCTCACAGGGTATGACGCGCCGCTGCTCTACTGCCTCTATCTCGACAAACCAATGCGGGATCACGTTCTGCTTCAGGCTGTCGCCCGTGTTAACCGGCCATATGTCGACAAAGAAGGCATTCAGAAGAAGATCGGCCTCGTCATTGATTTTGTCGGTGTGCTTCGCGAACTGAAGAAGGCCCTGCAATTCGACTCGTCAGATGTCGACGGGGTGATCGAGGATCTAGATCTCCTGATGATGGACTTTCTGGAAAAGATCGCAAAGGCTTCGGTCGATTATCTTGATGCCGGCGAAGGCGGCGATGACGACGAACGCCTAGAACGGCTTGTCTATGGCCGATTCCTTGAGCCGGAACCGCGAAAGGCATTTTTTGAGGCTTACAAGGATCTCGAGAACCTTTGGGAAATCCTGTCACCGTCAAAGGAACTCGTTGATCACATCGGCACGTTCAAGCGGCTGGCGCAGCTCTACGCCGCCGTGCGCAACGCTTATGCTGACAAGATCGGGTTCGTAGCAGACCTCGCCTACAAGACACGCCAGCTCGTCGAACAGAACGCGACGCAGGATGGCCTGGGTCGCCTGACCAAAAGCGTCATCTTTGATGTCAAAACCCTTGAGGCCCTGCGCTCCGACAAGGGTTCCGACGAAGGCAAGGTGTTCAATCTCGTTCGCGGCTTGCAGCAGGAGATCGACGACAACGCTGACGCCGCGCCGGTGCTCCAGTCACTTAAAGATCGTGCCGAACGAATCCTCAAAGACCTTGAGAACCGGAACACGACCGGGCTCGCTGCGATGGACCTCCTCGCCGCGCTAGCGACTGAGAGGGACGCGACGATGAAGGCGGCACGCGAAAGCGGCATTCCCGCCCGTGCCTTCGCCGTTGCCTGGGTGCTGCGCGATGAGAAGGCCATCAAGACGGCAGGTATCGACCCCATAGCGCTGGCCAAGGAGGCCGAGGAGCTGCTCGGACGTTTCCCGAATGCCCTTGTCAACGCTGATGAACAACGTCGACTGCGTTCTTCGCTGTACAAGCCGCTCCTCGCCCTAGCGCAGGAGGAGCGGGCGCATGTCGTGGATCTCATCGTGCGGCAGTTGCTCGCGGGGGGCGGTGAATGAAATCGACGCAATACCCAGCGCAGGACTTGCGAAGGCGAACGATGGCCTGGGCGGTAAAGCTAAAGGTCAATCCAAGGGTTGTTCGAGTGCAGGGGATGTGCAGAAAGTGGGGCTCCTGTTCATCGGCGGGAACTGTGACCCTTGCTACGGACTTATTGGATCAGGATGAGCACTTTCAGGATTACGTTATCGTTCACGAGCTACTTCATCTCCGCTATTCAACGCATGGCAGAATGTTTAAGGCTTTGATGAGTGCGCATGTTCCCCACTGGCGAAGGTATGAGCATGCATATCAGCGAGCTGCTTCGGTTAAAGCCCGCCCAACAACACCATGCACCTGAGCCGCCGCCATAGGAGCTTTTTTATGCCCCAAGGCCTCCTTGCGGCCAGGTGATGGTGAGCACCGCCGTGGGGTCGGAAGGCCGGTGCAGCCGACACCTAGCCTCGGCAGCCCGCCTTCGCCCCGGCCGAACCATGTCCGTGCTCAACCGCTGGTCCGAGGGTGAGGCCGCGGCGGCCGTGGCTCACTACGGCGCCCAGGGGGTGAGCGACGACCTGGCCCTGCGCACCTACTCGGCCCGCCTGCTGGGGGCCGATCCCCAGTTGGTGCTCCATGGCGGCGGCAACACCTCGGTCAAAACCACCGTCACCGGCCTGCTCGGGGACACGATCCCGGTGCTGTGCGTGAAGGGCAGCGGCTGGGACCTGGCCACGATCGAGCCCCCGGGCCATCCGGCGGTGCGGCTGGAGCCCCTGCGGGCCCTGCGCAGCTTGGAGGCCCTCAGCGATGAGGCGATGGTGGCGGCCCAGCGCAACAACCTGATCGATCCAGCGGCCCCCAACCCCTCGGTGGAGGCGCTGCTCCACGCCTTTCTGCCCCATACGTTCGTCGACCACACCCATTCCTCGGCCCTGCTGGCCCTGGCCGACCAGCCCGAGGCCGCGGAGGTCTGTCGCCGGGTGTTTGGCGAGCGGGTGGTGCTGGTGCCCTACGTGATGCCGGGCTTCGCCCTGGCCAAGGCCTGTGCGGATCTCTACGAGGCGGCGGCGGAACGCGCTGCCGCCACCGGCGTGGAGCTGGAGGGCATGGTGCTGCTCCAGCACGGCCTGTTCTCCTTCGGCGCCACGGCCCGGCAGAGCTACGACCGCATGATTGCGCTGGTGCGGCGGGCCGAGGAGCACCTGGCCACCGGCAGGCGGGTCCTGCAGCCGGTGTCCTTGCCGGAGCGTCCGGCGGCGGCGGCGGAACTGCTGCCGCGCCTGCGCGGTGCCCTGGGCCGGGCCGCGGCGGCCAGTGGCGCCCCCTCCCATTGGCTGCTCGATCTGCGCGCCACGGCCCTGGCCCATGCCGTGGTCGACGACGCCCGTCTGGCCGACTGGGCCCGCCGCGGCGTGGCCACCCCCGACCATGTGATCCGCACCAAGGCCCACCCCCTGGTGCTGCCCGCCGCCCCCGCCGCCGGCGATGCCGCCGCCCTCGCCGCCTGGACCGCAGCCCTGGATCCGGCCTTCGCCGCCTATGCGGACGACTACCGGGCCATGTTTGCCCGTCAGAACGCTCGGGTAGGTGGCATCAAGACCCCCCTCGATCCCCTGCCGCGGGTGGTGGCGATCCCCGGCCTGGGGCTGGTGGGTTGCGGCAAGTCGGCGGCGGAGGCGGCCGTCACCGCCGACATCACTGAAACCTGGGCCACCACGCTGCTGGCCGCCGAGAGCATCGGCCGCTTCGCGCCGGTGCAGGAGGCCGACACCTTCGCCATGGAGTATTGGAGCCTGGAGCAGGCCAAGCTCGGCAAGGCCAAGGAGAAGCCCCTGGCGCGCACCGTGGTGCTGGTCACCGGGGGGGCCGGGGCCATTGGTGCCGCCACCGCCCTGGCCTTCGCCGCCCAGGGCGCCGACCTGGCCGTGGTCGATCTGGAGGGCGAAGCGGCGGCGGCGGTGGCGCGTCGCTGCGGCAGCCGGGCCCTTGGCCTGGCCTGCGATCTCACCGATCCGACCCAGGTGCGCCGCGCCTTCGAGGCGGTGGCGGCCCACTTCGGTGGCCTCGACATCGTGGTGAGCAACGCCGGCGCCGCCTGGGGCGGCCGCATCGCCGAGCTGCCCGACGCCACCCTGCGGGCCAGCTTCGAGCTCAACTTCTTCTCCCATCAGCACGTGGCCCAAGCGGCGATCGCCCTGTTCCGTGCCCAGGATCCGGGGCCCGAGCAGCCCCGGCTGGGGGGGCAGCTGCTGTTCAATATCAGCAAGCAGGCCCTCAATCCAGGCCCCGATTTCGGCGCCTACGGCACCAGCAAGGCGGCCCTGCTGGCCTTGATGCGTCAGTACGCCCTGGAGGAGGGGCCGGCCGGCATCCGCGTCAATGGTCTCAACGCCGATCGGATCCGCTCCGGGCTGCTGGATGAGGCGATGATCCGCGAGCGGGCGGCGGCCCGCGGTGTGACGCCGGAGGTGTACATGGCCGGCAACCTGTTGGGGGCTGAAGTGAAGGCCAGCGATGTGGCCGACGCCTTCGTGGCCCTGGCCCAGCTGCCGCGCACCACCGGCGCCCTGCTCACCGTGGATGGGGGCAATGTGGCGGCGATGGTGCGGTAAGGGCCCTCCTGCCCGTCAACGGCCTGGGATCGCCGCGGCAGCCAGTTGATCAATCCGGCCGGCCAGGGCCAGGTCGTAGCTGGAGAGCCCACCGGTGTCATGGGTGGTGAGATCGATCACCACCCGGTTCCAGACGTTGCTCCATTCGGGGTGATGGCCCAGAGCCTCCGCGGCTAACGCCACCCGGGTCATGAAGCCGAAAGCCTCCGAGAAATCGGCAAAGCGAAATTCCCGGTGCAATTTGTCGTTCACGAGCGTCCAGAGCGGCAGCGTCTCCGGGATGGCCTCGATCTCGGCCGGACTGAGGGGGACGGCGGGCATGGCGGGCCAGGCGTTGATGGAAACCCTAGGCAGCGCGCCGGGCCAGCACCAGTCCCAGGCTGCTCCAGAGCAGCACCAGGGCCAGGCAGACGCCGCTCCAGGCCGTCAGGCCCCAGCGGTCCAGGGCCAGCGGTGCCACCACGGTGATCACCCCGCCCGCTAACAGGGGTTGCAGCAGCAGTTGCTTGATCGAGAACGGGGTGAGCGCATCGCTCCGGTCGTGGGGGTCGGCCATGGTGAGCAGCAGCAGACCACTGGCGGCCACCCCCGTGGCCTGACCGAATTCGAGGATCGTGCGCTCGAACCAGGGGCTGGGCAGGATCCGCCGACCCAGCACCAGCACCACCGCCAGGTTCCAGGCCAGCCCCGCCAGGGCCAGCACCGTCAGGGGCAGCCAGCTGCTGGCCAGCAGCGAAAGATCCAGGCAGGCCGTGGCCGCCACGATCAGCAGATCGGCGGAGAGGGTGCTGATCCGGCTCTGCACCGGTGCGCTGGCCAGGGCCGCCCGCCCGCTGCGCTCCAACACCAGCCGCACCAGCAGCGAGCCGATCAGCGCCAGGGGAAACACCGGCAGCACGTCCACCACCATCGCCAGTCCCCCCCCCGTGCGCGCCGCCAGTAGCTGCAGCGCCGCCAGCAACAGCCAGCCGATCGCCACGGCCAGTCCGGCCAGGGCCAGGTTCACCGCCCAGACGGCCGGCTGCCTGGGCAGCTCCGGGCCCTTCACCGCAACGGCGGCCCCCCCCGCAGGCCCGTTTCCCTGTCCCTGCTCCGCGTTGTCCAGATCCGCGTTCCCCAGTTCTGCCGTCGCCAGCCAGCCCAGCCGCCGCGCCAGCACCACCACCACTCCCCCCACCAACGTGGAGCTCAGCAGCCCCACCGTGGCCATCGCCAGCCCCAGCGCCGTGGCCCCCTCCACCCCGAGCCGTTCGTAGGTGGGGCCCATCGCCGCCGCCGAGCCGTGGCCGCCCTCGTAGGCCACCTCAATCAGGCAGGCCATCACCGGCGACACCCCCAGCAGGGGCTGCAGCACCAGCATCACCGCCAGTCCAGCCACCAGATACTGGCCAAAGGCCAGGGTGAGGGCCAGCAGCATCTGGGCCGACAGGGGCCGCCACAGGCCCGCCAGCTGCGGCAGGGGCTTGCCGATCAGCAGGGTGCCGAACACCAGCGTCAACAGGATCAGCGGCAGTTGGTCCCACAGGCCGATCACCGCCGGGGGGATCAGGGGCAGCGCTCCCGCCGGCGCCACCAGCAGGCCCAGCGCCCCGGCCAACAGGGCCTCCGGGATTCCCCAGCGGTGCACCGGCAGTAGCCGCCCCACCAGCGTGCCGATCTGTTGCAGCCCCAGCAGGAGTCCCAGGGCGAGTCCCGCCGTGGCCAAGGGGATCAGGAGGGGGGTCATCGGCCGAACTGGCGCCGGAAAAAGGCTTCGGTGGCCTCGAGCACCCGAACCTGGGTGGCCTGGTCCCGGAAGCCGTGCCCCTCCCCCGGAATCAGGTGCAGCTCCACCGGCACGCCCCGCTGGCTCAGGGCCAGCGCCATCCGTTCGCTCTGTTCCGCAGGCACCACCTGATCATCGAGGCCGTGGAACAGGATCACTGGACGCTCGATCCGATCCCCATGCTGCAGCGGGGATCGGGCTTCGTAGAGCGCCCGCGCCGCCGGCCACGGCCCCACCAGGCTGTCGCAGTAGCGGGCTTCGAAGCGGTGGTCGCCCTTGGCCAGGCTGCTGAGATCGGTCACGGGGTAGCGGCAGGCCCCGGCCCCAAGCAGGCGCTCGAAGCAGAGCAGGGCGAGCACGGTGAAGCCGGCGGCGCTGCCTCCCTCCATGGCGATCTGTGCCGGGTCGGCCTGGCCCGCCGCCACCACGGCCCGGGCGGCGGCGGCGCAATCGGCGACGTCCACCACGCCCCACTGGCCATCCAGCCGTTGGCGATAGGCCCGGCCGAAGCCGGTGGACCCGCCGTAGTTCACATCCACCACCCCCCAGCCGCGGCTGGTCCAGAACTGCACCGCCAGGTTCAGGCCGGTGCGGGCCATGCCGGTGGGGCCGCTGTGGGCGCGGATGAGCAGGGGCGACGCCGGGCTGGCGCCGCCGCTGGGGGGGTAAAACCAGGCGTGGGTGGCCTGCCCGTTGGCGCCCGTGAACCAGAGGGGCGCCGGCGTGCTGATCTGCTCCGCCGCCAGGGGGCAGGGGGCGGCCGGCGTATGGCGCCAGCGGCCGCTGGCGCTGTCCAGTTCCAGCAGGCCCGGGCCCTGGCGTGGGGCGCTGGCGATCGCCACCAGCCGGCCCGCTTCGGCGTCCAGGCCGGCCAGGTCGTCGAAGGGTTGCTCGATCGGCTCCCAGGGGCTTTCGCCGGTGGCTGCGGGGGTGATCCGGCCCAGGTGCCAGCAACCCTGCACGCAGGCCGCCGCCAGCAGCCGCTCCCCATCCCAGGCCGTGGTGCGCATGCCGTACACCCACTGGGGCATGGCGAATTCGGCCTCCATCGTGAGCAGCGGTTGCCAGCGCGGCAGGGGACTCACCGCCGCCAGGGATTCCGCCGCCGCCAGCCGCTCCAGGTTCCACCAGCCGCTGCGGTCGTTGGCCACCACCAGATCCGCCGGCGCGCCGTTGGCCGTGCCCAGCCAGAGCGGTTGAAACACCGACCAGCCCTCGGGAGGGTTGCCGGCGATGGCCCGGCACCAGGCCAGCCCCCCCGCCGAATCGAAGCCGCCGAGCCAGAGCTCGCTGTGGTCCCAAGGCATGGAGGGCTGCTGCCAGCGCACCCAGGCCAGGTGGCTGCCGTTCGGACTCAGCACGGCGTAGCCACAGAAGTCGGCGGGCTGGTGCAGCACCTGCGGTTCCCCCCCCGCCAGGGGCACGGTCACCAGCAGGTCGCGGCCGTTCTCCTCCATCACGCCGATCCACCGCTGGCGCCGTTGATCGATCAGCCCGTCCGCGAAGGCCCGCCCCCCCTGGGGTGCCGTCAACCTCCTTGGTGCTGGAGGCGGTGCGGGCGACACCAGGGAGGCTGGATCGGGCGGGAGCTCCAGGCTCCAGAGGCAGCGATCGCCGTCATGGATGAACACCACCACAGCGCCCGCCACGGCGTAGACGCCGCCGCCATAGCCATGCACCCGGCTGCGCAGGTCCCAGGGGCCGGGGGTGAGTTCCCGGCCGGGGCCGTCCGACCCGGCCGCGCGCATCAGCAACGTGGTGCGTCCGCGCTCCTGGGGGCGCTGCTCCAGCCAGAACAGCCGCCCCTCGGCCAGCTGGGGTTCCTTGAAGGCGGGGGTGCGCCCCACCGCCACCGCCGCGTCCACCGCCGCGTCCGGCGCCGCTTCCCCGGCCGCTGCCGCCCGTGCCCCCATCAGCTGCTCCCGCGCGTGGCTTCTACACTGCGGCCATCGTTTCAGGTGGACCCTTGGCGCGCAGCTTCGCTCAGTTGGCCCGCACGGCCGAGCAGGGCCATCGCTCGGTGCATGTGCCCAAGGAGCCCCTTGACCAGCCCCCGCTCACGATCCACCGCCTCGGGGCGAAGGAATTGCGCACGGCCGCCCGCCGGATCAGCAAGGTGGATGAGGCGGTGCGGGATCTGGCCCGCTCCATGCTGCTGAGCATGTATGCCGCCCGGGGCATCGGCCTGGCGGCTCCCCAGGTGGGGGTGCCCAAGCAGCTGCTGGTGATCGATCTGGACATCGAGGAAGCGGCCACCCCTCCGATGGTGTTCATCAATCCGGAAATCACCGCCACCGGTGCCGCCCTTACCACCTACGAGGAGGGCTGCCTGAGTATTCCCAAGGTGTATCTCGATGTGGTCCGCCCCGCGGAGGTGGAGCTGAGCTATCGCGATGAACAGGGGCGCCCACGGCGGCTCAAGGCCGATGGCCTGCTGGCCCGGTGCATCCAACACGAGATGGATCACCTCAACGGCGTGCTGTTCGTCGATCACGTCACCGACGCCCTCAGCCTGAACGAGGAGCTGCAGCAGCATGGTTTCGAGCGTGATCACGTCCAATCGATTCGCTGAGTCGCCATGCCGATGAAACCCTTGGCCGGCCTGTTCCTGGCGCTGGCCTGCCTGCTTGGGATCGCGGCCACCGGCTCGGTATTTGAGCTGGCCTACGGCGATCCCGACCTCGGCCAGCAGACCACCCGTTGGATCCTGGCGGCCAGTTTGCCCGGCACGGTAGTAGCCCTGGTGCTGGCGATTCGGATCAACAAGCCGGTCTGACGATCCCTCGGCCGGAGCGGCGATTGGGCCACGGCCCCTGGTGCCCTGGCCTCGCCCTGCATACGATTTCGGCTTCCTGCGCCCATCCCCGTGCCGACCGACCTGTTCCAGCGCCCCACCGGGGACCAGTGGCTGACGGGCCGGCGTCTACGGCTGGGCCATGCCGCGAGCGCCGCCCTGGGGATCGCCTCTGCCTTGGTGCCAGCCGCCCTGGCCCCCGCCGCCCAGGCCCAGGGCGGCGCCCTCTTCCGGGCGGTGGAGGTGGATCCGCAGCGCTTCGTGCTCGTGGCGGCCCCGATCGGCTCCGGCGGCACCCGGGCCCAGCTCAACATTTACGAGCAGGTCAACCCCCGCCGTCCCTGCTTCGCCGTGGGTCAGGGCAAGCCCGCGATCGTCGATCCGCTGCTGGCCACCTTTGATTTCACCGGCATCTGCAGTCGCTACATCGATGCCAACGGCTATTCCCTGCGGGTGGGGGCCAACGATCTGGCCACCGTCTATCGGGTGATGGTGAGCCGCACCCCGGCCGACACCCTGCTGTTGGCGATTCCCACCAAGCCCGGAGCGGGCCCGGAGATGGTGGTGGCGCGCAGTCAGGGGGCGGGCAGCGGTTTCCTGAAGTTGGAGCTGGAGCCCGGCTGGCGGTTGATGCGTCGCAGTTTCGGCGGCCGCAACCTCGGCCACCTCTACATCTTCAACGAGTCCTGGCCCACTGCGCAGGCCACTTCCCAGCCCACGACCCAACCCCCAGCGGTCGCCGCTCCGGGCAAGCTCCCCCCGCCTCCTGCCAAGAAGTGAGGGGGCTGGCAGCAGCGCTTGCTACATTGGTTCGCTCCGTGCGTCTCTGCAGCACTTCATGACCCAGGTCACCGTCGGCGAAAACGAAGGGATCGAATCCGCCCTGCGTCGCTTCAAGCGCCAGGTGTCCAAGGCCGGCATCTTTGCCGATCTC
>Ga0209088_10001200_pt1 | contig 16896 bp, 14 predicted proteins | sample S_140625_EF_Meta_FD_187324 | JGI IMG/M metagenome (GOLD analysis project Ga0209088, IMG submission 187324) | Freshwater microbial communities from Lake Simoncouche, Canada to study carbon cycling - S_140625_EF_MetaG (SPAdes) (version 2) | ecosystem: Environmental > Aquatic > Freshwater > Lake ... | reverse complement strand
AGCGAAACGGCCGAAAAATGCCATGTGCATTTGGCCATACAACCCGGTACAGATGCTGCACTGGCCTTGGCGGTGATGCGTGAGTTGGTGGTGAATGATTGGCTCGATCACGACTACATTGAAAAATACACTTTGGGATGGGATGCATTGCGCGAACGTGCCATGACTTGGACCTTGTCCCGTGCCGCAGAAGTTTGCGGCATTGATGAATCCTTGATACGAGAATTGGCCAAAGATTGGGGCACCACACAGAAGGCCGCCATCCGATTGAACTACGGCATGCAAAGGGTGAAGGGCGGCGCCAATGCGGTCAGGGCTGTGGCTTGTTTGCCAGCACTCACAGGCGCTTGGCGCGACCGCGCTGGTGGCCTGCTGCTCAGCAGTTCGAGCAATTTCAAAGTGAACAAAGTCGATTTGCACAGGCCCGATTTATTGGGCTCGCGTCGTCCTAGAACCTTGAACATGTCTACCCTTGGCAATGACTTGAATCATGCGGGCAGTGCCGAGTGGGGCCCGCAAGTCAAAGCCTTGTTGGTTTACAACAGCAACCCCGTGGCCATTGCGCCGCAGTCGGGCAAAGTGGTGCAAGGCTTTGCGCGCGAAGATTTGTTCACCGTGGTGATGGAACATTTTCAAACCGACACGGCCGACTACGCCGACTATGTGTTGCCCGCCACCACGCAACTTGAGCACTGGGATGTGCAGGGCAGTTATGGTCACACCGATGTGTTGCTTAATCGGCCTGCCATCGAGCCGGTTGGTCAGGCTAAATCGAACAGCGAAATTTTTCGCTTGTTGGCCAAAGCCATGGGCTTCGATGAGCCTTGTTTCAGTGAAGACGATGTGAGTTTGTGCCGAACTGCTGTGGGCTCGGAAATTGAATTTGAAGAACTCTTGGACAAAGGTTTTGTATCTTTGAAAGTGCCCGATGCACCTTTTGCCGAGGGCGGTTTTGCAACACCTTCAGGCCGTTGCGAATTTGTGAGCGATCGCTTGGCCGCACAAGGCCTAGACCCCTTGCCCAATCACATTCCCAATTACGAAGTGCCCGTAGCAGGCAGTGCCTACCCCTTGGCCATGATTTCACCGCCTGCTCGCAATTTCTTGAACTCTTCTTTTGTCAATGTCGACAGTTTGCGCGACATTGAAAAAGAGCCTTTGGTAGAGATCAACTCGTTCGATGCTGCTGCTCGCGGCATTGCCACGGGGGACACTGTGAAAGTGTTCAATGACCGCGGTGAATACCATTGCAAAGCCGACGTCTCATTGCGTGCGCGTGCGGGGGTTGTCAATGGGCTGGGAATTTGGTGGCGCAAGATGGGATTGAACGGCACCAATGTGAACGAAGTGACCAGCCAGCTGCTGACCGATTTAGGCCGTGCGCCTGTGTTTTACGATTGCCAGGTTGAAGTGGCATTGCTGAAGAAAGCTTGAAGGTATGTCAGAAATTTTGATTCAACGCTCACATGCATTGGGCCTGGAAAAAGCCCGTGCCGTAGCAGCCAAGTGGCAACAAGAAGCAGAAGCCGATTGGGGCATGGACTGCACTTATGTGGCCAATCAATCCAACGATCAAGGCGAAGTTCAAGACCGCTTGAACTTTGAACGTGCTGGCGCTTCAGGCTATTTGGAAGTGTCTGCTTCACAACTCACCATGAAATTAGAACTTGGATTTTTGATGGCGTCTTTCAAAGACAAAATTGAAGAAAAGATTACCAGCAACTTAGACAAATTGCTCGGCTGAAACAATTGGGGTCAGATCAACATTAATTTCCAATCAAAGGGGGTAATGCCTAAGGGGGCTTCCTCATACTGGGGTACCAGAAATCGTTCAGCCCCCTTAGGCATTACCCCCTTTGATTGACCAAATTAATGTTGATCTGACCCCAATTGTTCGTCAGTATGAGGAAGCCCCCTCACCCTATCCTCCAAACTTGCTCCGTCACGGCAAGTCAGTGTTTTCAGCGGGAGCTTGAGAGTTACGAGGGCCGACGGTGCCCAATCGTGCCTTGAGAGATTGAGGTTGACCGGTAATGATGGCGGCGTAATTGGTAGTGTTCGACAAAACCTTCTTCACATAGTCGCGCGTTTCGTTGAAGGGGATGTTTTCAGCCCAGATGGCGGCTTCCAGCACGGGGCCTTTGCGCCATGCGCGCGATCTGCTTGGGCCTGCGTTGTAGGCTGCTGCGGCTAAGGGCATGGAGCCATCGAAGTCGTCTAACACCAATTTTAGATAGCCTGTGCCAATGGCCACATTGACCTCTTGATCAGTGATTTGATGGGGTTGGAAATTCGTCATGCCAATTTTCTTGGCAGTCCATTTGGCTGTGGCCGGCATGACTTGCATCAAGCCAGCGGCACCCACCACCGATTTGGCGTCCATGATGAAACGGCTTTCTTGGCGAATCAGGCCGTAAACATAGGCCGGGTCAAGTTGGATTTCTTTGGCTTTGCGAAAAACCGTTTCTTTCAGAGGCATTGGGAAGCGCTGATCAAAATCCATTTGAGTTTTGGTGCGATCGCTGGTGTTGATACAACGATCCCACACTTGTTTGCTGCAGGCCAGGTCAGCTGCTGCCAACAACTCGCGTTCACCCATGCCGCCTGGTGTGTGCAAGTTGGTGGTGTAGTTCCATTCGCGATTGCCTTCAGATCGAAGGCCTAAACTCAGTGCGCTCAAGGCGCGTTGAAGCCCCCCATTTTGGGCTGCCACCGACTTTTCTTGCGGTGACAGAGGCTCTGGCTTGGCTGGCGCTGTAATCGCTAGGCCAAGCTCTTCCATGGCGAGCTGTTCGTAGAAGCCCTTGACACTGGCAATGCTTTGCAGAGCGGCCAAGGCTTCTAAGCGCATGGCCTCTGTGGCCGAGGGATTGGCTGCCAATTGGCCACGTGCTTTCCAGTAAATCCAAGTGGGGTCTTGCTTTGCGCTGTCCATGGCGTCGATGGCAGAGACCACAGCTTTCCAGTCGCCGCTTCTCAGCGCTGTACGCGTTTTCCAAATGAGCAAATCGTCATTCAAATCTTGATTGCGGCTCACTTTGTTGAAATAGCTGTGGGCGTTGTCTTGCAGCTTTTGAGCGGCCTGTTTCCCGATCACGGCCCACACCCAGTTGTGCTCTTCTTTGGTGAGCATCAGGCCCCATTTTTTTTCAATGAGTTGTGCTGCTTTGTCGGGGTCGGTGTTGGCAATGCGAATGAGCGCTAACACCGACAATTCTTTGCGTTTTTTGGTGATGGCCAATATGCGTTTGTCTAAATATATTTGCGGGTCAGCGTGAATTAAGACAGCTTGTTTGCCCAACTCAACCGATTCAATGTTGAGTGCCAACTGAGCTGCGCGAGGCCGGTTGTTGTCCATGGCCAGGCGCGCTTTGCGCCACAAGTCAAGTGAATCAATTTTTTTGAGATCGTGAAGTTTTTCAGCAGCGTAGGTGCAGCCGTCTTCGGTGTCTCTGAAGGCATACCAGAGGCGTTTTAGCTCTGCAGTTGTTTCAGGTTTTTGAATGAAAGCGTCTGTTGACAACGCGTAGCATCGAACTTCCCGGTCATCGTTCATGCGAAAGCGGGGATATTCCTTTGCAAATTCGCTCCATTCCCTTTGCCTGCCCAATTGCAGCAACCAGTCGTTGCGCAAGCGGTCTTCGGCATAGGTGCCAGCGTATTGCGATAAGAATTGCTGAATTTCAGAGCTGCTGGCTTGGTCTAACCTGACCCGAAGTTCCCAATAGGCGGCCCAAGACTCTAAAGCGTGGCCTTTGGCCCTGGGCAGCAGGCGCGTAAGCTGGGCCTTGTCGTTCTTTTTAAAGGCCTGATTCATCTCCAAAATGACCTCATCGGCCTTGTTTGGGACATTTGTTTGGCCCAAGACAGGGTTCATGAAGGACAAAATGAGGACGAAGGCCCCAAGCGATGTCAAAATCTGTGTCAATTGCATAGGTCGATTATGGACAAATCAGAAGCCAAAAAACAAATTCGCCAAGACTTGTTGAACGCGCGCCTCAATATGACGGACCGTTTAGAGCGCAGCGACGCCCTGCAAAGGGTCATGCGCATTTGGTTGTTTGGTCGTCCCGAGCTGGTGATTGGGGCTTATTGGCCTATCAAGGGTGAGTTTGACCCACTGCCAGCCCTGCACCGCTGGAAAGAGGACGGCGAGTTAACGGGAGAGTCTCAGTTGCGCCGCATTGGCCTGCCTGTGGTCGACAAAGTACACAAAACACTGACCTTTCATGCCTGGTACCCGGGTTGCCCCATGGAGGAAGATGCTTTTGGCATTCCCAAGCCCAAAGACACTGAAATCATTGTGCCCACTTTGTTGTTTGTGCCTTGTGTGGGTTACAGCGCAGGGGGCTATCGTTTGGGTTATGGCGGTGGTTTTTATGATCGCACTTTGGCCTCTATTGAACCTAAACCCTATACGGTGGGTTTAGGTTTTACCCAAGGCTATGTAGATGATTTTGAGCCCGAGCTGCACGACGTACCGCTGGATGCCATCCTCAATGACAATGGGGTGGTTTGGCCTGTTGGCTAACTTGCTGAGTCCTTTGTTGTTGAAGTTGTCGCGCAGAAAAATAAATCAGGTAACTCCTCATAATGGCTAGACCTAAATCCGCCACCCACGACATCAAGCGCGATGGTATTTTGGACATCGCAGCGCAGTGTTTTGCCGATCGCAGTTACCCTGCCGCCAGCATGAATGAAATTGCCACGGCATGTGGCACCTCGAAGGCGCGTCTCTACCATTATTACGACAGCAAAGAAGCCATTCTGTTTGACTTGATGGATCGCTATACACAGCGTTTGTTGTCACTCATTGCTTTGACGGAAGCGACGGCACAACGTCGCAACATGGACGATCGCGCTGCTTTGCATGAGCTCATTCGCGCGTTTTTGCAGGAGTATGAGACTTCGGCCACTCGGCATGTGGCGCTGCTCAATGACACGCAGTTTTTAAGCGATGTGCCAGACGAGCATTTGGGGTCGCCTGCTATTTCTCCCCGCGAACTTATTTTGAACCGCCAACGCGATGTGGTGGCCGCCGTCACCCGAGCTTTGCGCCGTGCCTATCCGGGCCGCTTGAATACCTCCAACCAAACGGCAATCACCATGATGCTGTTCGGTATGATCAACTGGACCTTCACCTGGCTTCGCCCCGGTGGCCCCATCTCTTATGTGGCCTTCGCGGAAGAAGTCATTGCCCTTCTTGAGAAGGGTTTGGGGTCAGATCAACATTAATTTCCAATCAAAGGGGGTAATGCCTAAGGGGGCTGAACGATTTCTGGTACCCCAGTATGAGGAAGCCCCCTTAGGCATTACCCCCTTTGATTGACCAAATTAATGTTGATCTGACCCCAATTAAATGACCCCAATTAAATTAATTTATCACCGGAGAATGAAATGAACCAAGCTACAAAAGCATTTGCATCACAAGCCGACCTGGCAGACAAGGTCATTAAGTTTGAGCAACTCAGCAAGCACTGCTGGGCTTACACCGCCGAGGGTGACCCTAATTCTGGTGTGATCATTGGCGACAAGTTCATCATGGTGAGCGATGCCACGGCCACGCCTGGCATGGCGCGCGATTTGATCAAGCAAATTCGCACCATCAGTGACAAGCCCATCAAGTATGTGTTGCTCACGCACTACCATGCTGTGCGCGTCTTGGGTGCAAGTGCTTATGCGGCCGAAGGCGCCACAGAGGTGATTGCCAGCCAAGGCACTTACGAATTGATTGTAGAGCGCGGCGAGCAAGACATGAAGAGCGAGATGGAGCGCTTTCCGCGTTTGTTCCGCGGTGCAGAAGAAGTGCCTGGCCTCACGTGGCCCACCATGGTCATTGGCGGTGGCGATGCCACCAAAGGCGAAGTGCCTGGCAAGTTGGTGATCGATTTAGGGGGCGTAAAGGTTCAAATTTGGAGCCCTGGATATGGCCACACCCGCGGTGACACCATTGCTTGGGTGGAGGAAGAGAAAGTACTTTTCTCAGGCGATTTGGTTGAATATGAAGCTGGCGTGTACACAGGTGATGCACAACTGCAAGAGTGGCCTGCCACCTTAGAGGCCTTGCGCGCCTTGAAGGCCGAAGCCATTGTGCCGGGCCGAGGTGAAGCCATGAAGGGCCAAGACAATGTGAACAAAGCCTTGGACTACACCAAGCGCTGGGTTGAAACTTTGTTCAATGCCGGCAAAGAAGCGGTAGCTGGCAAGATGGACTTAAAAGCCGCCATGGCCCACACCCGCAAAAGCATGGACCCTGTTTTTGGTCACGTGTTCATCTATGAACACTGCTTGCCCTTCGATGTCACCCGAGCTTATGACGAAGCCTCGGGTATCAAGAATCCCCGTATCTGGACCGCAGAGCGTGACATGGAAATGTGGAAAGCGCTTCAGGACTGAAAATCTAATTGAGGTCAAACAAATGGGGTCAACAAATGGGGTCAAACAAATGGGGTCAGATCAACATTAATTTCCAATCAAAGGGGGTAAAGCCTAAGGGGGCTGAACGATTTCTGGTACCCCAGTATGAGGAAGCCCCCTTAGGCTTTACCCCCTTTGATTGACCAAATTAATGTTGATCTGACCCCATTTGTTGACCCCATTTGTATTCCCAATTAAATCTTCATGAGTTCGCGCACATCGGTTTCATAGTCTTTGAGTTTGCGTTGCGCTTTCAAGCGTTGGGCGGGGGTCATGATGTTGTGAAGTTGCGCTAAATTTTGGCAGGCTTGTTGCTCTAACAAAAGTTGCTTGGACAGATCGATTGCGTCGTTGGGGCGCACCGATTGCAACATCAATGCTTGCAACGCTTTTTCTATTTGCGGCAAGGGCATGCTAGGTTTGTTAATTTCTGAAGACATCGCCTGCAGCGCACTTAACTGTTCTTGTTGACGCTTCAGGCGCAATTGATAGCCCCATTCTGGCGTCCAAGCCGACTGCAAAAATTGCTGTTTGAGCAACTGCCTCTGCTCCGAATTCAAATCGCCATAAAAAGAATTGAAGCGCTCTGCAGCAAGGTCAACGCGCTTTTTCAAGCGAGTATCTGCTGTGCCTTGAAGCCAATTTTTTTTCCAGTCCTCATTCCGCGTTGCCCACTCTTTTTCTAAGTGCTTGAGTTGCTTGGCCGTCAACTGCGACACCACGGGCGCAGCCAAGCGAGCGCTTTCCTGAATCAGAGCCTCAATGCGAACTTGCGCACCTTCCCAAACTTTGCAGGCTTGTTCGGGGGTGATGTTTTGCGGGGCCAGTGTTTGGGCCTGAACAAGCAACTCTGCCATGGCAGGCAGCTCTTCTTTGCGGTGCCAAGATTGAAGCTTTTGCAGGGCTACTTTGGCTTGTGGGCCTTGCGAGTCGGTGAAATCAATGTAGCTGTCTAAATACCAAGATGCAATTTCTGGCAGCTTGTTGTAGCCTAATCGAACAGCACTGCATCCTGTGAAAATGGCGCTCATCGACACGGCTACCAAAGAAGCCGTGATAATTCGGTACCCAAAGGATAATTTCGACATGCCGGACACCTCTGTTAATCAATCCACATTTTCGCTTGAACGGCCGCTGGACGTGGTTGTCATGGCCGCGGGTAAGGGTACTCGAATGAAGAGTCGCCTGCCCAAGGTTTTGCAGCAGTTGGCCGGAAAACCATTGTTGGGTCATGTGCTGGACACCGCTGCGCAACTCAAAGCACGGTCTGCCATTGTGATCACGGGTCACGGCGCTGAAGAAGTTGAAGCTGCTGTTTCAAAAGCCACAAGTGCTTTGGCCCTCAAGTTTGTCAGGCAAGAACCGCAGTTGGGCACTGGCCATGCTGTGCAACAAACGGTACCGGTATTGGCCGATGATGGCTTGGTGGTGGTGTTGTCGGGCGATGTGCCCCTGACCCAAGCCGATACGCTTCAGGCCCTCATGAACTGCGTTCGTGACGCAGCATCGTCTGCCGATTGTTTGGCCTTGCTTACCCTTGAAATGCACAACCCCACTGGCTACGGCCGCATTGTGCGCAACGCACAAGGCGGCCATGTGCTGGCCATCGTGGAGCAAAAAGACGCCAGCCCTGAACAGCTGCAAATTCAAGAGGTTTACAGCGGCATCATGGCTGTGCCTGCCAAACAACTCAAAACGTGGCTGGCCAAACTGGACAACCATAATGCCCAAGGAGAGTACTACCTCACCGATGTGGTCAAGTGGGCTGTGGCAGATGGTGTGAAAGTGGTGGCGCATCGAATTCAAGACGAGATGCAAGTGACGGGCGTGAACAGCCCGCAACAATTGGCGCAATTGGAGCGTGCGTATCAGTTGAAAAATGCCAACGAATTGATGCTGCAAGGCGTGCGACTGGCCGACCCTGCGCGCTTGGATGTGCGCGGCGAATTGCACTGCGAAGCCGATGTGGAAATCGATGTGAACTGCGTGTTTGAAGGCCAAGTCCATTTAGGTGAAGGCGTGCGCATTGGCCCCAACTGCGTGATTGCCAACGCGCGCATTGCTGCCGGTGCTGTCATTCATGCCTTTACGCACATTGATGGCGAGAAGTTGGGCGTGACGGTGGGCGAGGGTGCTCTCATTGGCCCCTTTGCACGCTTGAGGCCCGGTGCCCAATTGGCCGCCGAAGTGCACATCGGCAATTTTGTGGAAGTGAAAAATTCTACCTTGGCCAAAGGCGCTAAAGCCAATCACTTGGCCTACTTGGGCGATGCCACAGTGGGTGAGCGCGTGAACTATGGTGCTGGAAGTATCACCGCCAATTACGACGGCGCCAACAAGCATCGCACCGTGATTGAAGCCGATGTGCACATTGGCAGCAATTGCGTGCTCATTGCGCCCGTTACCATAGGTGCTGGCGGCACTGTGGGGGGTGGTTCTACCATTTCAAAAAGTACCGAACCGGGTGCTTTGAGTGTGGCGCGTGGCAGGCAGACCAGCATTGCCAATTGGCATCGGCCACAAAAAACACCCAAACCGAAATAAGCGATCAGACGGTGGCGGTTGGCAGTGGAATTTCCGTGCCAAACTTGGCACGCTTCAAACTGAAAAAAGCTTTCACGTTTCGCACGTTGGCGTTTTGCGTGAGTAATCTCTGCGTGAGCGCCAAGTAAGCGGGCATGTCTGTGGTCTGAACCACCAGCATAAAGTCTGGCCCTGGCGAGACGCGCCAACATTGTTGCACGGCTTGCTCCTGTACAGCGCGTGTTTCAAAAGCTTGTAGCCATTCTTCACCTTGCTTGTCGAGACTGACTTCAATGATGGCCGTCAGGCTGTGACCCACGTAACGTCCCAATTTGTCAGCCGACAAAATGGCCACCTGCTTTTCAATCCAACCCCCATGTTGCAAGCGTTTGGTTCTGCGCAAGCAGGTGGGGGCAGAGATATGGAGCTTTTCGGCCAAAGCCACGTTGTTTAGGCTGGCATCGGCTTGCAAGAGAGACAGTAACTGAAGGTCGGTAGCGTCCAATGAATCGGCTGAGAGTTCAGATAGACTTTTCATATTGGTTATTTTTATTTCAAATTAACAATTCAAATGAAATAATAAATCATTATCTATATTTTATGAAATTAAATTTCAATTAAATCAAATAAATTTGACTGTAATTTCATGATGAGAGGCATAAGATCCCCTTACATTCAAATTCAAGGATTGACTCATGTGCGGCATTGTTGGTGCAGTTTCCGATAGAAACATCGTTCCCATATTGGTTCAAGGATTGCAGCGCCTCGAATACCGAGGTTATGACTCCTGCGGTGTGGCCATCCATGAGGCCAGCCTCAATCGCGGACAAGGCGGACTCCAACGCGCGCGCAGCACGTCACGCGTGTCTGAACTCATGAGTCAAATTGAGACCGACCACTTGGTCAGCGGCACTGGCATTGCCCACACTCGATGGGCAACCCACGGCGCGCCGGCTGTACACAACGCACATCCCCATTTCAGCTCAGGCCCTGGCAGTCTCGAGAGCTTGAAAGACAAACCCGGCCGAGTGGCCCTGGTGCACAACGGCATCATTGAAAACCACGATGAATTGCGTTCACAGTTACAAGCCAAGGGTTATGTGTTCACCAGTCAAACCGACACCGAAGTGATTTCCCATTGGGTTGACAGCGTGTACGACGGCGATTTGTTTGAAGCCGTCAAGCGCACCGTGTTGGAATTGAAAGGTGCTTATGCCATCGCGGTGTTTCACAAAGATGAGCCACAACGCGTGGTGGGCGCGCGTGCTGGTTCGCCCCTTATTTTGGGCGTGGGCACATCGCATCAAGAAAATTTCTTGGCCAGTGACGCCATGGCTTTGGCTGGTGTGACCGATCAAATTGTGTACTTGGAAGAAGGCGATTTGGTCGACATTCAATTGGGAAAATATTGGATTGAAGATCGCAACCACCAGCGTGTGACACGCCCAGTTAAAACGGTTCATGCGCACAGCGGTGCAGCAGAGTTGGGCCCTTACAGGCACTACATGCAGAAAGAAATTTTTGAACAACCTCGCGCCATTGCAGACACCTTGGAAGGTGTCGCGCACATCGTGCCCGAGTTGTTTGATGGTTTGAGTGGCGGTGCCAATTCGGCCAGTGCCTTCAAGGTTTTCAAAGAGATTGACAACGTCTTGATCTTGGCCTGCGGGACCAGTTACTACAGCGGATGCGTGGCCAAATATTGGATGGAGTCTGTTGCAAAAATTCCTTGCCAAGTCGAAATTGCCAGCGAGTATCGCTACAGAGATTCAGTGCCCAACCCCAAAACGCTGGTGGTCACCATCACGCAATCGGGTGAAACGGCCGACACTTTGGCCGCTTTGCGACACGCGCAAAGTTTGGGCATGCAACACACGCTCACCATTTGCAACGTGGCCACTTCGGCCATGGTGCGTGAATGCAAATTGGCTTATGTGACGCGGGCTGGGGTTGAAATTGGTGTGGCCTCTACCAAGGCTTTCACCACCCAGTTGGCAGGCTTGTTCTTGCTAACTTTGGCCCTGGCACAAAGCAAAGGTCGGTTGACTGAGCAAGATGAGGCCATGCATCTCAAAGACATGCGCCACTTGCCAGCTGCTTTGCAAGCCGTGTTGGCGTTAGAGCCGCAAATTATCAGTTGGTCGCAAGAGTTTGCGTCCAAAGAAAATGCATTGTTCTTGGGCCGTGGCACGCATTACCCCATTGCACTCGAAGGTGCTTTGAAGCTGAAAGAAATTACCTACATTCATGCCGAGGCTTATGCCGCTGGTGAACTGAAGCATGGCCCGTTGGCTTTGGTGACAAGTGAGATGCCGGTTGTCACTGTGGCGCCTAACGATACCTTGCTTGAAAAACTCAAAAGCAACATGCAGGAGGTTCGCGCAAGGGGGGGTGTGCTGTATGTCTTGGCCGATGGTGATACCCAGATTGAGAGCAGTGAAGGCGTGAATGTGATTCGCATGCCGGAGCACTATGGCGTGTTGTCGCCCATTCTTCACGTGGTGCCTTTGCAGCTGTTGGCGTATCACACGGCGTGTGCGCGAGGAACGGATGTTGATAAGCCTCGTAACCTTGCTAAGAGTGTGACGGTAGAGTGATCTTTCTCCCGCCAGGCGTTGTTGAGATTTGTAGAATAATTGGGGTCAGTTCAACATTAATTTCCAATCATTGAGGGCTGAAGCCAAGGGGGGCTGAACGATTTCTGGTACCCCAGTATGAGGAAGCCCCCCTTGGCTTCAGCCCTCAATGATTGACAAAAATTAATGTTGAACTGACCCCAATTATTCTACAAACATCAATGCAAGCAACAACATTAGGACTCATCGGCCTCGGCGTCATGGGAGAAAACCTAGCCCTTAACTTAGAGCGCAACGGCTTCAGCGTGACGGGCTTCGATTTAGATTCACACAAACGCGAGGCATTTGCCCAACGCACAGAAGGCCTCAACGCTTGCGCAGTCAATTCATTGGCAGAGCTAGTCGCTAACTTGCAACTCCCCCGCCGTGTTTGGCTCATGGTGCCAGCTGGTGCACCCGTCGATGCAGTACTCAACGAACTGCGCACCTTGCTGTCGCCAGGTGACGTCGTGATAGACGGTGGCAACACCCTGTACCGTGACACTCAGCGCAGAATTGAATCGCTCGAAGGCACAGGCATCTTGTACGTGGGTTCTGGCGTGAGTGGCGGAGAAGAAGGCGCACTCAATGGCCCTGCATTGATGCCAGGTGGAAGCTCAGAAGCATGGCCCTTGGTGCGCCCCTTTTTGCAAGCCATCGCTGCCAAAGCCAAAGATGGACAAGCCTGCTGCGAATGGATGGGCCCTGGCGGCGCCGGGCACTTTGTGAAGATGGTCCACAACGGCATTGAATATGCCGACATGCAAATCATTTGCGAGGCCTATGCGCTCATGAAAGATCTGGGCATGACGGCGGTGCAAATGAGTACCCTGTTTCGAGAATGGGCTCAAGGTGAGTTGAGCAGCTATTTGATCGACATCACCGCAGACATCTTGATGCACAAGGACCCCGAGACGGAACATGCCTTGGTTGAAATGATTTTGGACACTGCCGAACAAAAAGGCACAGGCAAATGGACCAGCCAAGTGGCCTTGGATTTAGGCGTGAGCGCACCCACCATTGCCGATGCTGTGTTTGCCCGCACCCTGAGTGCCTTAAAGCCGGAACGCGTGATCGCTTCCAAATTGCTCAAAGGTCCTCAGCCACAAGTTGCTCCAAACTTAGATGTCGTTTTGCCCCAACTTAAAAACGCTTTGATGGCTGCCAAAATTTGTGCCTATGCACAAGGATTTGCATTGCTCAAAGCAGGCGACCAAGAATACGATTGGCAATTGCCGATGGACAAAGTGGCTTCGGTTTGGCGAGCGGGTTGTATCATTCGAGCGCACTTGCTGGAAGATATTCGCCGTGCGTTTGCCAAGCAACACGACCTGACCAATTTGCTGGTGGATGATCACTTTGTACGCGTGATGGCCGAGTGCCAACAAGACCTCAGAGAAGTGGTTGCCATGGCCGCCATGAAGGGTGTGCCTGTGCCTGCATTCATGAGCGCTTTGAGTTATTACGATGCTTACAGAACTGAGCGCTTGCCTGCCAACTTGTTACAAGCACAGCGCGATTATTTTGGTGCTCACACCTACCAACGTTTGGACAAGCCAGGTAAGTTTCACACGCCATGGAACAAGAGCCAGCAATCATGAGCTTTAACATTGAACTGATAGCCGCCATGGCCATGTTTGCCTTTGTGACTTCAGTCACACCCGGGCCCAACAACATGATGCTGTTGGCCTCAGGTGTGAATTTTGGGATCCAACGCACTTTGCCTCATTGGTTGGGTGTGTCATTGGGGCACTTTGTCATGTTGCTGTTGGTGGGTGCCGGTCTTGAGAGCTTGTTAAAAGCGTATCCCTTTGTGTACCAAGTGATGAAGGTGGTGGGCTTCCTTTATTTGCTTTATTTGGCTTGGGGCGTAGCGCGCAGTGGCGCGCCAGAGCGCAATGGCGAGGAAGCCGTGCAGCCCATCACATTTTTGGGTGCTGCGGCTTTTCAGTGGGTTAATCCAAAAGCCTGGATCATGGCCATTGGTTATTTCAGCAACTACATGCCCACCGATGCAACACTGCCCTTTGTGGTGCTCACTTGCATGATGTTCAGTGCCATCAATTTTCCCAGTGTGGGCTTGTGGGTGTGGTTGGGTGCCAAGCTAGAGCATTATTTGCAACAAAATTCGATCCGCAAAATATTCAATGGCATCATGGCTGTGCTCTTGATTGCTTCCATGGTGCCGGTCTTGATGATTTAAGCAGCCTCAAAAAGATTTTTTGTAGCCAATGGCCATGCCATTCTGCCCGGAATGGATGGGCCTGCCCACCATGGACAGCGCCAAAGCCTCAGCAACCTTAATGCCGTCGACACCCGCCGACAAAATGCCACCGGCATAACTGGCACCTTCTCCGGCAGGGTAAAGCCCTTGGGTGTTCAAACTTTGAAAATGATCACCGCGTGTCATTTTGAGGGGTGAGGAGGTTCGCGTTTCAACGCCAGTGAGCACCGCATCTTTCATGTCATACCCCTTGATCTTGCGACCAAAGACGGGCAAGGCTTCGCGCATGGCTTCCATGGCGTAACTTGGCAACACGTGTGCCAAGTCACCTAGGCTCACACCTGGTTTGTAAGAGGGCACGACCTCCCCAAATTCTTTCGAAGCACGCGCCGCTAAAAAGTCACCCACCAATTGCCCAGGCGCTGTGTAGTTTTCGCCACCCGCCACATAGGCTTTAGATTCCAGTTGTCGTTGCAACACAATGCCCGACAAGGGGTGATAGACCTTGGGTGTTTGTGCAGCCATGGCTTGGGCTTGGGTGGCCCATTTCAAACCATCGGCTTCGCCAAATGCAGCTTGCCAAGAAGCAACATCTGTCGGGTAGTCAGAAGGGTCAATGGCCACCACCATGCCAGCATTGGCATTGCGTTCGTTGCGTGAGTATTGGCTCATGCCATTGGTGACCACGCGGCCTGCTTCACTGGTGGCCGCTACCACGGTGCCGCCGGGGCACATGCAAAAGCTGTAAACAGCGCGGCCATTTTGTGCGTGGTGCACCAGCTTGTAATCGGCGGCACCGAGCAAAGGATGACCGGCATGACGACCCCATCGCGCAGCATCGATCACGCTTTGTGGGTGTTCAATGCGAACGCCAACCGAAAAGGCTTTGGCCTCCATGTAGACGCCGCGCTCGTACAGCAAGGTGAACGTGTCGCGTGCGCTGTGACCCAATGCAAGGACCACATGCTGTGTGGCCAAATGTGTTTGGGTACCCGTGTTGCGATCTTCCATGTGCAGGCCTGTGATTTGTCGGCCTGCAGAAGTGGTTTCAATGTCGAAGTCGACCACGCGTTGTTCAAAGCGAACTTCTCCGCCTAGGGCAATGATTTGTTCGCGCAGGTTCTCTACCACCTTGACCAACTTGAAGGTGCCAATGTGGGGGTGTGCCGCAAACAAAATGTCAGCAGGTGCACCAGCTTGCACAAACTCGTTCATGACCTTGCGGCCTAAATGGCGTGGGTCTTTGATTTGACTGTAAAGCTTTCCGTCTGAGAAGGTGCCTGCGCCGCCTTCACCAAATTGCACATTGCTTTCGGTGTTTAAGTTTTTTTTACGCCACAAACTCCAAGTATCTTTGGTGCGTTGTCGAACGGGGCTGCCGCGTTCAATGACGATAGGCTTGAAGCCCATTTGCGCCAACACCAGCGCTGCAAAAATACCGCAAGGCCCAAAGCCCACCACCACGGGGCGTTGTCCTTCTTGCACGCCAAAGTTGGCAGGCGCATGACAGGGCGCTTGCCAGGTCATGTTGGGCGTAGCTTGAATGTGGGGGTGCTTTTGAAACTTGGCCAGCAGGCGGTCTTCGGATGCAACATCTTTCAACGTGATGTCAACAATGAACACCGCCAACAAGTCGGCTTTGCGTGCATCAAAGCTGCGCTTGAAAACATGCAATTGATCGATGTCTTCGTGTTCTATGCCCAAGGCATGCGAGGCCAGCTGGCGCAATGCAGCTTCGGGGTGCGGCGGCGGTATGCGATCTTCGTCGGTTTCGGACGGTGCATCCGATGCGCGTCGAACCTCAACCGGCAAAGCGGTCAAAGGCAGTTTGAGTTCTGAAATACGAATCATGGCTGTCGGTGGTTGGGCTTGTGGTTATCAAGCAGACCGACAGATTATCGCGTGTTTAGTTGGGCAAGAAACCTTCAATCGACAGGTAACGCTCGCCGGTGTCGTAATTAAATCCAAGCACCGTGGCGCCCGCTGGCAGCTCTTTCAATTTCTGCGCAATGGCAGCCAACGTGGCGCCAGAAGAGATGCCCACCAACAAACCTTCTTCGCGTGCAGAGCGGCGTGCGTATTCTCGCGCGTCCTCGGCATCGACTTGAATCACGCCGTCCAGTAAGCGGGTGTCCAGATTTTTAGGAATGAAGCCAGCACCAATGCCTTGGATGGGGTGGGGTGCAGGCGCACCACCCGAAATGACCGGTGACGCCTTAGGCTCTACTGCAAACACTTTGAGATTTGGGAATTTGGCTTTCAAGACTTTGGCGGCGCCAGTCAAATGGCCGCCTGTGCCCACACCGGTAATGATGGTGTCAATGCCATCAGGAAAGTCAGCCAAAATTTCTTGGGCCGTGGTGCGAACGTGCACATCGATGTTGGCTGGATTTTCAAACTGCTGGGGCATCCAGGCACCAGGTGTGCTGGCCACCAATTCCTCGGCGCGTGCAATAGCGCCTTTCATGCCTTTTTCTCGGGGTGTGAGGTCAAAGGTGGCGCCATAGGCCAACATCAAACGGCGGCGTTCAATCGACATGCTGTCGGGCATGACCAAGACCAATTTGTAAGCCTTGACTGCGGCTACCATGGCCAAGCCAATGCCCGTGTTGCCTGAGGTTGGCTCAATGATGGTGCCGCCGGGTTGGAGTGCGCCCGTTTTTTCGGCGTCTTCCACCATGGCCAAGGCGATGCGGTCTTTGATGGAGCCGCCTGGGTTGCTGCGCTCAGATTTGATCCACACGTTGGCATCGGCACCAAACAATTTGTTGATGCGAATATGGGGCGTGTTGCCAATGGTCTGCAAGACGTTTTGAGCTTTCATGGACTTTGTCCTTGTATTGGAGTGAATGTCAATTGAATGAGATGAAGTTGATTTTGACCTACTTGTTCTGTCAATTCCTGCATAGGGTTATGCAGCAAGGCGATAATGCGCTTGTGAAGCTCGCCAGACCGTCGCTGGTGCAAGCAGAAATGACATGACGCAAGTCATGGGCCGAAAGGCCGCACTGGAGGAACGTCCGGACTGCACAGGACAGCGTAGGAGGTAACACCTCTCCACCGAAAGGCCGCAAGGCACCAAGGTGAGGATTAGAGCAACAGAGACGAGCCGATTGA
>Ga0209088_10001198_pt1 | contig 16908 bp, 10 predicted proteins | sample S_140625_EF_Meta_FD_187324 | JGI IMG/M metagenome (GOLD analysis project Ga0209088, IMG submission 187324) | Freshwater microbial communities from Lake Simoncouche, Canada to study carbon cycling - S_140625_EF_MetaG (SPAdes) (version 2) | ecosystem: Environmental > Aquatic > Freshwater > Lake ... | reverse complement strand
CAGGTCGAGGTCGTGCGTCTGCCGGCCGTATCCGTGCGCCACGACGGCGAGCCCGCCGACGATGACGAACGGGACCCCCGCCTCATTCAGCGCGCGCGCGATGGAATCGATGCTCGAGGCCTTCATTGGCGAAGCGCACTGTACCCCTCGCGGAGCGCACCGCGAAATAGGTGCCGCTTTAACACGGCACCTATCTGGCTCACTTCCCCGGCAAACGATCGAGCACCTTGTCGATCAGCCCGTACTCCAGCATCTCCTGCGCATTCAGCCACTTGTCGCGGTCGCAGTCGTCGTGGATGCGCTGCTTCGTCTGGCCGGTGTTCTCGCTGTAGAGCGTGTACAGCTTGTCGCGCAGGCGCAGGATGTGCTTGGCGTGGATCTCGAGATCCGTGGCCTGGCCCTCGATGACGCCGCCGATGAGCGGCTGGTGCATCAGGTTCTCGGCGTGCGGCAGCGCGAAGCGGCGGCCCTTGGTGCCGCTGCAGGCGATCACGCTGCCCATGCTGGCGGCCTGGCCGATGATGTACGTCGCCACCGGGCACGGCACGAAGCGCATGGTGTCCACGATGCCGAGGCCGGCGCTGACGCTGCCGCCCGGGCTGTTGACGTACATGCTGATCTCGGCCTTCGGGTCCTCGTTCGCCAGGAACAGGAGCTGCGCCACCACCAGGTTCGCCATCGTGTCCGAGACGCCGCCGCCCAGGAAGATGATGCGGTCGTTCAGCAGGCGGCTGTAGATGTCGTAGGCGCGCTCGCCGCGGCCGGTCTTCTCGATGACGATGGGGATCAGGGTCATGGTGTTCGTCTCTCCGTCACTGCGCCACGTGGGGAACCACGGGCATGCGTTCGATGATTCGGTCGATGAGTCCGTACTGCAGCATCTCCTCGGCGTTCAGCCAGAGGTCGCGCTCGCAGTCGGCGGCGATCTTCTCCATCGGGTGCCCGGTGGCCTCCGAATAGAGGTTGTTGCAGACATCCTCGATGCGCTGCATCTGCCGCGCGAAGATCTCGAGGTCGGTGGCCTGGCCCTCGAAGCCGCCGATGCGGCCCTGGTGCATCAGGTTCTCGGCGTGGCGCAGCGCGAAGCGCCGGCCCTTGGTGCCGCAGCAGGCGATGACGCTGCCCATGCTGGCCGCCTGGCCCACGATGTACGTGGCCACCGGGCACGGCATGGAGCGCATGGTGTCGATGATCGCCAGCCCGTCGGAGATGGATCCGCCGGGGCTGTTGATGTACATGCTCACCTCGGCCTTCGAATCCTCGTTGGCCAGGAAGAGGAGCTGCGCCGTCACCACCTGCGCCAGCGGGCGCGAGATGCCGCCGCCGACGAACACCACGCGGTCGCGCAGCAGCCGGCTGTACAGGTCGACCAGTTCCTCGCTCTTGCCGCGCTTGTCGACGACCAACGGGACGGAGACGTATCCATCCTCGTCGTCGTCTTCATCCATGCGCGGGGCCGCCGCGGGCGCGGCGTGGCTCGGCACCATGGACACGAACGGATGCTTGCGCTCCGATCGCGTCAACGCTTGCCCTTCTCCGGGAAGCTGGCCACGTCGTCGACCAGGCCGTAGGCCTTGGCCTCGTCGGCGTTGAAGTACTTGTCGCGCTCGGCGTCCTTGGTGACGCGCTCCACGGTCTGGCCGGTGTGCTTGGCCAGGATCTCGTTGAGCTGCTTCTTCATCTTGAGGATCATCTCGGCCTGGATCTGGATGTCCGAGGTCTGGCCGTACACGCCGCCGTGCGGCTGGTGGATCATCACCTTGGCGTGCGGCAGGATGATGCGCTTGCCCTTCTGGCCGACGGCCAGGAGCACGGCGCCGCCCGAGTACGCACGGCCGATGCAGTAGGTGGCCACCTCGCTGGAGATGAACTGCATGGTGTCGTAGATGGCCAGCGTGTCATCGACCGCGCCGCCCGGGCTGTTGATGTAGAAGTTGATGTCCTGGCCGCGCTTCTGGTTCTCCAGGTAGAGCATCTGCATCATCACCCGCGCCGCGGAGGCGTGGTTGATCTCGCCGATGAGGAACACCACCCGGTTCTCGAGGAGCAGCTCGTCGATGGTCATCTCGCGCGTGCGCTGGTACGACACGCTGGCGTAGAGATCGGGCCGGATCATGTCGCGGCCGATGCCGGCGGCGGCGAGCGTGTTCGGCGTGGCGGCCATGTTGCCGTGGACGCCGTTCTGGTAGTGGCCGGTGGGGAGGTTCAGATGCATGCGATCCTCTGTGTGTATCCCGCGCGAATGCGTGGGGGACGGGGATGATAGCCCTCGACCTGAGCCACTATCGGCATTCGGGGGCCGCCACTTGCACCCAACGGCACGGATCGCGTCGCCGCAGCGGAACAGGCGTTTCCGCGGGGATTACGATGCCCCGATGCGCCACTGCGACCGCCCCGCGTCTCCGATCCGTGCCCTCGCCCTGGCCACCGCCGTCATCTCGGTGGCGGGTGCCGCAGGCCACGCCAGCGCCCAGGATCCCGCGCTTGCGCCTCCGCCGGCCGCGGATCGCCCGGCAACGGCCACGCAGGCGGCGCCCGCGAAGCAGCCGGCCGGCGCTTCGGTGCCCGGGTCATCCACGCCAACGGCTGCCGCTCCCGCCGCCGCCACGCCGACCGCGACCGCGAAGGCGTCCGACACCGCGAAGACGTCCGACACCGCGACCACGCCGGCGGCTCCCTCGCAGGCGACCGCACCCAAGTCAACCGTCGATTCGGCGCCCGACACCACGCCCGCCGCCACCGATGCGGCGCGGCCGCTTGCCCTCGACGAGACACCGGCGCCACAGCCACGCTCCGTCGGCGGCGGCTACGTGCACCAGTTCAGCGCCAGCGCCGGCAACGGCAGCGACATGTCCGTCGACCGCTTCTATGCCAGCTTCAGCTCGCGCATGGTCGTCAACGAGGACGTGACCGTTTCCCTGGCGATGGGCTACGAATTCGACTGGTACCACTGGAGCGGCAACCCGATGGGCGTGAGCAATCCCTTCGGCAACGTCAACCTCTTCGCGCTGCAGGGGCGCGTGGCGGTCAAGGTGGCGCCCACCTGGGTGGCGACGTTCGCCGGCATCTTCGCGCTGGCCGGCGAGACCAACGCGGACGCCGGCGACAGCCTCTACGGCGGCGGCATCGCGAGCATCGCGTGGGCATCGTCCCCGGACATGATCCTCGGCATCGGCGTGCTGGGCGTGTCGCAGATCGAGAACGACCCGATCATCATCCCCATCCCGGTGGTGCACTGGCACTTCGCCGAGGAGTGGGAGGTTTCCACCATCCGCCGGCCGCCGGCAAGCCCGTTCGTGGGCGTGGACGTGGCGTGGGAACCGAAGGGCTCCAAGGTGGACATGTCCCTCGGCATCGGCTGGCAGCTGCGCCGCTTCCGCCTCGACTCGAGCTCCGACGCCAGCATCAGCAACGGCGTCGGCGAGGACCAGAGCTGGGCTGCGTTCGGCACCATCGGCTACGACATGACCCCGGGCATCCGGTTCGACGTCCTCTTCGGACTCACCTTCTCCGAGCAGCTCTCGCTCGAGACGACCACGGGCAGGCAGGTCAGCAGCACGGACGTCGATCCGAACGCGCTGCTCGGCATCTTCGGCACCGTGAGCTTCTGACGCGCTCAGTCCCCAAGCGCGCCGACGATCTCCACCAGCTCGCCTCGGTCCACGAACGCGAGCACCGCGGTGACCGCCTCCGGCCCCAGGCCGAACATCGTGCAAAGCGCACGCCGATAGCCCGCCATCTGCGAGCGATACCCAGCGATGCGCTCCTCGAACGCCGTGCCGTCCACGTTCGTGGTGCCGGTCTTCCAGTCCACCACCTCAGCGCGCACCACACGGCCGTTGCGGAACCCGAGCACCACGCGGTCCATGCGGCCATGCACGAGCGCGCCGCCGACGGTGACCGCGAACGGCATCTCGGAACGGACGTCCACGCGTTCGCAACCCCACGCGCCGTACCGTGACTCGCGGAGCACGGCAGCGACGGGGCCGGCAACCGTGCTGCGCACCAGCGTCCGAACCTCGGATGCAAGCTCGTTCGCCACGGGCCGACCGATCTCCACGGCCACCGCTCGGACCAGGTCCGCCTCGTCGATTCCACCCGGGATCGCGCCATCGCACCAGGACATGCGCTCGAGCCATGCATGTGCGAGCGACCCACGCGCGCCGTCGTCCGCGCCCGCGAACTCACGGGCAAAGAAGCGGCCCTCCGCCGCGGCATGCGCGCTCGGCGCACGCACCGCGGTCGAGCGGGGAATCCGCTCCAGCACCGGGGCAACGGGCAACGGCATGGACTCCTCCACCGCCAGTGGTCGCGGTGGCAGCGGCCCCAGGTCAAGCGCGGGATCCTCGGGCTCGTACATCCACACCGGCGAGCCCTCGTCGGCACCGCCGGCCAGGTACCCCTCCTCGAATCCCGCCACGGCGCGCCGGAGCATCCACGTCGCATTCAACTTCGGCGTGTCCTTCGCATCGGGCGGTGGGCACACCAGGTGGATCGCTTCCTTGGCGCGCGTCAGCGCCACGTAGAGCGCGCTCACGTCGTCGAAGAGCCGGGCGCACTGCGCCTCGGCACGGAACGCCGCAAGCAGCGGCGACAGCGCAACCAGTTCCTTCGACGGAATCGGCGCCACGGCCACCGGCGGGGACACCGGATCGGGAGCAAGGACCGCCCACTCACCGGGGCCGCCCGCTGCATCGCCCATCGTCTCGCCGAGGCTGCCGAGCACCACTTCCTCGAATTCCAGGCCCTTGCTCGCATGCACCGTCATGACGCGCACGCGCACGCGTTCCACCGTGCGGGACCGGCGTCGCATCACCGAGCGCACGAAATCGCCCGGGCGTGCCGCGGCATCCGCCGGCGCATCGTGGGCAAGCGACGAAAGCTGCCGCAGGCGCTCCATGTCGTTGCGCGAGCACGCCGGACGAAGGAGCGTTGCCAGGCGATCGACCCACGATCCGAGGCCATGCTCGAGCAATTCACGTCGCACACGGCAGGAGATGGCGCGCGCCTCCGTATCGCGGGCGGAAGGGTCCGCCAGGAGTTCCATCGGCTCAAGCCCGAGGATCGAGCACGCCGGGTCGCGGGTCACCACGAAGTGCGAGATGCGGTCGCCCGGATGGTCGGCAAGCCGCAGCAGCGCCAATGCCACCGCCACCGCAGGCGAGTCGGAGAGCGGCGAACGCCCCTCGTCGGACACCTCGATGCCGCGGTCGCGGATGGCGGCAACGCACGCCGCCACCTGCGTGTTCTTCTCGACGAGCACGGCGATCTCCGCGCCCGGGCGATCGGCGATGCGGCGTGCAACGACGGCCGCCGTTTCCCGCGCCATCGATTCGACGTTGCGATCGAGCGCGCGGTATGCCAGCACCCGTCCCGGCATCCGCAGCTTCGTCGGCGCAGCGCGGTGCGTGGCGTACTGCCACGCATCGAACGTGCGCTGCAGCGGCGTCCGATCGACGCCGTCCGGCACCGGAAGCCCGGCACCTGCAAGCGCATCCATCGCACCCGCGGGCGCCTCGTCGAGGGGCGCAGTCTCGATGGCCACCGGCAGACCCGTGAAGAGCTCATCCACGAACCGCAGGACCACCGGGCTCGAACGCCAGCTGGTGTCGAGCGCCACGTCGCTGCTCAGGCCCTCGCGCCGGCGCACGGCCTCGAGCAGCGCCGGCGTTCCGCCGCGCCACGCGTAGATCGACTGCTTCGGATCACCCACCACCAGCAACCGACGGTCGCGCGATGCGGTGATCTCCTCCACCAGCCCGGACATCACCGCCCACTGCGCAGGCGCGGTGTCCTGGAACTCGTCGAACGCCAGGTCGCGGATCTGCCGGTCGAGCCGCTCGCGCATGGCAGCGAGGGCCTCGTCACCCTCGTGCGCCGCACCGAGCGCATGGGTGCGAGCCAGCATCTCGGCCAGGTCACCGAAGCCAAGCACGCCGTCGGCGCGCTGCGACTCACGGATGCGCGCATCGACCAGCTGCACCATCTCCGCGGTGGCGGCAAGCCGCGCACGCACCACGGCCTGGACCTCGGCAAGCGCGTGACCGACGCCCACCGCGAGCGCCCGCGCAACGTCGGCCGGCGCATCGCTTCGGTCGAACTGCTCGCCGGCCCTGATCCGCTGCACGAACGAATCCTCGAGGAGCTCAAGCCACCTTCGCTCCGCCATCAACGCCAGCACCCGGCTGCGCGCGCCCTCCCAGTGGGCGCGCGGCTTCCCCTGCGCGGTGGTGGGCAGCGTGGCGTTGCGCAATGCGGTGGCCGCCGCCTGCAGCGCGTCGTCGGAGGCGAATCGCGCGCCCGGGAAGAGCTCGACGCTCTCCGAGCACAGGACATCCCACGCGACGCGCGGATCCGGCGACAGCGCGCAGCGATGCCACACCTCGAGCGCACGCTTGAGCGCCTGGTCGATGCCCGCCTGGATCTCGACCTTCGGCTTCCCCGACCCGATGCGCCGGGCGAGCTCCGTGGCGCGCGCGGCGTCCTCGGCGATCACGTCGCCGATCGCGTCGATGCGCTGCGACTCGAGCTCGTCCTCGTCGCCGATCTCCCAGTGCTCCGGCAGCCCCAGCTCCGGGCTGAACGCGCGGCCAAGCTGCGAGAAGAACCCGTCGATCGTCGAGATCGAGACCCGGTGCAGTGCCTGGACGAACTCCTCCAGCACGGCCTGGTAGTCCGCGGCCGCGAACTCGCCGACCTGCTCCGCGGCGGAGAACTCCGAGAGCTTCTGCGGATCGGACGCCCCCTGCGCCAGGTGCCGCAGCACGCGCGCCACGATCTCTGCCGCCGCCTTGCGCGTGAACGTCACCGCCAGGACGCGCTCCGGCGTCGCATGTCCGGTGCGCCTGCGCTCCTGGAGCATCCAGCGGATGATGCGGTTCGCCAGGAGATACGTCTTCCCGCTTCCTGCGTTGGCGACGACGACGGATTGGTCGTTCATGGCGCGACCTCCGCCGGCACTTCCTCGAGCCCGCGCATGCCGTCGCAGAAGATCGGCGCGAACGGATCGTCGCGGCCCGGCGTCCGGTCGTCGGAGCCAGAGAAGTCCCTCGCCTCCACGAGCGCGGCGATCCGGCGCGCCTCCGCCTCTGCCTCCTGCATGAACGCCTCGTCCCAGTCGTGCGCCAGGAGCACCTCGGTGCTCGAAGGATTGGCCGGCAGCGCAAAGTAGCCCAGCTGCCGCGGCGCCACCTCGATGCCCGTCGAACGCAGCAGCACGCGATAGAGCGGCAGCTGCAGGTCGATCCACGCACCCGTCTTCCTCTGTCGATGCTCGCCCTCGGGCCGCAGCGGGTCCGAGGTGGTCTTGTAGTCCAGTGCCGCGTGCCCGAGTTCCGGATGCATGTCCACACGGTCGATCCTGCCGCTCAGGCGCACGCGCGATGGCCCGATCAGCGGCGACGGGACCGTTCCCTCGAACGTGTCGAACTGCTGCTCGGCGCGCAGGACGCGCCAGCCCAGCCCGGCCCAGCGCACCTGCTCGCGTGCGAACCAGCGCAACCGCTCCTCCGCGAGCGCAAACTGCACCTCGTAGGCGCCACGCACGTTCGGCACGAACTTCACTGCGCGGAGCTCGCGGAATGCCGCCAGCACGTCACGCTCGACGCGCGCGGCGTCGGTCTCGGGCGGGCGCCCGGCTGCCGTCCGCTCCGCGGCTTCCCGGCCCCACACCTCGAGTGCCTCGTGCACCAGCGACCCGAAGCCCATCGGATCGAGTTCGAACGCCGGACCACCGGCATCCTGCAGCTTGAGCCGACGATCGCGCTTCAGGAGGAACAGCGCCGGCGACTGCAGCCAATCGCGGAAGCTGGTCACGCTCATCGTCGTGATCTGCGGAGCCCCGGCCGGCATGGGCCGCGGGCCGAATCGCCCGTTGCGCGGTGCCGATGATGACCAGCGCGAGGCCGAGGCCCGCACCGCCCGCTCATCGACAAGCCGCAGCACGCGCCGCGCGAGCGCGTCGCCGCGCAGGCCCAGCAGGAGCCGCGAAGGCTGCATCGGCTCGCCGTCGGCGTTGACCGCGCCCGTCACCAGCCGCAGCGTGTGCTTGCGCCGCAGCAACCCATGGAGGATCCACGCATCGCGCGCCTGCCGGCGCAGTGCGCACGGCATGCCCAGTCGCTCGCGCGCGGAATCGGGCAGCCACGGATCGATCACCATCCCCTCCGGGACGGTTCCCTCGTTCATGCCGGTGACCACCAGGTGCGGTGCGTCGTCGACGCCGGCCTCGAGCCAGCCCATCAACTCGACGCCATCGTCGCTTCCCTCCGAGGGCAGCGTCTCCCCGGCCATCGACTCGCGGATGAGCCGCAGGCATGCGGCCGCGCGGAGGTGGCCGCCGAGCGCGTCCGGCATGGACTCAAGCTCCTCGATCGCCGCGATCGCCGCGCGGCCGGCCTCGCGATCGGCCTCGCCGGCCGGCCGCACCAGCACGTCGAGGAACGCGCGCAGTGCGCTGCCCACGCCGGAGGCACTCTTCGACCTGATCAACTCGAGCAGCAGCCCGTCGATCTTCCTTCGCACATCGTCGATCCCGCGAACGGCCGGATGCGAACCCGCGTCCGGAACCGTCCGCGCGCCGGTTTCTGCTCCGAAGTCAGCCACCTTCTGCAGGGCTGCGCGAACGCCACGCTGCTCGAGGTACCGCTCGATGTCCGGATGCCGCACCAGCGTGCACAGTTCCTCGCAGCCATCGGATGCAAGCCACTCCGCGGTGGCCGCGAGCAGCATGCCGAGCGAACCATCGGCCGCACTCCTGCCGGGAAGCGCCGTCACCGGCACGCCCCACGTCGGAAGCCGCACCGCCACCTCCGAAGCAACGGCGGGATCGGGCACCGCCACGGAGATGTCCACCGTCCGCCGCGGCGCAGGGATGGCCGCGATCGCGTCCATCACCGCGGCCGCCTGGTCGGCAGGACCGCCCGCCAGCAGGATCGCCTCGTCGGGAACATCGATCGCCACACGCGCCCACGCAGCATGCTCCGGGCAGCCATCGCGGTCGAGCGGGGCCGGGAGCTCATCGCCGATGGCCGCCACCGCCACCGTCAGGGCAACGCCCGCGCGATCGAGCGCACGCAGCAGCATCCGCTGCAGCGGCTCCGGATCGGCAAGCAGCACGTACACACGACGCAACGCACCGATGCGCAATTCGCCATCATTCACGGCATCACGCGCCTCCGAAGCCGGATCGGCCACGCCCGCCTCGCGCAGCAACGCCTCACGCGCGGCATCCACCGCAACCAGGGCATCCCAGCGCGACGGATCGGAATCCGGCATGGTTTCCGCGACATGCGCACGAACCTCGGCGAAACCGAGGCCCGCACTCGCACAGTCGCGATGCAACGTCGCCAGGCGCGAGGCCACCGCCTCCACCGAGCGCTGCTCGGGCCGCGTACCCGCTTCCGTCTCGGGAAAGAGCGGCGCCACCACCCGCGGATCGCATCGCCCCAGCGCCACCTGCCACGCCGCACGCGCGCCGAGCGCGCCGAGCGACCGGCCCCGCGGCACCGCGAAGCGAGCCACCAGTCCGCCGGGCGTCGTCAGCTGCGGCGCGATCGCCGCGATCCCGCGCTCATTCGCGAGCGCGAACAGCTGCCGCTCGAAGCTCCGCCGGGCGCGCGACGCCGGCACCAGCACCAGCGCATCGGAAAGGTCGGCGATGCCGCCCTCGACCGGCGTCGCATCGAGCATCAGCTGCGCAAGCGCGCGCATGAGCGAGGGGCCATCCGGAAGACGTTCAACGAACCATGGCATGACGAAGGGAATCATCCCACGGCAGGATGAAGCATGTACTTCACTTCACTGCGCTGCCCGCATACTTCACTGCTCTGCCATGGTCGGGGCACGGCCGGCCGCCTCGCCATCCGACGCACGCGCCACCAGCTCCGCCAGCACCCGCACCTGCGCATCGCGCACGCGGGCATCCGGCGCGCAGGCATTCACGTGGGCCAGCTTGCGGCCCGGGCGCGCAGACTTGCCGTATTCGTGGAGCTTCGCGCCCGGCACCGCCAGCAGGTCGGCCCGGTGCGGCATGGTGCCGATGATGTTCACCATCCCGCTCGGCCCACGCAGGTCGGTGGAACCGAGCGGCTCGTCGCAGACGGCACGCACGTGGTTCTCGAACTGGCTGGTCACCGAACCGTCCATCGTCCAATGCCCGGAGTTGTGGACGCGCGGCGCCATCTCGTTGGCCACCAGCCCCTCCGGCGTCACGAAGAACTCGATCGTCAGCACGCCCACGTGCCCCAGCGCCTCCATGGCGGAGCGCACGGCGCATTCCGCCTCGGCGTGCAGCTCGGGCGCAATGCCCGGCGCCGGCGCCAGCGTCGTGCGCAGGATCCCGCCGCGATGCTCGTTCCGGTTGAGCGCCCACGTGCGCACGTCGCCGTCGCGCGAGCGCACCGCGATCACGCTCACCTCGGCGCTGAAGTCGACGAACGCCTCGTAGATGCACGGCACGCCGCCCACCGCGCGCCACGCCTCGGGCACGTCGCGGGCGGAGCGGACCACGAACTGTCCCTTGCCGTCGTACCCCATCCGCCGCGTCTTGAGCACCGCCGGCACGCCGATGCGCCCGCACGCGGCCGCCAGCTCGGACTCGCTGGAAACCGCCTCGAAGCGCTGCACGCGGATGCCGCAGGAACGGAAGAACTCCTTCTCGGCGATGCGGTCCTGCGAGGTGGCCAGGCTTCGCGGTCCCGGCGCCGTCGGCACGCGCTCGGCGATCGCGGCGATCGTGGACGCCGGCACGTTCTCGAACTCGTACGTGGCTGCGTCCAGGCCTTCCACGAATCGCAGCACGGCGGACGGATCGTCGTATGCCCCCACCACCATCTCGCCCAGCGAGGACGCTGGGCAACCGGGATCGGGATCGAGAAAGCGGAACGAGTGCCCGAGCGGGATGCCCGCGAGCGCAAGCATCCGGCCAAGCTGCCCGCCACCGACCACGCCCACCAGCATCAGCCGTGCGCTCCCGGCATGAGGCCGACACGGGGATCGGGCTGCGCAAGCACCTTGGCGGTCTGCGACGCGCGGAACGCATCAAGCCGCGCGCGCACCGCGGCATCATCTGCCGCAAGCAACGACGCAGCGAAGAGCGCTGCGTTGGTGGCACCCGCTTGCCCGATGGCAAACGTCGCCACCGGCACGCCCGCCGGCATCTGCGCGATCGAGAGCAGGCTGTCGAGCCCGTTCAGGGTCTTGCTCTGCACGGGAACGCCGAGCACCGGCACCGGCGTCTTGCTCGCGCACATGCCCGGCAGGTGCGCTGCGCCGCCGGCGCCAGCGATGATCGCACGCAGCCCACGGCCACGGGCGGCTTCCGCGTATTCGAAGAGAAGGTCCGGCGTCCGGTGCGCGCTCACCACGCGGCACTCGTGCGGGATGCCCATGTCCGCCAGGACACGCGCCGCGTTCCGCATGGTGTCCCAATCGGACTGCGAGCCCATGATGACCCCCACCAAGGGGGCTCCCGGGGGGGATTGAATGTCGCCAACGGGGTCCATCGCCGGATCCTACGGGCCTGCCCCAAACTGCCTCCCGGCAGCGATTCGGTCCCGTTCAGGGGGCCGGCACCAGCGACACCCTCGGCGCAGTAACCCATAATGCCGATTGGACTTACGCCGTTTCCGTTGGCCCGTCGACTTTGGCGATCAGGGGCGGTAATTCTCTTCCAATTGCTTGCCCGGACAACTTTCGGAGCCATCTTTCGGCCAACTTGTGTCCAAGGCAACGTTGTTGCTCTGGGGTCCGTAGGTAACAGAGGGCGACAATCCAACAAACGCGGCAGGTCCCTTGCCGCGGCTCGTCCACGCCTCGAGGTGACCCATCGGACATGTGATGGCATCACCGAAACTCGGGGCGGAGAGTCGGAAGCGCTTCGGCGCATCCGACACAGAGTTCAGAAAAGGGACGGGCGCTCGGCCTCGGAAACCGACGCCCATCCGCTGCGGCCTCCGCAGCGGCGAACCTCGGGGATGCGGTCTCAGGCGTGGGAACCGCGTCCCCGGGTTCATTTTTGGGGAGCGCCGCTCCCGCCGTCGACGATCAGCCAAATCGGATCAGCCAAAACGCCGAACGCGGCACCGACACTTCGGAAGGCACCGCGTTACGAACGAATTGTTGCGTTGGACCAGGCCCTTCGGCCCGAACTGCGGCCCGAAGGCGTCAGCTCGCTTCCGCGCGCGGATGCGCCTTGTCGTAGCCATCGCGCAGGCGCCCGCTGGTGAGGTGGGTGTAGACCTGCGTGGAGCTGAGCGACTGGTGGCCGAGCAGCTCCTGCACGGCGCGGAGGTCCGCACCGTTGTCGAGGAGGTGCGTGGCGAAGCTGTGCCGGATGGTGTGCGGCGAGATGTCCGGATCGAGGTTGGCCTCGACCAGGTACTTCGCCACCTTGCGGCGCACCGAACGGCTCGAGAGACGGCCACCGTTCTTGTTGACGAACAGCGAATCGTCGGGGTTCATGCGCTTGCCGCGCGACTGCAGGTCGGCATCGACCATGGCCAGGTAGTGGCGCAGCGCCTTGAGGGCGTGGCTTCCCAGCGGGACGCGGCGCTCGCGCCGGCCCTTGCCGCGGATGATGATCTCCTCGCCGGTGTCGTTGAGGTCACCGCGGTTGATGGCCACCACCTCGGAGACGCGGATGCCGGTCGAGTAGAGGGTTTCCAGGATCGCGCGGTCACGCGCACCCAGGATCTCGGTGTCGTCCGGCGCCGACAGGAGGCGCTCGATCTGCTCGACGGAAATGGCCTTGGGAAGCCGCTTCGCCTGCTTGGGCGTGCGGATCAGGACCATCGGGTTGGTCGGGGTCAGGCCCTTGCGCTCCATCCACTTGTGGAAGCTGCGCAGGGTGGCGATCTTGCGGGCCATGGTGGCGGCCGAGTACTTCTGCTCGCCGAGCTTGCCCAGGAACTCGCGGATCAGCTCCACGTCGCACTTCAGGATGCGTCCGGTGATGGTCTCCGGAGTGGTGCTCTTGGCGTCGTACGCCTTGCGCTCCTTGTCCAGGTCCACCTTGGTGCCGGCCTTGGACTCGATGAAGTCCATGAACTGGCGGAGGTCAAGGCCGTAGCAGCGACCCGTGTAGGGGCTGAAGTGCCGCTCGTCGGTCAGGTAGTTGAGGAACTGCTGAATGAGGGGAAGTGTCGTGTTGTCGCTCATGGCCCTTGGCCTCCAGTTGGTCGCGTCGTGCGCGCGTTGCTGCCTGTTGGTTCTCTCGGAAACGGTGCCCGGGTTCTTTATCGGAGACACGCTGCCCTGTTCTGAAGCCGAACCCCACTCGAAGGGTGAGGATTTCGGACACTGGTCCCCCACACTGTCAGATTCCGGGAACTTCGTGTCCAGCATCGTTACGCAGCACTTGGCCCTGCGGTGCGCCAGAAGGGGGTAGTCGGCAAAAATGGCCGATCTGGCCCATGAAGGCCAAAGGTTATTAGCCACAATTAATCCCCTCATCGGCCTTGGACGAACTTTCCTACAATCGCTCCCCCACTCGCAAGCGCACCTCGAACCCAGACCGAACCCGCCGACGATTGCGTAGCTCAGCCGGTAGAGCAAGCGGCTTTTAACCGCTAGGTCCTGGGTTCGAATCCCAGCGCAATCACTGAACTGCCGCCCCCACGCCTCGCGTCCGCACCACGGTGCGGCGCATCGGACCACGATGTTCGTACTCCACCTGAATTGGTCTCACGGATCGTTGCGCGTCTGGGGCGAGAACGCCAACCGGCTCGCGCCTGCACAGCAGGCCCCCATCGCGCAGGGCACACATCCGTTCGCAGCCACCGCCGAGGACGTGCGCACCGCCATTGCGCCGGCCATCGAGCACGCCCGTGCAAGCGCCGGCGGCGACAAGCGCATCGGCGCCGAGGGCACGATCACCGACTCCAGCATCTCGCTGCTCCTTCCCTACGTCGAGACGCCCAACGGCCAGCTCCCGCTGCCGAGCGATCGCCTGGCGGCATGCGACGAGGCCGCGGGCTTCATGGCCGAGCCCGAAGAGGCGCTCGTGGCAGTGGAAGTCCCCGCCGTCAGTCTTGACGCACGCACTGCGTTCGCGCTGCTGCGCGCCCTGGAAACCGAGGCATCGAGCAGCGAAGTGGCCTGGGGCCATGACGCACGCTGGTGGAACGCCGTCTCGCAGTTCACGCAGCACCTCATCAATGACCAGCGCGTGATTCCCACGGTGGTGCAGGAGCGCAGCGGCGCCATGTTCGCCGCGTGGCGCCCGTGGCTGCATGATGCGCCCAACCACGCACGGTTCTCCGCGCTGGCCCGCAGCGTCCCCGCGGTGGTGCGCGCTGCCGAAGGTTCCGGCGCGGCAACGGCGCTCCTCGAGCAATCGATGGGCGCGTTCGTCGATTGCAGCATCCGCGACGTGCTGGAAGCCGAGAGCTACGTGGAGGCGATCGACGGGCGCGACCCGGACCGCGATCCGCACGTGGCGTGGCTTGCCGGACTGCTCGGCGCGCAGGGCGCGGTGAAGCAGCCCGCGACCGTCGAGTCCAGCATCGTGCGCACCGCACGCCAGTGGATCGCCAACCTCGAGGACATTGGCGAAGGCCGCGAGATGCGGCTCCTACTGCAGCTCCTGGAGCCGCCGTCGGAACTCCTGGCGGGCCCGGACGGGCACGAGGACGACCACCCGTGGCGCCTCTCGTTCAGCCTGGTCTCCAACGACAGCCCGCCGATCGTGGTGGACGCGGAGGCCCTGTGGAACCGTGCGTCCGGCGGCCGCGCCGGCCGCGGCAGCTCGCCGCAGGAAACGCAGCAGCTCTGCGACATGCTCCTCCAGGAGCTCGGTCGCGCGAGCCGCCTGTACCCGAAGATCGAGGAAGCACTCGATGAAGGCGCGCCAACCGGGCTCGAACTCAAGACCACCGAGGCCTACCAGTTCCTCCGCGACTTCAAGCCCGTGCTCGCGGAGGCGGGCTTCGAGGTCCTGGTGCCGGATTGGTGGGGACAGACCGCCAACCGCGTCGGCGCGCGCCTCCTCATCGAGAGCGATCCGGCGTCCGGCGAAGGTGGCGACGGCGGCCGCTCCGGCGGCGGCGTCGGCCTCCACAGCCTGGTGAACTACAGCTGGCAGATCGCACTCGGCGACATGCCGCTCACGCTCGAGGCGTTCCAGGCCCTGGCCAAGAAGGGCGTGCCGCTGGTGCGCATCAACGGCCAGTGGGTGGAGATCCGCCCCGAGGACCTGGAGCGCGGCGTCAAGTTCCTGAAGCAGAACGCCGGCGGACAGGTCACGCTGGTCGAGGCCCTGCGCCTCGCCCACGGCGACGCCGCCGATGGCGCGCTGCCGGTGGTGGGCCTCGACACCAAGGGCTGGGTCTCGGAGATCTTCGGGCCGGATGGCTCGGTGGAGAAGATCGCCATGCTCGAGCAGCCGGAGCGGTTCCAGGGCACCCTGCGCCCCTACCAGCGCGCAGGCGTGAGCTGGCTCTCGTTCCTCGAGCGCTTCGGCATGGGCGCGTGCCTGGCCGACGACATGGGCCTCGGCAAGACCATCCAGCTGATCGCGCTCCTGCAGTCGGAACGGCAGCACGCCCCCGAGGGCGCCCCCGAGGCGGAACGCATCGGGCCGACCCTGCTGGTGGCGCCCATGAGCGTGCTCGGCAACTGGCACCGCGAGCTCACGCGCTTTGCGCCGGAGCTCACCGTGCACCTCCACCACGGACTGGAACGCCCGCAGGGCGACCGCTTCGTGCACATCGCCTCGCGCGCCGACGTGGTGGTGAGCACCTACGCGCTCGTCACCCGCGACAAGGACCTCCTCAACCAGGTGGAATGGCGCCGGGTGGTGCTCGACGAGGCGCAGCACATCAAGAACCCGCCCACCAAGCAGACCGCGGCGATCCGCGCGCTGCGCACCAAGTTCCGCATCGCGCTCACCGGTACGCCGGTGGAGAACCGCCTGAGCGAACTCTGGTCGATCATGGAATTCTGCTGCCCGGGCTACCTGGGCACGCAGGGCGACTTCCGCAAGCGCTTCGCGCTCCCGGTGGAACGCCACCGTGACAAGCGCCAGGCCGAGCGCCTGCGGCAGCTGGTGCGGCCGTTCATCCTCCGCCGCCTCAAGACCGACCCGAACGTCATCAGCGACCTGCCGCCGCTCGTCGAGACGCGCCAGCAGATCCCGCTGACGCCGGAACAGGCATCGCTGTACGAGCAGGTTGTCAACGACATGCTCAAGCGTGTCGACCAGGCCGAGGGCATCCGCCGTCGCGGCCTCGTGCTCAGCGCGCTGGTCAAGCTCAAGCAGATCTGCAACCACCCCGCGCACTTCCTGCGCGAGGGCATGCCGTCCAACGCCCCCGTGGTGGACGAGGATGCCGAGGGAGCCGAGGGCGTCGAGCCCGCGGAGAAGGAGAAGAAGATCGTGGTGCCGGCCAACGTGGTGCGCGCCGGGCGCCTGAGCGGACGCAGCGGCAAGAGCATCCGCGTGATGGAGATGCTCGAGGAGCTCACCGCCGCGGGCGACCGCGCGCTGATCTTCACGCAGTACCGGCAGATGGGCCACCTCCTGGTGCAGATGATCCGCCAGGAACTGGACATCGAGGCGCTCTTCCTTCACGGCGGCACGCCGCAGGCCAAGCGCGACCAGCTGGTGCAGCGCTTCCAGAGCGAGGACCCGGCCTGCCCGATCTTCGTCCTGAGCCTGAAGGCCGGTGGCGTCGGCCTCAACCTGACGGCCGCCAACCACGTGTTCCACTACGACCGCTGGTGGAACCCCGCCGTCGAGAACCAGGCCACCGACCGCGCGTTCCGCATCGGCCAGCTGCGCACGGTGAACGTGCACAAGATGATCACCATCGGCACGCTCGAGGAACGCATCGACCAGATGATCGAGCAGAAGACCGAGCTGGCCAGCCAGATCATCGGCAGCGGCGAGCAGTGGCTCACCGAGCTCAA
>Ga0209088_10001195_pt1 | contig 16930 bp, 22 predicted proteins | sample S_140625_EF_Meta_FD_187324 | JGI IMG/M metagenome (GOLD analysis project Ga0209088, IMG submission 187324) | Freshwater microbial communities from Lake Simoncouche, Canada to study carbon cycling - S_140625_EF_MetaG (SPAdes) (version 2) | ecosystem: Environmental > Aquatic > Freshwater > Lake ... | reverse complement strand
TGGGGGTGAATGGATCGACGCACCTGTAGCGGAAGGTAGCACTTGCAAATGCCCAGATTCCTGTCCCCTGGTGGGATCCGGGCGATTTGACAGAAACGGTTACGCGGGCCACCAGGCGCCCTCGCACCCGTCCCCCCTGCCCAACAGCCGCCAAAACGTGCCAAAAGGCCGCGGCTGCAGGGGAACGGGGCCCGGACCTGCGCCCAAAAGGATGGCTTTGGTCGCATCGGCTACAAATGGGGTTCGGTATCACTCCGTACCGTCTGACCCTGGCGCGCCTTGGGCGTTCCTTCACCAGCCCCACCCCTTCATGGCCAAGACAGCGAACGACGTTCTCCGTCAGATCAAGGACGAGGGGATCGAACTGATCGATCTGAAATTCGTCGACCTGCACGGCAAATGGCAGCACCTCACGGTCTGCAACGACTTAATCGATGAGAGCGCCTTCACCGATGGTGTGGCCTTCGACGGCTCCTCGATCCGCGGTTGGAAAGCCATTAATGAGTCGGACATGGCGATGGTGCCCGATCCCAATACCGCCTGGATCGATCCCTTCTACAGCCACAAGACCCTCAGCCTGATCTGCTCGATCCAGGAGCCCCGCAGCGGCCAGCCCTACAGCCGCTGCCCCCGCGCCCTGGCCCAGAAGGCCCTCGATTATCTCGCCAGCACCGGCATCGCCACCAAGGCCTATTTCGGTCCGGAGCCGGAATTCTTCGTGTTCGATGATGTGCGCTACAAGAGCAGCAATGGCGGCAGCTTCTACCAGGTGGATTCCAATGAGGCCGCCTGGAACATCGACCGCGTTGAAGAAGGCGGCAACCTCGGCTACAAAATTCTGCTTAAAGAGGGCTATTTCCCCGTTGCCCCCAACGACACGCTTCAGGATATCCGCAGCGAGATGCTTCTGACGATGGGTGCCCTCGGAGTGCCGATTGAGAAGCAGCACCATGAGGTGGCTACCGCCCAGCACGAACTCGGCATCAAGTTCGCCGAGTTGATCAGCGCGGCTGACAACGTGATGATTTACAAGTATGTGGTGCGCAATATCGCCAAGAAATACGGCAAGACGGCCACCTTCATGCCCAAGCCGATCTTCGCCGACAACGGCAGCGGCATGCACGTGCACCAGAGCCTCTGGAACGACGACCAACCGCTGTTCTTCGGAGAGGGCACCTACGCCAACCTCTCCCAGACCGCCCGCTGGTACATCGGCGGCCTGCTCAAGCACGCCCCCAGCTTCCTGGCCTTCACCAACCCCACCACCAACAGCTACAAGCGCCTGGTGCCCGGCTTTGAGGCTCCGGTGAATCTGGTTTACTCCCAAGGCAACCGTTCGGCCGCCGTGCGGATCCCTCTCACCGGCCCAAGTCCCAAGGCGAAGCGTCTGGAGTTCCGCTCCGGTGATGCCCTCGCCAACCCCTACTTGGGATTCGCCGCCATGCTGATGGCAGGAATCGACGGCATCAAGAACCAGATCGATCCGGGCGACGGCACCGACGTCGACCTGTTCGAACTTTCGGCCGAAGAACTCGCCAAGATTGCCACCGTGCCGGCCTCCCTCAATGGCGCCCTGGAAGCCCTCAAGGCCGACAAGGACTATCTGCTGGCCGGCGGAGTGTTCAGCGATGATTTCATCGACAACTGGATCGCCCTGAAATACGAGGAGGTGCAACAACTGCGCCAGAGGCCCCACCCCCACGAATTCACCATGTACTACGACGCCTGATAGGCCTGCTGTCCTTCGGGGGGCCTGGATCAAGCTCTACCCCCGCCGCGGCGGGGGTTTTTAATGGCACGCGGCGGGTTGGGGACAGCGCTCCGTCCCCACGATCAACCTCGACGCAGCTGGGCAATGGCGTTCGCATGGCGGCGCTTGTCGCGGGCGTGCCCATCCGCCCAAGCGGTGATCGGACCGCTGATGTCCGCGGCTTCGCTGGGGTCGGGCTGGGCCTGAAGACCCTGCAACAGGACCTGGCGACGCCGGGCCTCCTGTTGACGGCTGCGGGCCCAAGCCACAAACAGACCGTCTCGATCACGAAGGGTCGCCGGCAGACCACTGGAATCGGAAGGTGTCACGAGCCTTGAGTTGCGTAGTTCGATCAGTCTGTATCAAAAACTACTGTTTTCGGGTTTCCCGGGCGACTTCGCGCCGTCATTGGGGGCACCTGCCGCAGGTCGCTCTTCGGCTGGCAAGCAAAAGGGAAACATGGCGAGCTTCACGGCTCAAGGTGCTGGTGGCTTCGCCCGGAGCTCCAAAGACCGCGTCCGGTGGCAGCTGCGGGTCCTGCCCATGGAGCAAGCCTTCCGCAGGCAGCGTTCGGCGAGGGACGCGGCCAATTGGGCTCGGCGTCAACCAACCAGCAGTCTGGCGAGCAGCAGCCCGGCTCCGCCCCAGCGGCAGATCCGCCAAAACCGTTCACTCCCGACCTGGGGGGACACCAGGGCGTCGGGCAGGGGGTCGAGCAGCCGCTGGGCCATCGAAAGGTGCTGGCGGCGACGGCGCTCGCGGGATCCACCGCTGCTACGCCCGGAGGCCAGGCTGTGGAGTTGACCCAGGTGGTGCAACAACCTCGGCCCCCGGGGCCATGGGGGGATACGCCGAGACTGGGGCCGGCCTGGCGATGGACGTCGGGACGAGGGGCTCATGGGGTCAGGATGGACCAGGCCCAGGCATACCATCCATTGCAGCAAACCTCGCCTCCCCTTCAGCCAGGACCAGCCAGCTCCGGCACCCCTCCCTCGGCCGTAGCCCGGGGACAGGGTGGCTCCTGGCCCGAGGGCAGCCGTGAACTGGCCGAACAGCTGCAGCGCAAGCTGGCGATCGGCGACCGTGATTGGCATGCCCTCAAGGCGCAACGATCCCGCCGGGCGGCCGAACAACTCGCGGGGGCCTTGGTTCAGCTGCTAACGGCGGATGATCCGGCCGCATCGAAGGGTGGTGAGGCACGCCAACGGGCCATCGCCCTCACCGCCAGCGCACTGGCCTGGCTGAACGGGGAGCTCAGGGATCCGGGCTGCCCGGATCACGGCCGCTGAGCCGGCTGCGGAGGATCGCCACCTGCAGGCGGTTGCCGCGGGAACTCCAGCGCACGTCGTCGAAGCAATGGTGGATCAGAAAGATTCCTCGGCCGCAGGGGGCATCAAGGCAGTCAGGCAGGCCCCCCAGCCGCTGTTGGGGAGAAACACCCACCCCCTGATCCTGCACCTGCCACACCACCCACCGGGGCGTCAGGATCCGCCGCACCCTCAGGCACTTGGCCGGATCGCAACCGTTGCCGTGGCGCACGGCATTGACGAGCGCTTCATGGAGACCGAGCTGGAGCTGGACGAGGCCCTCGACGCTGGCGAGCGGCCCGAGCAGCAACTCAACGAAGGGCGTTAGATGGAGGGTGGATGGGGTGATGTAGTCGGTCCAGCGCATCGAGCGGCCGGCCCAGCCGAAACCCAGCGGCCGAAGCGTCAGGGCAGCTGAAGTGGACCGTCCAGCCTCAGCCATGCCGGACCGTGCTGCTGGACCCCGTCGGGCTATTCAACCGCAACGAGCGGCTGAACCATGGAGCAAAACTGGGAGACGCTTGGCAACCACAACGCCACGCAACAAATGCGAAGGGTCGACGGGCAGCAACAGGCCGACTGAAAGGGGGCGCCGTGGCTCTGGAAAGAGCAGACAATTGCGCTTTAAGCGAGATCTGCGTTTCTGAATTTAGCCGGAGGCCGTTGGGTTGGCGAGCCGGATCCGGCTGGCCAGGGCTGGGTGTTGGAGCAGGGCATCCATCAGCCGTACGCCGCGGAGCTGGTTGACGAGGGGGAGATGGCCCTCCGGTGCCTCCACCGACCAGGTGAAGGATCGGGGATAGCGGGTCCAGGTGCCGTCGGCCTTCCAGCCGAGCCTGGGCCACAGACGCTCCCACTGGCCATTGCAGGAGGCCAGCAGTCGACCCTGCACGGAAAAGCCAAAACGCCCGCGGGAATAGACCAACCAGAGACGGTCGAGGGACTCGAGATCGGCCCCAGGCATCGTGGCCACCTCGCTGTAATAGACGTAGCCACGCCGAACGGCGTCGGGCCCAGCCAGTTGGCGCAACGCCTCACTGGTGAGGCGATCGGCCATCTCATACTCCTGGACTAGCAGGTGCCCTTGCAGCGGGCCATAGTCCAGGCCGGCGGCGCTGGTGGTGGCGAGCCAACCGGAGGGGTAGCGCTCAACGAGAGCATCGCGCCGCGCGGGGCCGGCAGCGGCCAGGAGCTGGAGCAGCCAGCCCGAGGCCCAGTCGTCGCTTGTGGCGTCGAAGCCGTCGAGACGATCTTCGATCAACGGCAGCAACTCCTCCGACCGGTGCTGAACGTTGGCCACAAGGCTGCGGCGCTGGCGGGGGGAACCGGAAAGGAAGCGCTCCAGCAGCTGATCGGCGGCGAGGCTGGTGGAAACCGATGAACCGGAAAGCATCGGGATGGGTCGGCCGTGGGGCGATCTGCTGGGGGCCACTATGTCATCGGCTGCCTCTGGCCGGCAGGCGGAGTGGTGGATCCGATGGGGCCAAGGCGATCGCGCTGCCTAGGATCCCGCTTTGCTCTTCAGCCATGGGCGCCGCCATTCAGTTCTTTCGCGGTGTGGATGAACCGGTGGTGCCCGACATCCGGCTCACCCGTTCCCGTGATGGACGAACCGGCCAGGCCCTGTTCGTGTTCGAAGAACCCGTGGCCCTAGCCCCAGAAACGATGGGCGACATCACCGGCATGTTTCTCGTGGACGAGGAAGGAGAATTGGTGAGCCGCGAGGTGAAGGCGCGCTTTGTGAACGGCAAAGCCAATGCGATCGAGGCCACCTACACCTGGAAGAACAACGACGACTTCGAGCGTTTCATGCGCTTCGCCCAGCGCTATGCCGAGAGCCATGACCTGGGCTTCTCAGGACAGGGCGAGGGCGGTCCAGAGCCTGAGGACGCTGACGCGTGAAGTTCGGCCAGTGGCTGGCACTGATGGGCCTTGTGGCAGCGCTGCTGCTGCTATGGAGCCTGCGCGAGGCGATCATGCTCCTCTTCGCCGCCGTCGTGCTGGCGATGGCGCTGTGCACCTTGGTCGGGGCGGTCCAGCGGCGCCTCGGCTGGGGCCGTCCCATCGCCCTGTTGCTGAGCCTGCTCGCCATTCTGATTGTGATGGCCGTGGGCACGGCTGCCATCGTGCCCCCCTTTCTGGCGCAATTCAGCGAACTGCTGCATAAGCTCCCGGAAGCCTGGCGTGAACTCCTATCCCTGCTGCATCAGGGCCTCGAGAGCATCTCCCGCATGATCTACGGGCGCAGCGATGGGGGGCTCAGCTGGCTGCAAAATCTGGGCGGATCGGTGCGCAGCAGTCCGGCCCTGGCCAGTGGAGTCGGTGACTGGACCTTCCGCCTGGTGGGATTGGCCGGAAACTTGGGCACCGTGTTGCTCAAGACCCTCTTCGTTGTGGCCGTAGCCCTGATGGTGTCAGCCCAGCCCACCGCCTACCGGGAGGCCATCCTGCTGTTAATTCCCTCCTTCTACCGGCGCCGGGCCCGCCAGGTGCTGCTCCAGTGCGGCGATGCCCTCAGCGCCTGGATGGGTGGGGTGCTGATCAGTTCCCTCTGCGTGGGAACGTTGGCGGCCATTGGCCTGTCGTTGCTGGGGGTGCGCCTGGTGGCTGCGAACGCCGTGCTGGCCGGTGTGCTCAACATCATTCCCAACGTGGGGCCCACCCTGAGCACCCTGTTTCCGATGTCGGTGGCGCTGCTGGATAGTCCCTGGAGGGCCCTGGCGGTTCTGGCTCTTTACGTGGTGGTGCAAAACCTGGAGAGCTACCTGATCACCCCCTCGGTGATGCACCACCAGCTGCGCCTGCTGCCAGGGCTCACCCTCTCGGCCCAGTTCCTCTTCACCCTGTTGTTCGGCCCACTTGGACTTGTTCTTGCCTTGCCTCTGGCGGTTTGCCTCCAGGTGATCCTTCGGGAGATCGTGATCCACGACATCCTGGATCGCTGGAAAGCGGGCCCGAAGCGAGCCCTGCTGGAGCCCATGGACCAGGCCGTCGGCTCATGAGCGGCCGCACCCTGCTGGGCGTCCTGGCCCTGGTGGTGCTGGGTCTGCTGGCCTGGGAACTCAGGCTCGTGCTGCTGGTTCTGTTCGGAGCGGTGGTCCTGGCGGTGGCCCTGGATGTGCCGATCACCTTGCTGCGGCGGCTGTTGCCCCTGTCGCGGCCTGGGGCCCTGTTCCTCGAACTGATCGTGCTGGCCATCGTGGGCTGGCTGCTCAGCGCGTTGCTGCTGCCGGAGGTGCTGGAGCAGATCCAGGTGCTCAGCAACGTCATTCCGCGGCTTCCGGCCAAACTGCAGGCTCTCAGCACCAACATCCCCCAGCTGCACTCCCTCGAGCTGAAATTGATGGGGGGGGCCACGTGGGATCGTCTGCAGCCACTGGGGGAGCAACTGCTGGGAGTCGCCGGCGGGGCCGCCAACAGCACGGTGCAGTTGCTCCTCATCGCCCTGCTGGCGGTGCTCTTGGCCCTGGATCCCCGCAGCCACCAGCGCTTGCTGCTCGCTGCTACCCCCCAGTTCTACCGGCCACGCATGCAGCTGTTGCTCACGGAGTGCCGTGAAGCCCTGGGGGGGTGGCTGGCGGGCATGACCCTCTCGGCCCTGGTGGTGTTCCTGGCCACCTGGGCCGGGCTTGCGCTGCTCAAGGTGCCCCTGGCCCTGCTGAGCGCCCTGGTCTGTGCCCTGCTGACCTTTGTTCCCACGATCGGCCCAACCGCGGCCACACTCCTGCCGATGGCGGTGGCACTGCTGCTGGTGAGTCCCGCCAAAATGTTCCAGGTGGCCGTGTTACGCCTCGTGCTTCAGAACACTGAAGCCTTTGTGCTGACGCCGGTGTTGTTGAACCGCACGGTCAACCTCCTCCCAACCGTGGCGCTGATGGCCCAGCTCTGCCTCGGAGCCCTTCTGGGCCTTCCGGGTCTGCTTCTAGCCCTTCCCTTGGTGGTGGTGCTGCAGGTCATTTGCCAGGAGGTGCTGGTGCACGATGTGATGGACCGCTGGACCAGCCCAGGCAACATCAATCAGCGGTAACGGCGCAATAGCGACGGCGTGAACATCAGCACCATCACGGCCAGCAGGTGGTTGCGCACCGCTTCGCCCAGACTGGTCAGGGTCACGTGGTCGAAGAGCAGCTGCAGTTCCACCCGGAGGTCAAGCAGGGCGAGCAGGGCTAGAAGGATTGGCACTAGGGGGAATCGCCGAGGCCTGGAAGCCGCGATCACCGGATCGGAGGTGCCAGGTGGGCCCAGGGCCGGGGAGTCGGTTCCTGAGCTCATCGTCGGACCATCAGGGGCAGGAGAGTGGGGGCAATGCCGATACTCGACCAGCTGCCTACCGCGATACCGAAGGCTAGGGCTACGGAGAACCAGAACAATGTGCTCCCCCCAAAGAACATCAGGGCCAGCAGGGGCAAGAGCGTGGTGAGGGAGGTGTAGAGGGAACGGGTGAGCGTCGCATCAACGGCCACATCCACCTGTTCGGTGACAGGAAGGTGGGCGAGGGCCTTGCGCTGCTCACGGATGCGGTCGAAAACAACCACCGTATCGGTGACGGAATAGCCGGCCACGGTGATCAACGAAACGGCGAAGAGAGAATCCACCTCAATTCCCCGCAGGAGCCCAAGCCAGGCAAACAGTCCGCAAGTGAGCAACACATCGTGGGCCAGGCAAACCAACGCCAGAAAGGCGAACACCCCGCTGTAGCGAAAGGAGATGTAGGCGGCAATCGCGGCGAAACTCACCAGCAGCGAGATCAGGCTGCCCTGCAGAAGGCGGGACCCCAAGGTTGGGCCAATCGTGTCCACGGAGGTGCCTTCAGCCTTGAGGGGACCGATGCTGCCGCTGAGGTCCTCGAGTACAGCCTTGGCCTGGTCACTATCCAGCGCTGGCAGGCGGAGAACAAGGGATCGCCCCCGGTCCAGCACCTGGATGCCGGCACTGGAGAGGTTGGGAGGCTGCTCGGGAGCGGTTGCGGGCAGGCGAAGGGCCAGGAGCTGCTGGCGGATGGCGTCGGGGGAGAGGGCTGGACAGGGTTGGGGCTGGGAGCCTTCGCCACAACTGCGCACCACCTGGATCTGGGTGCCGCCAGTGAAATCGAGGCCCGGTTTGAGCGGAGATTGAATCGAGGGCTGGAGCCAACAGAGCACCAACCCGATCACACTCAGCAGACAGGCCAGGCCTGAACCGATCCAGGCGAGCCAGCGGTGGCGGTTGATGCGGAAGCGGGGGGAGGGGGAGGAAGCAACAGTCACGGGAGAGGGTGGCTCAGGCGGCGCTCGAGGGCAGCTCGCGGGCGGGGATGAAGTAGAGAATGCGGCGGAGGCTTGGGTAGCTCATCAACATCCGCAGCAGGGTGCGGGTGCAGGTGAGGGCCGTGAAAAGGCTGAGCAGCAGGCCGATGGCCAGGGTCACGGCAAATCCCTTGACCAGTCCGGTGCCGAGGAAGAAGAGAGCGACGCAGCTGATCAATCCGGTGATGTGGCCATCGAGGATGGAGGAAAAGGCCAGGGAGAAGCCTGTATCGATCGAACGGATTAGGGTATTTCCGGTACGCAGTTCTTCCTTAACGCGCTCAAAGATGAGCACGTTGGCATCCACAGCCATGCCGACAGAAAGGATGAATCCAGCGATTCCAGGCAGGGTGAGGGTGACAGGAATCAGGGAATAGATCGCAAGGTTGAAGAGGGAGTAGAGGCTCAGCGCCAGCACCGCCACAAAACCCGGCAGGCGATACATGAACAGCATGAAGAGGGCCACCAGCGCCAAGCCCGCCACACCGGCGATCAGGCTGGAGCGGATATTTTCGGCGCCAAGGGAGGGACCAACCGTCCGCAACTCCACGATCTTCACCGGCAAAGGCAACGAGCCACCCCGCAACTGGACCTCGAGATCCCTCGCTTCCTCGGAGCTAAAATTTCCGAAAATCGAGGCGGAACCTCCGGTGATGCCTGCCGCCTTGAACTCCGGTCCCACGGTGGCTTCGCTAATCGAGCGGCCATCGAGCACAATCCCGAGAAGGCGACCGGTTCCGGCGATCGACTGAGTGAGGCTGGCGAACTTTTCGCCTCCTTCACGATTGAAGTTCAGGGTCACCTCCCACGTGATGCCGGTGCGGTCCTGCTGGCGGCCGGCACTGGTGAGATCCTTGCCGGTAAGCAGGGGAGGGCCAAACAGACCGATCACCCTGCGGTTCACTTCGGTCTGGAGGATCTCGAGTTGGTCAACCTCGCCGCTATCGGCTGGAATCTTCAGACCGAGGGCACTGAAGGCCTTGGCCCGATCCGCATCGGAAATGGTGGTGGGTTTGGCGAGTTGGCCGGAAGATTGGGGGTTCTCTCCACCGGCCTTGGCACCGGGACGGCGGGCAAACAGCACGGCATCGACCTGGCGCTTAAGGGGTAGCAAGCCCTGCATCTCCTTTTCGGTGCCGGGCTGCTGGGCTCGGAATTCCAGCAGGGCCGTGCTGCCAAGCACCTTGGCTGCCCGGGTCGGATCTTGCTCGCCGGGAAGCTGAAGCACCAGCTGGTCGCTTCCCACGGTCTGAAGGGTGGATTCGGAGACGCCCAGACCATTCACGCGACGCTCCAGCACGTCCTTGACAGCCTCGAGCTGTTCCTGTTCCACGGTCTTGATGGCCCCGGCGGGCATCACCTGCAAGGTGAGCTGGCTGCCGCCCCGCAGATCGAGACCAAGTTGGAGGCCGTAGCTGGCGAGAAGAGCGGCTGAGGCGATCGCGAGGGCCAGGATCAAGGCCAGCCACCCCTGTTGACGTGCCATTTCAGAGGACGCCGGAGGTGATCTGGCGGGCTGCCTCAACGATCTGGTGGGGTTGGATGATCGTGAGATTTTCCAGATTTCCGTTGTAGGGCGTGGGAATGTCCTGGGATGAGAGCCTCACGGGGCGAGCATCAAGATCGTCGAAACAGTGCTCGGTGACCAAGGCGAGAAGTTCGGCACCGATGCCGCCGGTCTTCATGCATTCCTCCACCACCAGCACCTTGTGGGTCTTGCGGATTGACCGAGTGATCGTAGCCAGATCAAAGGGCTTGAGGCTTATCAAATCGATCAGCTCCACATCGATGCCTTCGGCCTCGAGCTGCTTGACGGCCTTGAGGCAATGATGGCGCATGCGGGAGTAGGTGAGGATGGTGATGTCCTTGCCTTCGCGCACGACCTCCGCTTGATCAAGGGCGCAGGTGTAGTCGCCCTCGGGAATGTCCTCACTGAGATTGTAAAGGAGCACGTGCTCAAAGAAGAGCACGGGGTTGTTGTCACGAATCGCCGCCTTCATCAGGCCCTTGGCATTGGTGGGCGTACTCACGGCCACAATCTTGATGCCGGGCACGGCGTGAAAGTAGGCCTCAAGCCTCTGGCTATGCTCAGCCCCCAGTTGCCGTCCAACCCCGCCAGGACCCCGCACCACGGTGGGGATCGTAAAATTGCCACCGCTGGTATAGCGGAGCATCCCCATATTGTTGGAAATCTGGTTGAACGCCAGCAACAGGAAGCCCATATTCATCCCTTCCACAATCGGCCGCAACCCTGTCATGGCGGCGCCCACTGCCATGCCGGTAAAGCTGTTCTCAGCAATCGGGGTGTCGAGCACCCGCAGATCGCCATATTTGGCATGCAGATCCTTGGTCACCTTGTAGGAGCCGCCGTACTCACCGACGTCCTCCCCCATCACGCAGACATGGGGATCGCGGGCCATTTCCTCATCGATGGCATCGCGCAGGGCGTTGAAGAGAAGGGTTTCGGCCACAGGGCGTCTGCCAGGTGCGCGGCCAACCTATCTCAGCCGCCGGCGGCGAAGGTGCTCAGCAACAACACCGAGAGCAACATGCCGGGAAGCAGCAGGGCCACCAGCAGGCCGAGGTCGTGGGGGGTCATGGCCCGGATCAAGATCAGGGCGAACCCTAGGCAGGGGTTTCGGGCCGCGCCGGCAGCAGCGAGCGGAGAAACACAACCAAGAGGCCCAGGCCGACAAAGGCAAAGCTGAAGGTGGCCAGGAAGGTCATCCCCACAATCATGGTTTTGAGGGCGGTGGCGATGCTCTGGGCCACCCGCGCCTCGTAATGGGGCGGGTGGAGGGCGTAGTAGGCCAAAACCTTCTGACTGAGCCCCAGACTGAACCAGGCCAGCAGGCCGCTGGTGAGGGCGCCCGAAAGAAAGCTGAGCGGGCCCTTGCGGGGGGGGGCGGAGTCAGCCCCTTTGCCGGTTGCGGGGCTGATGGTGGTAGCCGCGGGATGGGCGGCTTCGGATCCAGGGCCGCTGGGCTCGGGGGAACCAACCGAGGGGTCGGGATCGGGACTGGCGACGCTCATGCGGGGGTTCCGTTCAACACCACGCTGGCACCGAAAGCGGTGCAACGGCAGCACCAGGCCTCGAAGCCGGCGGCAGCGAGTTCGCCGCCCAGCTCCGAACGGGCCGCCTCGGCGCCGGCTGCATCGACGAAGAGGGCGAAAAGGCTGGGACCCGAACCGCTCATGGCCACCGCCAGGGCCGCCGGGGCACGGCGCAGCAGGGCCAGGCCCTCCCGCACGCTGGCCACCTCGGGCTCCGCCACCGCCTGAAGGTCATTGCGGAGAGGGGGAAGCGGCCCCCCGGCCGCCAGGGAAGCCACCAGGGAGCCCTGGCGGAGGGCCTGGCGGCGCTGCTCGAAGTCGGCTTCGGTCTCGAGATAGAAATCGCCCCGCAGCTCACGGCAACGCGCGAAGGCCCAAGGGGTGGACACACTGGCTTCAGGGTGCTTGATCAGCAGCACGCCAAAGGGGGTCGTCGCAGGAGACGCCTCGGACGACAGCGGAGCAGCGTCAGGCGAAGCCGGGCCGGGTGCTGGCAGCGCCAGGGCCGACTCCATCACTTCCCCCCGTCCGAAGCAGAGCCGCGTGCCGCCCTCGAGGCAGAAGGGCATGTCGGAACCGAGGGCCGTGGCCATGGCGTGCAGATCGGCCGCCGGGAAGCCGCAGCCCCACAGCGCGTTGAGGCCCACCAGGGTGGCCGCCCCATCGCTTGAGCCTCCCGCCAGGCCGGCGCCGATCGGGATCCGCTTGGTGAGCGCGATATGGGCCCCCAGTTCGGGCAGCCCGGCGCGGGCGCGCAGCATCTGGGCCGCCTTCACGATCAAGTTGTCGGGGCCCGTGCTGAGGTCCGGTCGGTCGCACTCCAAGACGATCGCGCCGTCAGCGGTTGGGGTGAAGCGGAGGCTGTCGGCCAGATCGAGGCTCTGCATCACCATCGCCAGTTCGTGGTAACCGTCGGGCCGCAGGCCCAGCACCTCCAGGTGCAGATTGATTTTGGCGGGGGCCAGAACGGTGAGGGTCATGCCGCCATCATCCGGCCCGGCGGGTGTGGTGAAGCGCCCCCCAACCAATCAGCCGTCCCCCTGAAGCTGCTCGAGCACCGCCGCCAGCGCCAGCCAGCGCTCCGGCGCCAGCTCCTGGGGCCGCTGATGGAGCGTGATGGCCGCCGCCCCGGCAGCCGCCTGGAGCTCCTCTTCGGGCAGCAACCCGGCCAGGGTGTTGCGCAGCATCTTGCGACGGGCAGCGAAGCAGCGCCTCAGCAGCATTTCAGTGCGGCGGGCCAAGGCCGGGTCGGGTCGCTGATCGGGGGGGAGGGGATCGAGGCGGATCACCTCGGAATTCACCTTCGGTGGCGGGGAGAAACTGCGGGGCGGCACCGGGCACACCGTGCTGCAGCGCGCCAGCAATTGCATGCGCACGCTCAGGGCCGAATAGGCGCTGCTGCCGGGCAGGGCGCGGATGCGCTCGCCCACCTCCTGCTGCACCAGCAGCACCAGGGTTCGGTAGGGATGCTCCAGCGGCCGATCGAGCCGGCCTACCAACCGCTCCAACAGGGGGCCGGTGATGTTGTACGGAATGTTGGCCACCACCTTCTGGGGGGCGGGTCCCGCTGGCGGCAGCAGGGGCAAGGCCAGCACATCGCCCTCCAACAGCTGGAAGCGGGGATCGGCGCCAAAACGCTCGCGCAGCCCCCCCACCAGATCGCGGTCGAGCTCGATCGCCAGCAGGGAGCCGGCGGGGCTGGCCAGCAGACGCTCGGTGAGGGCGCCCCGCCCAGGTCCCACCTCCAGCAGGTGCTCGCCGGGCTCGATCGCAGCGGCGGCCACGATCCGATCGAGCACCGCCGCATCGGTGAGCCAGTGCTGGCCGAAGCGCTTGCGGGCCCGGTGGCCGCCGAAGGTCATCGCGTGGGTGGTAGTTGGATCTCCAGATTGCTCCGGCGCAACCCCGCCCCCAGCGCTTGGCAGACGCTCCCGGCCCTGGTTGCCAATCCCCTGGCCTGGCTGGCCCCCGCCGCAAACCCTGCAGGCAGCGGACCTAGGCCATCGACTCAACCCTCCAACCGCAGCCACCGCACTCCATCGGCGGCCGGGGGCAGGGGCACCAGGGCCGCGACGAACTCCACCGGCCAGGTGGCGCGCTCCGGATGGTCCACCAGCCAGCAGGCCCAAGCCCGGCCAAGGCGGCGCCGTTGCCGACCCCGCAGGGACACGCTTCCAGCCCCATCTCGGTGCCCCGGCCGGCGACCCTTGACCTCCACCAGCAGCAGGCGGCCCGGCTTTTCGCACACCAGATCCAACTCACCCCAGCGGCAGCGCCAGTTTCTCGTCACCAGGTGCCAGCCCTGGCCCTCCAGCAGCCGCAGGGCCCGCTGCTCGGCCCAGCGGCCCTGGCGCTGTCGGGGTGTGGGAGGCACGGTCGGATGGACTGCTTCGGCAGGAACGGCTCTCTTGAGGTTTCCCGCCATCGGACCGCTCCCACCGGGTCCTTGAAGACCTGCACCAGCCAACCCATCGACGCAGCCCCTCCTCACTTGCTGAGCTCCTCCGTTGAGGCCCAGCTCCCCCTGCCGCCCTCGGCCTTGGTATCGGCCCTCTCCCTCTGGATCTGGGCCCCAGCTGATCCCCCTAAGTTGTGGCCATTCGCACTCCCTCCATGGAAGTCCGGTACCCGGTGCCCAACCCCCGCCCCTTGGCCGACGGTCCTAATGCCTCGGGCTTCCAGCGGATCCTGCGGCGGGCGATCACCCCTGCGCTGGGCCTGCTGCTCACCCTCCCGATGGCCCTGCTGGCCCTAACGACCCTGATGCCGGCCACCCCGGCCCTGGCCGCCATGGATTACGCCAAGCAGGTGCTGATCGGCGCCGATTTCCACGGGGCCGACCTGCGCGGTGTGACCTTCAACCTCACCAACCTGCGCGAGGCCAGCTTCGCCGGGGCCGACCTGCGCAACGCCAGCCTGTTCGGCGCGAAACTCCAGGATGCTGACTTCAGCGGAGCCGACCTACGCGACGCCACCCTCGACTCGGCGGTCTTCGAAGGCACAAACCTTCGTAACGCTCGCCTCGATGATGCCTTTGCCTTCAACACCCGTTTCCTGAACGTGAGCATCGACGGCGCGGACTTCACCAACGTGCCCTTGCGCGGCGATGCCCTCAAGCGTCTCTGCGCCGTGGCCAGCGGCACCAACCCCAGCAGCGGCCGCGCCACCCGTGACACCCTCGGCTGCGCCTGATCCGCTTCCTTTCCCTTCGCGCCCCCACCAACCAGCGCACCGCCGACCATGAGCTTCGACGCCCGCAGCCTTGAACGCCTGGAGGCCCTCGGCCGCAGTCTCCCCCAGAAACTGCCGCTCCCCGCAAGCCCTGCACCAGCCTCGGCCGGCCGAAAGAGCGACACCGCCCCCCGCCACCGGGTGGAGATCGAGGAGAACCCCGAGGATCTCTTCCGCGCCCTCATGGAGGCCAGCGCCGATGGATCGGTGCCGTCCCACCTGCTGGATCGACTGCGGGAGCTGGAAGCGGCCAAGCCTGGGCGGCGCTCTGAAGCCGGTTCGGCTCTGAACAGCAACCCTGGCGCCGATTCCCCATCCACTGGCGCTGAGCGCGGAGGTCCTTCCCCTCTTCCAGGGGCGCCGTCCCGGCGAACCGCTCCGAAGCGTCCCGCAAGCCGTCCACCCCGCCGCGCCAGCGGACCGGAGCGCGATCTCTACGACGCCTTTGACGATCTCCTGCATCTTGAACACGACGACCTTCCCGATGCCCCTGCCCAGTCCGGACGGGTGATCAACGAGCTTCTTTTGCCCAAACCCACCCTCCGTCAGGCTCGGCCCGGCTCAGATCGCGCCTGAGGCGACCTGAATCGGGTCGGGATCAGCCCGCTCCTATGGCGGGGTCCAGAGGTTCCAGCTGCAGGGTGCTGTGGGCGATCCCGAGCCTGGCCAAGCGTTGCTTGGCCTCGTGCAGCAGGGCCATGTCGTCGCTGAGGACGGGATCCCGCTGCACGTGCGCCGTGAGGGCGTTCTGAGAGGTGCTCAGGGCCCACACATGCAGATGGTGCACCGCGGCCACACCGGGCAGGCTGCGCAAGGCCTCCTCCACCTCCTCCATGGCGATGCCGCGGGGCACCGCATCCATCGCCACGATCAGGGCCTCCTGCAAGAGCTGCCAGCCGCTCCAAGCCACCGCCAGGCCCACCCCGATGGCGGTGAGCGCGTCGAGGCGGGCCCAGCCTGTGAGGGACACCAGCAGGGCGCTCACCAGCACCGCCGCCGACACCGCCGCATCGGTGAGCAGATGCACCACGGCGGCGCGGCGGTTGAGGTCATGGCTGTGGTCGCCCCCGAACAGGCGGGCTGAGAACAGATTCACCACGATGCCGGCCGCCGCCGCCCATGCCACCGGCCCACTCACCAGCTCCACCGGCTGACGCAACCGCTGCAGACCCTCCACCACCACCACCGCTGCCGCCATCAGGATCAGCACCGCATTCACCAGTGACGCCAGCTGGGTGGAGCGGCCATAGCCGTAGGTGAAGCGCTGGTTGGCGGGCCGGCCACTCAGCCGTTCGGCCCCCCAGCCCAGCAGCAGGCCGGCCACATCGCCCAGGTTGTGCAGCGCATCCCCCACCAGGGCCAGGGAGCCGAAGGCGAAGCCGATCGCCAGCTGGAGACCCGAGAGGGCGCTGTTGAGCACGATGCTCCAGCGGAAGGCCGCCGCCGAACCCGGACGGTGCTCATGCTGGCGGGGGTGGGGCTGGCGCTGGATCGCCACAGCCGGATGGGCGTGATCGGCATGGTCGCCGCCCGCCGGCCCATGGCCATGCCCGTGCTCATGACGGTGACCATGACCGTGTCCGGAATGATCAGGCCCGCTGGGGGGGTGCTCGGGTGGGGCCATCGGGGTCGTTGGAGTGGAGGCCCGTGGGTCACGGGCCTGACTCCCTTTCTACCGAACGCGGCCGGCCATCCCCTCGATTCGCCGCCAGCATCCGCTTGTCGGCGCTCCCTAGGCCCAGCCCCGAGCGCTGCAACCATCCAACAGCGCAGGCGATCCCGTCCGGTCCCTCCCGGAAGCAAACCCGGGCCCGTCGGCCGTTCGCGATGGGCGTCGTGCGACACCTTCAAGGACCACCATCGAGCGAAGCCCTCCAGCCCAGCTCATGCAATACAAATGTACTAAGATGGGTGCCTCTGCAGCGCCCCGTGCCGGAAGTCCTGCCCAGTCCCGCCCCCCGGCCGGGGCCGGCCGTCGATCTGCAGCGCCTGCTCACCCCCGATCCAGCCCACACCGTGCTGTTGCGGGTGGGCGGTGATTCGATGGTGGGTGCCGGCATCCACCACGGCGACCTGGTGGTGGTGGAACGCCACCAGGCCCCCCGCGACGGCCAGCTGGTGGTGGCCCGGCTGGTCGATGGTTTCACCCTCAAACGGCTGGTGCTTCGCGGCGAACGGCGGCTGCTGGTGGCGGCCCACCCGGCCTATCCGACCCTGGCCCTGGAGGAGGGGGAACTCTGGGGCGTGGTGACCCATGCCATCCGCAGCTTCAGCGCATGAGCACCGCCTTAGCCCTGATCGAC
>Ga0209088_10001192_pt1 | contig 16942 bp, 15 predicted proteins | sample S_140625_EF_Meta_FD_187324 | JGI IMG/M metagenome (GOLD analysis project Ga0209088, IMG submission 187324) | Freshwater microbial communities from Lake Simoncouche, Canada to study carbon cycling - S_140625_EF_MetaG (SPAdes) (version 2) | ecosystem: Environmental > Aquatic > Freshwater > Lake ... | reverse complement strand
AGCAGTTGCCTTCGACGCCGGCACAAATGCAGATCCCCTCTTTGCGGCTCTTCACCGCCACAAACTCACACTCACCCACATATTTCTTACCCACTCTCATGGGGACCACATTCTCGAACTCGACCGGATTCTTGAGAAAACCAAAGCCGATGCATTCGCTCCTGAATCTGAACCCGTCCAAGGATGTCAGCCCGTCGATAATTCCAAAAAGATAAAGATCGGCTCCCTCACCATCGTGGCTCACACAGTTCCGGGGCACTCAACAGGCGGCACGGTGTACGAGATTAAGGGAATGGAAACCCCAATCGCAGTTGTTGGAGATGTTATTTTTGCAGGATCCATTGGCGGCATCCGCTCCCGCTACCGTCCTGCCTTGGAGGCTATTCGTGCGGGCGTGCTCTCTCTTCCGCCCGAAACCATCCTTCTTCCAGGCCACGGCCCAATCACCACTGTCGCTCACGAACTCGCCCACAATCCATTTTTCCCGTGAAGGTCGTTGTCCTTCTTTCCGGTGGCCTTGATTCGGTCACCGCCTTGCATCATATGGTCGCCACGGAAAAGGTTGTTGCCGCCCTAAGCTTCGATTACGGCGCCAAACACAATTCTCGTGAACTCCCCTGCGCGGCTGATCAGTGCAGATCACTCCGCATCCCCAATCGCATCGTCTCTCTCAACTTTATGGCCGACGCCTTTAAATCCGACCTCCTAAAATCTGGCGGTAAAATTCCTGACGGGCACTACGAGGAAGGGGCTATGAAAAAAACTGTTGTCCCTTTTCGGAACGGAGTCTTTCTCTCCATGGGCACAGGCTTTGCGGAAAGCTTAGGTGCGGAAGCAGTTGCTATTGCGGCTCACGCAGGCGATCACACCATCTATCCCGACTGTCGCGAGGATTTTCTTAACCCCATGGCCCAGGCTATGGAGTCGGGAACCTACGCCCGCATCAAACTCCTTCGCCCGTTTGTCTCCATGGACAAGACGGCTATTGTACGTCGTGGGATAGAGTTAAAGGTCGATTACGCTCGGACATGGTCCTGTTACAAAGGCGGCCTGCTCCACTGTGGCACCTGCGGAACCTGCATCGAACGCCGGGAAGCCTTTCTCATGGCAGGCGTTCCCGATCCTACCCCCTACGTCACCACCCCTCCCCTACCTCCCAAACCTGTTTCAGTAGCCTAATTCCATGCGGATAGCGGAAATCTTCCACTCGATTCAGGGAGAGGGTCTACTAGCTGGAGTTCCCTCCATCTTTATCCGCACCTCTGGGTGCAACCTGCGCTGTCACTGGTGCGACACTCCTTACGCCTCTTGGAAACCAGAGGGGCCAGAGATATCTATTGAAGAGATTCTAAAGAAACTCACAGAGTGGAACTGCAATCACGTAGTGCTGACTGGAGGCGAACCCATGATTGCCCCCGATCTCCCCGAACTTGCGAACGCTCTTAAAAAACAGAAAAAGCACATCACGATCGAAACCGCCGGCACTATTCTTCCCAACAGCATTCCCTGCGATTTAGCCTCAATCAGCCCCAAGCTATCCAACTCCACGCCCTCTCCCGAACGGGACCCAGCTTGGGCAAAAAAACACGAGGCCACCCGCCTGCAACCCGAAGTGATTTCCGAATGGATCAGCAAATATGACTTTCAGTTGAAATTTGTCGTTTCAACCGAAAACGATCTAGCCGAAATCAAAGGCCTCCTCTCCCGCTTGCCCCCTGTCCCCTTACACCAAATCCTCCTCATGCCCGAGGGCATCGATGTGAAAACGCTCGCTGCCCGCTCCCCATGGCTTGTCGATATCTGCAAACGAGAAGGCTTCCGCTTCTGCCCGCGACTCCACATAGAACTCTTTGGTCACACTCGCGGGACTTAATCAAAAACCTTCTGAACTAAGCTAAGTTCTAATCATCTAGAACACCTTCCTCTCGGAGAAGGGCTTTAAGTAGCTTAGTTTCCTCTTAACTTCTGCATCAGTTTATAAAGGGTTTTTTCAAGCCGGATTTCAAGGCGATCTATTCCTGCCAGCCATTTCTGCTGCCAGGAAGAGTAGATCGAGGACTTTCCCCTTCCCCAAAGATAGGCCATTCCTGGATTCCCAAAACCCACATTGAGCCAGCGGTAATCCTGCGCGGCCATTTGCAGGGCGGTGGGACATCCCACCCAGGATTCCCTGGACTGACCCTTGGCATCTGGCTTTTGAACGAAAGTATCATGCGCCAGAAGATGAAACTCGTCCTGTACCGAGATCAATCCGGTAATTTCACGAATCACACTTTTATAAAAATGATCCCCATCCACAAAGAATAAGGGACGAATTTTTGGATCCTTTGCTTTCTCGATCTGATATTGGGCCAAGGCCCCCCTCAATCCGTCGTCCCGATGAAAATGAACTCGGGCCAAGCCCTTGGCCAGTTTTGCGTGATTCTCCCCCGGGTGTTGCCCATGGGGAACGTCCTCAGGCAAATCCCACGTGTGGATGGGGATGTCCATTTCCAAGGATTCCGTGATGTGATGAAATATCTTTGCCGAGCTCCCTATGTTCGTTCCCCATTCGAAAATGTGGGTCGGTCGGACCCGATCCACCACTAGCGCCATCAGGGAAATCTCTGCCAAGGGATAGAGCAAGCCTGTTTTTGGAAGAATTTTCTCAAGGACAAAACCGTCCAACTGAACCACATCCGCCTCGCAGCACCAGAGGTTAAGATTTTTAGAAATAGACATCAGATCTTATCTCACAAAACTAGCCCGGAATAAATCCAAAAATGCTAGGCACTTACGATCCCTGCAAATTTTATGCTATTTTTACAATCCTTCCGCTCTGACTTCCCGCATCCAACGCCACCAACTCTAAAATCTGCGCCACTACCTCCTCCGGCTTTTTTCCTCCCTTGTGCATCTCTGTGTCCAAAAACGGCGGTTCCACCGCATTGACCAAAATATCCAAGCCCTTCAATTCGTAGGAAACTGCTTTCGTCAACGAATCCAACGCACACTTCGAGGCACAGTACGCCGCTGCCTTAGGCAAATGCTTGATCGGGGCACTGATGTTCAAAATCCGCCCAAATCCACGCTGAATCATGCCCGGCAAAATTGTCCGCATCAGCAGATATGGTCCCCGTACATTGGTCGCCATAATTTTATCCCACTCCTCTACGGGCAGATCCTGTACCGCTTTCATCCCGGTGATGATTCCCGCGTTGTTGATCAAAATATCAATCGGCCCAACCTTCGCTGCCATCTTCAGGCCTTTCTCTACCGATTTTAGATCCGTAACATCCATCTCCATAGCCGTGCCCACACCTCCGCTCTTTGTCACCTCTTCAGCTGTTTGCTGAATCTTATCCGTTCTCCTGCCCGAACAAATCACCTTAGCCCCAACCTGCCCCGCCGCCAAAGCCAAGGCCTTCCCTAGCCCAGACCCGGCTCCTGTAATCAGCACGACCTTGTCTTTTAAATTCATAGTTAGATAGGGCGCGATTTACGCATCGTGCCAGATTTGAAGCTTACTCACTTTTTTGCTCCCCGCTACTTGCTGGGACAAGCGCGTTTGTTTCAGAAGTCGGTTGTGGAGGAGTCACCGCAACACGCGGATACGGCCACATGATAAACTCGCTTCGGTCAAACCACGGTCCCGAGGGCATCATCAGAGTCGATCCCACCCACTCCGCCCCTACTTTCGATCGAACGGGAAAAAAACCCGTTGCCCCAAGCAGCGCCGACTGCTGAGGCCCAACTAACAAAAACTCCAAAAACCGAAATGCCACCTCTTTTCTTGAAGACTCCTCCCTTACCCCCATCACTTCAAAATCTACAATCGTACCCGTAGGTAGCGCAGACCAGCGGATTAGACCCCCTCCCGCTTGTGGATCTAAGACTAGCCTCCAAGCAGGAAGATAACTCAGCTGCACGTTCCCATTCTTTAATCCGTCCCAACACTCCTGCTCCAAAGCCAACTTTCCACTTAAGGTTGCCTCGACCTGCTGTCGTGCCATCTGCTGGGTTGTCTCGCCGCCCAGATTGATCGGTTTGCCCTGGGACTTAAGCCACATTGCGCCCATCAGATCTGGATCGCTTGGAAAAAGAGCCTGGGGCTCGCCAGCCCAACGCGCGGGAGCGGCCAAAGCCACTTTGTGTGGAGTTCCAGGTGCCACTTTTTTCATAAAAAACCATGGGCTTACTCTCCATGGACGACTATGAACTCCGTTGGGATCGAACGCTTGTCCTTGGAATACAGGATTGATTCCCTCTAGGGGCACCCGTCCTGTAAGATCCGCCCAAGAAAATATCTGGCTTAAAGGCTGGAAAGTCCGTGCCTTGATCAAGTACACATCTCCGTCCAACGGCCACGATCCGTCAGAACCCCTTTCTAAAACCCTCAAATCTATCTTTGGGTTTCCCAATCCACTCGAAAAGGTGTCCAACCACAAAGCAGGAATCGCAGGTCCTTCCTGATAAACTACCAGTTTGGATGGAAGTTGAAAAAGAGAGGGTGCAGACGGAGCGGCCAACCTTTCAGGCTCAACCCCACCCGTTCCGAATTTCTGCCCCAGCCCGAACCCCAAAGCCAAGGCCAGTAGAAGCCCCACCCCAACTATCCCTGGGACGCGGGAATCTGGTTTATTTTCTACAGGATTCACTCTTCTACCTTCTCCCAAAAGCCCGTTGCAGGAAAGTCACAAGGTTGTCCTTTGGCTGTGCACTGGGCATAAAGGAGCTATGCCACAAACCGACCAAAAGATCGCCCTTTGGATAGATCAGCTTCGTCGGATGCGCGAAATGCAGTACGCCTACCACAAAAAGTTCTTCCACGGTCTCTACCTCTTTCTCGTTCTCGTGATAGGCTGCCTTCTCTGGGATAGCCCAATTTCTCTGGCTCTTGTACCAATCCTCGTGATCACAGCCGGAACCCAGTCTTGTTTCTATCTTCACTTCGTCGACTTCGCGCGTATTCATGCGCGTTTTGTCGAAGGTCGCCTGAATAAAATTCTGGGTAAAGCAAGCTTGGTTGGATCCGAAATTGAGGATCTCTATTTCTACCCTATCGATGCCCCGAAGATCGGCGGTTTTGTCCCCACGACGCCGCTCCGCTTCTTCAGCTTCTTCACCCTACACTGGACTCTTCTCTGGCTCGGCCTAGCCGCCTTTGCTCTTTGGCGTCTTCTCCCCATGATGGGCTCCTGTGGCCGCCACTACCTGTGGCTACTCGGACTCTGGGGTGCTCTGAATTTTATCTACCTCGCCTGGTTTTTTTGTAAGGCCAGGGATCGTCAGGCAATGGACTCTTTTCTTAAGAAATGTTCATAACTATTTATGTCGTCTTGCGATATCTCGATCGTCACGCCGGTCTTTAACTCAATCCGTTGGATCGAGCTCTGTCTTCAGTCGGTTCGTCACTCCCTCCAAGGACGAAGTTACGAACATATCGTAGTGGATGGGGGCAGTACGGATGGAACTCTTGAATACCTGAAGCAGCAAAAAGATATCCGCTTCATTCCAGGGCCAGATAAGGGAATGTATGATGCCCTCAACAAAGGGATAGCTACCGCACGTGGTCGCATCCTCGGCCATTTGAACGCCGATGAGCAGTACGACCGCGCGGGCCTAGCCCACGCCCTTCAGAAACTTGATCAAACCGGGGCCGACGCCGTTTTTGGTCCCACCATCATGCTCGATGAGCACCTCAACTTCCTCTACCTCTTCAACCAGATCACTGTTCCTCGCCCCATCGATGCCGATTGGCATATGCCTGTCCAAACCTGCTCGTTTCTGTTTCGCCGTCAGATTTGGGAGCGTTGCCCCTACCCTGCCGAATATCGCGTTGTCGGGGATCACGTCTGGTTCCGCCGTCAAATGAAGCTCGGCCTGAAGCTTGTCTCCGTCCGTAAACCGATCGGTCTTTTCCCATGGCATCAGGACGACATTGCCAAACGCCTCGGCTCCCACGGCGAAAACGCCTTGGCGGATGTAAATCGCAGTTCTCTACTTATGCGCCAAGCAAAACTTCGATTCCGTATTCATCACGTACTCGAAGGCGGTTTGATGCGGCCGAAGTCCATGGATTGGGAGTGCTTCGGCTTCGACCAGAAACTTCACCATAGGCTAACTACCCGCCCCCAACTTGGAGCGTGACCCCATAAAGCCCTTCTCCTTTCCTGGAATCCCCGACATCCTCACCAAAGCTTTTGCCCTCAGCCCCTTCCTTCTAAATCGCCTAGAAGCCGCCGCCGTTGCCTCCCAGAACCCTTTTTGCTCTTTTGGGTGTGGACTCCCTTCCGAAACTAATTTGTCATCGCAATTACAATCAGTATCTTTATTTTTAACAGGTGCCTTTTAAACTCGAACTGCCGCGGTTTTACCGCAAACGTTTTCTGCAGAAGTTCTCATTAACCCGCGCGTTATTTTTTCATCAGCATGTTCCAACTGTTTTTTGGAACGGAACCCACCATAAGGCGCCTCGTCGGATTCAGAGGCTTTTTTCTTTTTGGAGGGAGGCGCCGGAATTATTCAAGGAAAGTGAAGTGGTCTTTCGTCATTATCAAGGAGGGGATGTGCTGGATATTGGAGCGGCCGATGCCTGGTATGCATGTCTGCTTGCCCCTCATCACCCTCCAAACATTGTTTGCTTCGAGCCAGATCCAAAATATTACTCCATTTGTCTAGAGGTTTTAAGCAGTCTGCAGTCTTCTTTTCCTGAAACACGATTCCAAGCACTCCCTTTCGCCTGTGGCTCAGGTGAGGATATTCATTTCGGCCGGGCATATGGTCACTTGTCCCGTCCCTCCGAATCAGCGGATGCTTCCAACCTATCCACCCCAACCTACACTGTTGATCAAGTGACCGAGTTTTTAAAACTCAATCCCGGCTTCATCAAAATCGACGTCGAAGGTTTTGAGGGGAAAGTCCTCCAGGGAGCGGATAAAACGATTCACTCGCATCGTCCAGTAATCATGATCGAACTGCACAAGTTTACCAGCGACTGGCGCCAAGTCCGTTGTGATTGGGAAAAAACTGCCCGTTCCCTGAAATACGAGGAAAAGCCGATTTACGATTCAGATGCCATATGCAGGAGTCTCTGGTGCCCTGCCAATAATTAGGATTTCTTTACAGATTTTATTTAGCCAGAAATCTTGCCAAGAAAATCTCCATAACAATCTGAGGGTCAGCATATTTATCATACTCGGTCCCATGGGTCTTATGCGGACGGAATTCCTTTAGAATCTCAGCCAATTCCCCGGCGTTGCGGTAAAGCAAAGCCTGCTTGCCCAGCATCTCCAAATGGGCCCGCTCCCGGGACCCTGAAAATGTAATCACTGGCTTTCCCAACACCGCAAACTCTCCCACCGCGAGGCCAAAGGTTTCTCCATGCCAACGGGCATGAAGCATCGCGTCGCAGGTGGCAAGAAATTTTGATTTTTCCACTGCATCCACCGTGCCTGGAAGATAATGCACATTGGAAAACCGCTCAGTCCCACGAATCGGCTCGGTATTGAGAAAGACGAAGTGATCTCCTAAGTTTTTTTGGGCATGCCGAAGAACCACCTCCCTCACAAACTGAATGTTGAAGGTGTCGGCTCCGCCATGCCTTCCAAAAACATTGGCCCCGGTTGGAATCCCTAACTTACCTCTCAGATTCAACTTGCTCTCAAGTTTCGGGACGAAATGAGGAACGAATGACTCCTCTTTGCCCGTCATGACTCTCGAGGCCCAGCGAGAAACATAGACAAAGCAATCCCCATGAAATTCATCACTCAGAAACATCGCATGAATGCAGTTCTTTATTCCGGGAATGACAAATCCATCAGAAGGTCCTGGCTTAATCTGATAGAGGATATCCACCCCATTCTCCTTGAGCTTCAAGCTTAATTCGGCTTTTGTCCGATACGGGATAAGTGGAAATTTCGCGTTCCATTTTGCATAAATTGGGTTCCCCTCACTTTCCAGTTCAGCCGGGTGGCAAATCACGGAATGGTTGCCGAGGATCTTTTCGTTGAAGTTCGCATAATCCCAAAGGGCGTTCTCTGATCCGCGTAACGACATCGAATTCGAATGGAATGCCACGTTCATCTTTTTTTATCCCGATAGAATTCCATTCTCTGATAAACAAGTGCGAGATTGTAACCACTTCCCTCCATTCGCTTGCTCCAGATAGGCCTCATAGTCGGATTCCAAATTCCCACAAAGTAAGGACGGATTCTTCTTTTCCTAATTTCCCGGCATACTCCCGATGCCTCCCTCGCTCCCCGAGTGGTGATACCCACAACCCCGGCCTTTCTCTCTTTCTCCGACCACGATGTTAGGCGATCTCCATGAATTTCGGTTGCCGGCCGGTTTTTGCGTAAAGCCGCCAGTGGATGGGAACGATGTTCCCACGCTTCCACCCGCCATCCTCCTCCGCTTCGCTCCAACCAGACCCCCAAGCTCCCCACCTGCCCATCCCCCGCCACCAATTCGTAAAAGTTTCCAGCTCGAGCCTTGGCCAGTAATTTCTTTTGAAGAATTATGAAAAAGCCCTCCTTGGTGAATCCTTCAACTTCCAAATTCCAGCGCCGTTCATACCCGGCAATCCGTTTTCGGCCCCACTCGCCCCGGAGCGGAGGAATCCAGCGATATCCCCACCCCCGTAGGAAGCGGATCCAATGATGAAAAGAAAAACCGGAAAGCATGTTCTTTTCTTTCGAACTCGTCTCGCCTCTCGCTAACATGATGAATGACGTGTGTTCATGCGCTGAGGAAATTTTACACCCTTCCCCGAAAATGGGAAAGCCTCGGCATCTGCCTCCCCCGGGACTGTTTAAACTGGGCCGAAATTCATGGAAACCCAGGTGAAACCTCTTCCGCCCAAGTCCAAGCCGCTTTGGCTTTCTGGCGTTCCCGCCGGATCGCCTTGGTCAAACAAACCGCGTATCAGGGGCTTTACCCCGAATCGGCCACCGGCGCTTGGATTCCCACAGTTCTTCGTTCAGGCTATCATTTAGGCCCTTTCTCTTTTCTCGCAGACCTTGGCGCGGACTACTGGGTAGTCCGCCAAGCAGATGAACCGGAAACCTTTCTCTGGCGGGAAAAGTTTTCGGGGGCGACAGATTCAGAGGCCCTCTTTGAGGCACGCATGAAAGAGGTTCGCTGGATCGAAGAAGATCCCGGCTTAAAAACTTTTCGGGTTCAGGACGTGAAGTGGGATCAATACGACTTGGTAATCGGCATCGACGTTCCCGTACCTGAAAGAATTGTTCGTTCCCACCCCAAAACCCTCTGGGCCTATATCTCAGCGGAGGCTGGCGGGCCAATCCAGAAAAACTCTCTCCGATACCCACTGGCGGGGTACCAGCTTTTTTTAAATCACGGATTCCGCCGTTATCGCTGCCGGCCTAAAAACCGGGTTCACGTGCTAGAGTTTCCTCTCCAATTTCAAAGCCGGAACGCGTGGAATCAACTGCGCCAGTCCGTTACCTTGCCCGAACCTCAAAAAACCATCCTCGTGGGGGCGGGGAGTTGGGAGGAGTCACCGCCCGCCTCTCCCTTGCCTTGGGATCATCTTTCCGGATCCCTCACCCCCGCCTATCTTGCCCAGATGTTCTCGGCCCGCTTCGCCGTCCACACCACCTCCCGCCCCCGCTGGGGGAACTGGGCGATTGAAGCTACCCAAGCAGGATGTCTTTTTCTGGGGAATGCCGCCTCCCTCGCCCACCTTTCGCTTCTTCTACCTGGTCTGGATTGTCGCTCTCTTTCCGATGCTTCCGGAAAGATTTCCGGCCTGCTTCGGAATCCGGAACATCTTCAGTCTTTGCAGGCCTGCCAATCGGATCTGGCCGAAGAGCTGGCTTTTCGCCGCCCTCTGCTCGACCTGACGGCGAAGGCGAGGGAGTTTTTCCAATTATGAAGCCGACGGTCTCCCTAGTGTACTGCGACCTCCACGAAGGCGGCCGAACTTTTTTCACCCAGCTTCTTTCCCCTCACTTTCATCTTCGCTGGGACGATCCGGCAGAATTCGTCATCTACGGCCATATCAGCCACCAACACCGCCTGCAGAACGGAGTGAAGATCTACTGGTCCCAAGAGCTCTACGGACCGAACTGGAAGGAGTGCGACTACGCTATCATCCCTCATCTGGTGGAAGATTCCCGGGCGTATTATCTTCCGATCTACGCCTTCGACGGAATGGCGGACAAACTGGTCCGTCCCTCCGTTCCGGACCCCGTTGCGATCCGTTCCGCCAAGCCGCACTTCTGCTCCCTGCTTTGTGCCTATGCCGACCACACTACCCGAAAACGTCAGGAGTTCTTCCACATCCTCAACCGCCTTAGGAAAGTGGACTCGGCGGGTCCCGCCCTCAACAACACCGGATTCCGCGTGCCCAAGGAAAACCGGTACCAGAGCAAGATTGATTGGATCCGCAATTACCGGTTCAACCTCGCCTTCGAAAACAGACTCCGCCCGGGGTGGACTACGGAAAAACTGGTCGATCCCCTCCATGTCCACACCATCCCCATTCACTGGGGCGATCCCCGAGTAAAAGACTATTTCAACCCGGAGAGTTTCATCTGTGCACACGACTTCCGCTCACTGGATGCGCTCGCAGAATACGTGCTCCATGTGGATGACACCCCCGAGCTATACGCCCGCTATATCCGGGCCACTCCTTTTCACCAGAATCGCCCAAATCCCGCCTACGACCTAAATCATCTAGTTGAATTTTTTCAAAGAATCTTTTCCAGCCGAACCCGCCCCATCGCTCAAAGACGCTGGTTTTTCCCCCTGACCAAGTGGCGTCTCGCCAAGCGAAACAAACTTCCCGGACAATGATCCCGGGCGCTTATCCCGACCGCAGAAGTTTTTCCGCCAACTCCGCCACCAAGCCGGGTTCCCCCCGGATCTCCCGTGTCGCATCGATCAGCTCGAGTTGGGCCGCTTGGCCAGTCCCCACGACATCCACCACCGCATGATGTTCCAGCCCGGCTGCCGCACAAAGATTCCGGTAGCATGGATTGACATAATCGGCTCCAAACATTTCCAAAACCCGCGTTCCGGGCTGACAAAAAACCAAATTGGTCAAAGCAGCCCCATGGGCTCCAACCACGATTTCCGCCCCGCGGAAGGCGGCGGCCTGTTCTTTCAAGGACGCCTGCCCGGGATCAAATTCGACGAAGCCCAAGGGAAGCAGCTTGTTTCGGATTTCCTCCCATCGCTGGACCTGCCTAGAAACTCCGCCACTCCGTCCCACCAGCAGTCGTCCCCGGGCCGTTTCTGATCCCTGCTTGGGAAACAATGTTCCAAGAAATCCGCAGGCTTCACGGCTAGGGCGGCTCGTGGGAAACGAGAGAGAAGGAACCAACAGTCTGGCACATCGGATTCGGCGTCTTTTGTTGAGAACCACACACTTGTTCAGGGGAATCCCCAGCAGGAGAAGGGCATCTTTTTGAAACGGAAGATCCACCCCATTGACCAGAAAATGGTCGATCGTCGTCAACTCCCGGCCACTTTGTTCCAAAAAGGGAAATCGGGTCAGCACGTCCATCATCCAGTGGTGATAGGTCCCCCCTCCTGTGGAAGCCAGCAAGACACTTGTGCCCTCCAGCGTATCCGCCCTCGGCAAAAAGAATCTCCTCATGATTCCGTGATCTTCCGGAATCTTGTTCCACTCAATGCTGACGTCCGACAACATCGCCCGCCCGCGAGTGGTGACGGCAATGCTGGGCCCGTGCACCTCGGCCTCGAAAAGCTCTGCAAGCCAGACCCCAAACCTTCCCGCCGGTTGACCCTGGCTGAGATTTGGATGGGGCTTCCCCCCATATCCGGAAGCGTGAATGGCTGGCAGGGTTGCCTCACCCCGCCAAAGAAGCTTCCCCTCCCCCGGACCACGTTGCCGGAGAAAATCCGGAGTTTCCCCCGCCACTTCCAGAGGAATGGACCCCCATGAAAGATTTTTTAGAATCCTGCGGTACCCCCGGAGCAAGGGCCGTCGAACATAGCTTTTGAAATTCATGGCCCCTTTCGGCTTCAACTTCTTCAGCCCACGAGACCAAGCCGAAGGAAGCGGATGTCTCCACCATGCGCGGATCCCCTGCCCGATGCACCATCGTCTCATGGCAGGTGTGAGATACGTTCGTCCGCCGGAAATTCGGGGCAGGGCTGCCAGGGAATCCCTGTCAAAGACCGCCAAGGCACCGCCTCGGATCAGGCCTTCCCGGATGTCTGAGTACTCTGGTTTTTCCCACTCCTCGACCGTGGCCCGTAAAACCTGTGACTGATCTTCTCCGAACATTCCGGAGCTGTAGGATTTTTCCATCTCCTGAAAAACGCCCAGACATTGGGGTTCATAGAAGATTCCCTGTCGGAGACCCAGTACCCAGGCCAAATGATGATCCGCATGCCAACGGAGTGCTTCCGGCAGACCCCCCATATCTTGCAGAGCGGAAACATGAAACAACGCCTGTCCGACAAAGGGAAGATACCCAAATCGGTCCGGCACCTTTGCAGGTGAAAAGTATCCACCGCCCCGGCGGGGCCGATAATTGTGGGGCGGGCGAATTCGCAGCTTGGATTCAATCGTCAGGTCCCAAACCACCACGCCGACCTGCGGGTGATCCCGAAGGATCTGGCGAATTTTCGGGAAAGCCCCGGGCAACAGATAGTCGTCGGCCGCCAGAAATAACACATGCCCGGGCGGGATTTCAGGCAGAAGATCGTTGATGTTCCGAAGGAGCCCGCGGGGCCGATCTTTTTTCAGCAGCCGGATTTGGGGATGCCGCAATTGAAGCTTTGCGACAATCTCTATGCTGTTGTCCTCCGAGGCATCGTCGATCACCCAGATGATGTCGGCCGGCTCCGGCTGCTCCAGAACCGAGTGCAGGCATCTTTCCAGAAAAGCCCCGTGGTTTCGGTTCGGAATGACGACGGAGATCACGAGTATATTTACGGGTTCAAATTTTTCGACCGATAAGGCGTCCAAAATCCATAGAAGAGCCGATAAAATGCCGCCCAAAAGAAAGCACAAAGCTGGAGAACAGTTCGATCAATGTTCTTCCAACGGAGTTTTTCGGCCCGGCGCAAAAGATTCCAAAATGAGCGAATGCGGATGTCATAAGGGGCGAGTTCCCGCGCCCGAACCGCGAGGGGCAAAGCCACCGCAATGGATATTTTCTTGTCCTGCAAAATGACCTTCACTTTTTCCCGGGCGGCTTCTGCCCGAATCTCCGTAAGCTTTCGGAAGGCTCTCCAAACAAACTCGTCCTGAATCGTTCCTGCCTTGTCAGCCAATTTCCGCGCCAAGTGGACTTCAAATGTGTTTTTGGCTTCGGGAATCACCGCCTCAAAAGCTTGAAAATATTCCTCAAGAGAATCGGCGGATTGTTGCACGTCATGCTGGTCAATTCGTGCCAGCAGATTGGCACTGAAAGCCGCCAGCCTGGGCTCTAGATGTTGTCCCCTGCTGGATCTGCGGAGGAGCGGTTTTGCACGGACCTTGATTTTTGGGAGAATCCGTCTCGCCATTTTGACCATGGCTTCCAGATCCTGTCCCGAACCGCTCAGAAATTGGCGGGGGCCAGCAAAAGGAAGTTTTTCTGCGTTCTGCGGAATCGCATAGTTTTCGTATCCGGACGGGGTCACATTAAAGATTACATAGGGAGTTCTGGAAAAGTTGGCCGCCGTCGCAAAGCCGGACGAGCTCCCCAGAAAAGCCTCCGCCCCTAATACAGCGGCTAAATCGTTTTGCAGGGTGCCCCCCCTCTCGCGGAGAGAAACAATCCCCGGGATCTTTTGGAAGCTGGGGGGGTAGTTGGCAATTTCTCCCATCAAAAGGACGGCATGGGTGGGGTGATAACTGGCCGAAATTGCCTCCAAAATCTGAAACCAAGCCACCGGGTCGGCATTCCGTGAAGAGTCACTCAAGTCCCATCTTTGATCGTACCCGCGAAACCTGATATGAAGGCAGATCCACTTCGTTTTCCCAGTAGCCTGTCGGATGAGTTTCGCCGTCTGCTCCGCTATGGGAGCGGGTGCCTTGACCAGCGGGATTTGGCCGCCCCGCCGATAAAACTGATTCAGTTTTTCGTGGCTGGCTACATGGCGGATGAAGAACTTCGTTTGTTTTTTTATGTCGATCCCTCGACTACTTTCCTCTGTTAGGTTTTGCAAATCCCTCTCGTACTCGGTCAGAACACTATCCCGGGTTGGGTGCGATTTTTTCTCCTCCACCGTCTTGAGCCCAAGGGGATTAAAAAGAAAGGCTTCGGGCAATTCCCCGAGATACTTCTTCCCTTTGCCCGCATGGATGAAGGGCTGCATGGGATGGGGGTAACGGAGTTGATACCGGTACCGGATCTCCTCCGGCTCCCAGTTGGCCTCTTGGGCCTGCACGGTCAGATGCACCGTCCAAGTCAGGATATCACCCAGGCTGAAGGGCAAGTACTGGAAGTCGTAGATCACGGGGTGGGGAGGGGTTTGTTCTCGAGTTGCGGCAAGTTTGGATTATTACAGAAAGATGAGTTGGATTCCAAAGCTTTTGCCCGAGCCTCTCCAGCGTTTTTTGCGGCTCCGGCGCCTTCGGAAGAAGCTGAACCAAACCCCTTACTCCCGCTCCGCTGTAGCAGAGTTGCTGGCTGAATTGGCCCTACACCCGGCTTCACCGCCAACTTCACCAACCCCTTCCCTCATCTTATATGCCACCATTTTTCCCCGTCTTTCCTGTTCCTTCAATTTGGTGGAATACCGTGCCCTGTTGGATCAGTTCCCCGGAAGCTTGTGCTACTCCTCGGGCACGGATTTCCACACAGGCTCGGACCGTCCGACCTTTGCAGGGATTTTGAAAGATTACTTGGCGCTGTATCCCCGGCATGCCGATCGGATTCGGAAAATGGATCTCTCCACTTCCTTCTCTGCCTCTCTCTTTTACACCATTTTCCTGAGCAATATTCATGACTGTCTTCCACTTTTGGAGGCAACCCGAACCCCCTTCATTTTTCGTCTCTATCTTGGGGGAGAGTGGTGCGTCGGGAACGAGGGGTCCGACCGGATGCTGGACCGCGTCCTCCGCAGTCCCCAGTTCCGCCATGTCATCACGGTCGACCCCGCCACGGAATGCTACGTCAGGGAGAAGTGGAAATTGACCCCGAATCAACTCAGCTATGCCCCAGGATGGATGGTTGACACCTTGACCCTTTATTCCGCCGGGGCAAACCGCCCCCCGGTACCAACCCAACAGATCTGTTTTGTTGGGATGAAGTCCGCCCCCGGTGGCAAAAATAAGGGCTTCGATGTATTCGTGGAAGTGGCCAAACAACTGGCCAAGAAGTTCCCGGCGATGGTTTTTCATGTGGTGGGATCCTGCGGCCCCGAAGACGCCGATGTCTCTGAACTGGGCTCACGAATAGTTTTTCATGGGGTTCAGAAGCAGGATTTCTTCCCACGGTTTTACCCAAACATGGATTTGATTCTTTCCCCCAATCTTCCGAACTCTCTCGCCCCCGGCCATTTGGAGGGAGCCCCCAACGTGACCAACGTGGAAGCCGGACTTTGCGGTTGCCTCGTGGTCATGACCGATCAATCCCGCTTGAACGTTCTTTTTGAACCGGACCGACATCTCGTCGTTGTGCCCCACGATGCCCAAGCCATCACCCGCCGGCTGGAATCCCTTTACAAAGATCCCGATCAGCTGCTTCGCTTGGCCGCCGATGGCCGGGAACGATTCCGGGAGGTTTGCGATTCAAATCGGATGTTACAGCCGCTCTTTGACCGGATCGCCCAGCACCTGCCAACCCGCTCTTAACTTTCCCCCGGCAAGCTTTGCAGGATCTGCTTCAGGCTTCGGATCACATGGTCACATTCTCTTTTGCCCAGCCCGGGGTAGAACGGCAATGAAAGGACCCTTTCTCCCAGTTTTTCCGCGACTGGAAAAGAGGCTCTGGCCCAGCGGGGTTGACCGCGGAAATACGAAAGCAGATGCACCGGGCGATAATTGACTGTCGTCTCCACACCCTGTTCGCGAAGTTTTTGCAAAATGATTCCCCGATGCCTAGCAGGCACCGAAATCGGATAGAGATGATGGGCATGAACACTACGCGGGACTGCGGGAAATAATTCGATCCCGGGAATTTCCTGGAGCCCCCGTCTGTACCAGCGGGCCCGTTCCCGGCGACGAGCTGCGTTTTTCTGAATTTTACCAAGCTGCGGAAGCAAAAGAGCCGCATGAAGGTTGTCCATGTTGTATTTCCATCCGAAGATCTCCACATCCCAGGGCTGAAATCCCTCTTTTTCCCGGTCATAAGATGTCTTGGTCATTCCGTGAAGCCGAAGAAGACGAAGCTTTTTAGATAGGGATGGGTCGCGAAAGGAAACGGCTCCTCCCTCCCCGCAAGCCAGGTTCTTTGTCGCAAAAAAGGAAAAACACACCGCATCGGACAGCTGCCCTGGGCGGATGCCATCCCGTGATCCTTCGACGCAGTGTGCCGCATCCTCCACAACTTTAAGCCGATGTTTTTTCGCGATGCGGTCAATGGCCTTCATATCCGCCATCTGGCCGTAGAGGTGAACTGGAAGAATAGCTTTCGTCCGACGGGTGATCGCCGCCTCAATCAAAGAAGCGTCGAGATTCCCCGTCCCGAGTTCGACGTCCACAAAGACTGGGGTGGCTCCCGCCTGGAGAATGGCAAGAGCCGAGGCCACAAAGGTAAAAGGGGTGGTAATCACCTCATCCCCCGGCCCCACACCCAATGCGGTTAAAACAATATGCGCCGCACCCGTCCAGCTGGTGCAGGCCACCGTGTCCTGAATTCCCAGGTATTTGGAAAACTTTTTCTCAAATTCGAAAACCTCCGCTCCCGTGGTCAAAATCGGCCCACGCAAAACCTTGGCCAATCTTTCCAGTTCAGCCCGTCCAAGGCCGTGACGGAAAAAGGGGACCTTCATGCTCCGCTTAATGGAGGACTTTTTTCCCGTCCTGAGTCTC
>Ga0209088_10001191_pt1 | contig 16968 bp, 45 predicted proteins | sample S_140625_EF_Meta_FD_187324 | JGI IMG/M metagenome (GOLD analysis project Ga0209088, IMG submission 187324) | Freshwater microbial communities from Lake Simoncouche, Canada to study carbon cycling - S_140625_EF_MetaG (SPAdes) (version 2) | ecosystem: Environmental > Aquatic > Freshwater > Lake ... | reverse complement strand
AATAAGGCTCATGCCGCCCCACTCATTACCTAATTAATTAGGCAGCGAGAGCGAGAGTTGAAACTTCGCCAATTAACATTTTTAATCGACTTTTATACTGGCCGGTCGATCAACCAGTCAATGCAATTTATATTTCTTTTTACCTGTCGATACCAGGAATCGCCCGTTCTTTAGTATACCCCCAAACTTTTGGTTTGATATGAATTTCTGGTGTTCTTTCTATAATAATTCTAGGAGGCTTATTAGCTAGTTTTTTAACCTGTATGGTCAATAGAATATTAAATCCTAGTGATACTAGAAATAATCCCGCAAAAATTACTGTTAGCGGTTGAAGTCTCATTAAAAATCCATTTCTAAAATAGGGCGTGAGAGAATCGAACTCCCTTAACTACCTTATAAGAGTAGCGTCTTAGACCATTAGACGAACGCCCCGTGTTGTTTTTCTATTGTACTCTATCGACCAACCACTGTCAAGACCTTTAGGAATTTTGTTGTGACTCTAGTTCATCTAGTCTTTGACTAATTTTTTCCAGAGACAATGCCGCTTCTCCACAAGCCTTGCATAAATCAGAATATAAATATTCTCTTAGTTCATGTACTTTTTCTTTTAGTTCTGATATTTCTTGTTTTGACATAATTAATTAATAGTGTTGAAGGTTTCTTTGGATTTTGGATCCCAAAAAATCATTTCATTAGAATCATCATCCCATGCACACTCTATGATTCCAGATGAAGCAACCTGACTCAAACTCCTATTGTAAATCCATTTCTTAATTTCGTTACAGAGTAGTTCATAGTTATCTTCTGAAATTATGAATTCATCATTATATGATGGCTCAATATATTTTCTAACAATACTCTCAGTTTGCTTCAAAGAAATAAGATTGTCTACTTCATAGTAATACTGTCTAGGAAAAATCATTACTACATTTTTTCTTACGCTCTTTGTAAAGAGATTCAGGTTTCTAACCTTAATATAGTTACTCATTATTATCCTGTGAGGGTTTGGCGGGAATATTTGTCTTATCTTTATTAGCCAACCAAAATACCATCTCGTTAGATTCATCATCCCATGCACAGTCTACAAATCCTTTTGCTGCCAACTTACAAAGTCCAACTTCATAAAGCCAGTTTCTAATATCATTGAATACATCATCAAAAATTTCTTCATTGATAAGATAATTACCCTCGTTGTCAAGACCAAGATTATTTTTCTTAATCATATTAATCACTTGAGGAATAGTGATGAAATCATCCAGATTTTCGGTATAATCTTTCTCAAAAGAAGATGCCGCCCCATCCCTCATAGCTTTGGCATAACCTTCCAAATCAACAATGCTGTAGCTTTCCATTTTTACTTGTCCAATTAAAGGTATTTGTTAGTGGTAGAGCCGCCATCGTTAATTTTACACCTATCCATCAGATTGTCAATAGTGTTCTGCAAACTATACTCGCCTCTACTTAGCCACTTTTTATCTTCATAAAGAGCAGTGGTAATCTGTGGCAGATAGAACTGGATAGCTTTTTCGTATTCTTCTGGGAAATTTACTTTAAGGATTGTTTGAATACCAGCTAGAGCATCAACAATATTATCTCTATAATCTAAAAGATCTTCAAGATTATCTTTTTGTTCTGGAGTTAATGTCATAATCAAGCCTCAACCTTCTGTTTGAGTTTCATAAGCTTATGCTTAATCTTCCACACGCCAGTTTCTTTATTCTGAGTATCCGACCCCATATAAATATGACAAAAGCCTTGGTGCTTGTCTAGACCCCAAGCTTTAATTCCATCGTGGTCAAGACCTTCCACAACAAAACGACCCCTGTAACCCATTGGAACAAAGTCTCCCTTGGATACAAAGTATGGGCCTCCACCAACTCTGATACGATCTCCCTTAACTAATTCCTTCCAATTAAAATCACGAATGATTTTTGTATTCTTTGCCTCTTTGCTCTTTGCCTTAAAAACAAACGGAGCATTACATTTAGGACACATATAAGCTCTTGGGCCTGTGGTAGCTCCACATTTATCACAAGTTTTTTGACCCTTACCCATCTTAGTTTCTCCAGTGTTTGTTGACGTTACGCTCTAAGTATATCTCAATAATCGGCGTTGTCAAGTACCGATCTTTAAAAAAATCTTCTCCTGCCTAAATTTGACAATTTAGTGTATAGAATATTGGCGAATATCTTATATTTTACTTAAAAAGGAGCAAAATATGCCATCAGTAAATTTTAGTATGAATGATGTATTTCCAGACGGTGGTTTAGCAACATCTCATGGTTTGTGGGGTAGTTTAGTTTATGGTCAATATGGTGGAATATTTATTCCATATTATGATGATTATGCTGATCCTAATGAAAGTCAGATTAATTTAGAATCTTATAATTATGAGAACAGAAAAGATACTCCAGAATTTGTTTATTCAATTTTAAATGCTGTAAATAATACTTATGCAGCATTGACTGCGGACGAAAAACCAACTAATTTTACAATTACTAAAGGAACAAGAAATATTGATGCAAATAGTCAAACGGTACAGTTTACTGTTACAATGAATTTAAATGTCACTAATGCGCCAGTTATTTTTAGTTCTGAAACTTAATTTATTAATTTTTCAACAACCATATATTTAAAACTTAAAGGAGATTACGAATGGCTAAACAGTATATAAACGAATATTTGATTGATAGTGATTGGGATGGAGATTATTTTTATATACATAAAGATAATTTTGATAGTGTTTCTTTTTCTCCAGATATCAATTATGATGATATGAGATCTTTTATGAGAACATTATTATCGAGAGTTAATGATGCTACAAGCAACTTTACTGCTGTTGATAAGTCTAAAAATATGACAATATCTAATACATCAGAAATAAATGGTAGTGGTTTAGTTGATAACTATTCTCTTAGATTTATAGCAAATATTGATACAACAGCCAATCTACATGATGTTGCCAGAGAACCTTTTAAGGTGGTTATTTCTTCTTTAACAGATAACGCTAATGCTAGTGCTGAGGTTGTTGTTCAGCCAATTAGTGCTGGTGACTGGTACAATGATTATAGTATCGCTGTTGGCTATGTTGCTAGTAAAACTAATAGAGCTCCAACTTGGTCTGATTATGATTATAGTGATTCTTCTCCTACATATGGAGATTTAGATTCTGAAACTTTTACTCTTTACGTTGGTGGAGATATTGGCGTATTTTATGTCACTCCTTGGATGTATGCTTATGATGATATGCTTGGTGATGAAATAACGTTTTATGGGCCAACAAAAGCAGTAAAAATTACTGGTTCTTGTTTCTTACAGGGAACAAAAATCACTCTTGCTGATGGTTCTAAGAAAAATGTTGAAGATCTTACATATGATGATAATCTTTTAGTTTGGAACTTTGATGAAGGCAAAGCTGACACAGCTAAACCAGTATGGCTATCTGTTCCTCAACCAGCAGACAAATATAGTAAGGTTACTTTTGCTGATGGAACTGTTTTGAATAGTACATCTCCAGTTTTAGGTCATAGAGTTTATAGTGTTGATTCTAATTCTTTCGTCAGTACAATGCCAAGCAGTACACCAAGTGGCATGGTAACTGTAAAAGACGATGGAGGTAATACCACTCTAGTATCTAAAGAATTAGTCAGTGTTGATGAAGATGTAAATTTCTATGGAGTATTGACAGATACTCATCTCAATTGCTACGCTAATGGTATTTTAACATCATATCCAATGAATAATATCTATCCAGTATCGAATATGACTTATGTTAAAGATAATCGTTCGGCTAGAGACAAAAGAGAGTTTCCATCAGAAGTTTCAAACGAGATATTTACTGCTTTAAGACTATCAGAACAACCAAAATCTAGTGATCTAAATGCTAGACTAAAGCACATGCTAAGAGACCAAAAACCAAAAGCCTAATGTTAGTTTAGTCTAACAATTCTTTTAATAAGAACTCCCGGTAGAAATACTGGGAGTTTTTTATTTATAATACGTCAACATAGTTTATTTTGATATGACCATCTTTAATTGAAATATATGAACAAGGATGATCTGTCCAGCATCCACTATTATAATAGTTAGTTGAGCCAGAAACATCGTTGGTTGCTAGATGAGTATGTCCACAGATTATTGTATTGCATTTTTTTAAACAACAATATATCTTAGCCCTTTCGCAAACCTCTTGAGAACATCTTAAAAAGGTTTTACTACTACGTTTAGCAAGATTAGATAGGTATAGTCCTGCGTATATCTGTAATCTCCGATAAATATAATCTGCTAATCTAGTAAGTCTGGGGTATTTTGAAATAACATTATCAAACACATCACCATGTAGAATAAGTATTTTTTTATCACCACTAATAAAACTATACTCATTCATAAAATCAACACCAATCAAATGACTAACCATATCGGCAGGCCCATCATGATTACCACTAATCCAGATAACCTTAATAGTGTCAGATATTTTACGGATTTGTGAGAGTATTTTCCAATGATCTTTTTTTAGTTTGCGAAAATCCCAACTATCAAATAAATCTCCATTAATAATCAAAGTATCAGTATCACTCTCTCCAAGCTCAATCCTAGATAGAAAAGACGCTAGAGTTTTAGCTTGACAAACATTACTTCCTAAATGAATATCACTAATAACTATAGCATCAAAAGTCATAGTATGTATCCTTGTCTCTCTGCTTCTTGATCAGAAAAAGTTTTTATCCATGCGGGAATAATTTCTCCAGTTACCTCGTCTTTCTTTTGCTTTCTTAATTTTCCTTTTTCTCCAGTGTGTTCGCAAATGCTATAACTCATACTTTCTGTCATCCATGTAGCCCCACGGATAAATTCATCACCACCATAATAGTAAGCTCGTAATCCACCAAACTTTTCTTTAATTTGACTCCACCAAAAAAAATCTAGCGAATCATTAATTCTTTTTTTATAGTCTAGGTGATTATTCACTATATAGCAAAGTTTATCCAAAATATCATACCAACCATCATCACACTCAATCCATTTAAGATTCTTGAATTGTTCTGGATATTTTTCTATTAGTTTATTTTGAAGATCAAGATTCATAATCTACCTTATGAATAATTTTTGTCCCTAAATGAGCATTACTAAGTTCTCCTTCATTATTTATGGCTTCTTTACAAAGTCTTTCAAATTCTTTTCGGTCAATCTTTCGACCATCGACAATAGTTTCTTCAAGATGTTTCTGTGTCAATTCTTCTGGCTTATCACAATATATTGTATCATAAGCGTGTTCAATACTTTTAGCATTAATAACATATTTGTGTCGGAAAAGAGAAACAGTATTAATTTCAAATAGTGGCATAGTTCTCACCTTTTCTTTTTAAGATCATCGGGTTTTTATCTGGATCTGGAATAATAGTCAACTCATTATTTCTAAAGGTTGTCATATAGCTCTGAGTAATCTTTCGCTTCAATAATCCTTCTTCTTCAATCTGAGTATAGACATTAATTCTATAATAGTCATGAAAAACATTAATGATTTTGGTCATCAAGTGATGTTTAGGCTTATCTACTTGTTTAAAAAGCAATCCCTCAATCTCATATTCGTTAATCATCTAGCTCTCCTGTTTGCTCTATCCAAAATCCTAATAGTTTCTTTTGCATTACTTGGAACCATAACAAGACTAGGTGCAGTTTTATGTCCCCAATCCATGAATCCAACAGCTTTCTTTTCTGCTGAACATTCCTTACAGATTATATTACGATTAGTTTCAATTAAAAATTCATATCTCTCAACACCAACACAATTTTTGCAATAGATGCAGTTCATTACGCCTCCAATAGAAAAGATCAGCGAACGCTCTCTTTTATACCATAGCTATCGGCACTGTCAAGGATTCAATCTTAATGGTTTTGGTGGGACATATGAAGTTTCCATTATCGTCACTATGATAGATTTCATTAAGACCCACAGCGTTTAATAGTTTAGAACAATTAACGCAGGGCTTGCTTCCCAGGATTAATCCTTGTCTGTTAATACGCAGTACACAAATTGCCCAATTAGGATCAATGGTATTATAGCTATCAAGTAATTTAGATATAAGATGAGATTCACTGTGAACATAAGGATACTCCAGATACTTTGGGATATTAAATCTTTTTCCAATCCTAAATGCTTTGGTACTCATTTTCACAGGATTATTCTGTGCAAACCCTATCATCTTTGTACCATCAAAAGCAGCACAATAATGATAGCAACGAACTAGAGAATTAGGTTCCCAATTTTCGTAAGCTTTCTTAATTGTTTTTTGAATTATCTTCATGATTTATTTGATCCAAAAGTTTATTTACTTTATCCAAATCTGATGGCACATACATATCGTCATTATCTTGACCAGTAATATTCCACTCTTCTTTGTCTGCTGGCAATAGTCTACGCTTAACTGGTTCTTTTGGTGTTGGTGTTTCTGGACTTAGTTTAATTCTATTAGGTTCTTTCATAATTTAGTTCCTGTCATTTAGAAGCTAACATATACAGACCAACATTTGCTGCTGCATAGCCAAGATATGTGATGAGCATACCATAATTATTATGGAGATAACCCTGTTCTATGGCTATGTAAACATAAATTAAGCCAGTAATAAGAATAAGGTTAGCTGACATTTTAGTTCTTTTCTATAGGGATATATTTAGCACCGTTTGGGCCAATTTGCTCCTGACCAATAGTAATCTTCTTATCTTCCTTTAGCAAGTTAATCATTGCTTGAGTATTAACATTAGGACTAATTGAAATTGCACCGATTTGAGCCATAATCTTCTCCTTATTAAGAATGTGTAGTTAAAATTTCATTATAATTTTCAATAGCTAAATCTTTAGCTTTTAATTCCATATCAAGATCGAACTCTAGACCATAAGTGTCTAGAATATTATAAGCATAATCTGCATGAGCCCTTGGATTATTACCTTCTCTGCTTTCACTGTAATGAAATAGTGGTTTGGTCTGCCAAGTATCCCAACACATATTTATAGCTTCACATTCTGTCAAATTATTAGGATGACACTTATGATGCAAATAGTCAAAACAAATGGGGATTCGTGTAATTGGATGGAAAATATCAACCAATTCCTTAACACTCCAGCAATTAAGTTTATCGTCATTCTCTATTGAGATACGGGCCTGACAGTTTTCGTCAAGTTTTTTAAAGTTATTGTAGAATCTATGAGCAATTTCTTCTCTAGTCCCATTATTATTATGAACATGAAAATTCATAGGGGCTAATGTACTGGCAGGTAAACCTATCCTGTCAAAAAAACTACTATAGAAATTAAGTTCTGTAATTGTTTTTTCCACAACTTTTTCGCTAAGACTTGATAAACTATTAAATTCAGACGGATGAGCAGAAACTCTTACATTCGTAGAAGCAATAGTATCTGCGATATTGTCAAATTCATCTTGTATATCATCATGATTAGGCAAATCTTCAAGACTGACATTAGCTTCATCATAAGTAATAAGAGGGAAAATATCGCTACTGACTCGATATGTATAGTTATTTTCTGCACAAAATTGAATGGTTCTATTCGTTGTAGTAAGATTGTTTAAGATTCTATCTCCAAGAGTTTCCAATGCTTCTTCTCTTGGCAAAGAATTAAAACGCTTATAGGTCATAGTCTGATGACTAAAGCCTTGATCTTTAAGCTTGAGTGAAATACAGCACAATCCGAATCTCATTGTTCCTCCGTTTGCAACATTCTATCACAGTATCGTCAAACTGTCAACTGTGACTTGAGAATTATTCGTACTCAGCTAGTAATGCTTGTCGAATAGGATCAGTTAAATTATCTCTATCTAGATAGAAAGATAGATTAGTATTAAAAGTATTAGGCATATGCTCCAATACTCTTTGTGAATAAATAGGATTTTTAGGTCTAATTCTTAGTTCTCTATTTAAATGATAAGACCATAAGTAAGCATTAGACGCTCTAATATATTTATCGACATCAAAATCTTCTATAGGACAATTCTTAACTAATTTCAAAACTCTTTTTTCACAATCATGCTCTAACTCTAGAATATCATGCAAACTTTGATCTAATTGTTCTTCTGTAATTTTACAATCTTTTATAAAAGGGCTATAAACTAATGATGGGAAGCTTATCCAATCAAAAAGAATATCATAAGTAGACATGGTTCTATCCCATAACTTACGATCTTCTTTCCATTGTAAAAAATGACAATATTCATGAATAAGAATTTCAAAACCCATGTGGTGTTTCATGGCAACAGCAAATTCTTTTCCATCTTCGTCAATTGAACACCAACCACCACAAAGATCTGGTAACTGTTCTTTGTTATATAATAACACAGAGAATCCATAGTCTAATAATTCTCTGACAATTTTGATTGTTAGATTAGATTTAGTTTCCATATTCAAATTGCTCTACAGAATGTATCTTAACTACTTGAAATTTAATACGATGTTGATCTTTAAATTGAAAAATAGCATCTTCTTCTGACGCTGCATCCATGACTTGATTAATTAAAAGATGTTGTCTTGAATGATCATGTAACTCATAAACTTGTGCTGTGATATTATACATTCTCATTTCTCCATCCTAATGCTTCTGATACTGTTGGGAATTGTTGACAAAAAATTTCTTTAGCTTCATTCGCAATAATCATATGTTCTTTTTGAGTACCATGACCAGTTCGTAATTCAATCCAATGAATAAAACTCCTAACTGATCCACTCATATAAAGTCTAGTTGGAGTAGATAACGGCAATATAAATCTTGCACATTCTTTAGCAATACCATCCGCTATCATACCATCATAAATAGCTTTGGCCTTAGAAAAATGCTCACGAATTCTACTATTCCATTTAACCTTAATTTCATCAGGTATATCATCAATACTATTTTGTCTATTTTTATTATCTTGCCTTCTAAGTTCAAACATTGGAATATTTTCAGACAATAATGTAGTATCGGCATATCTTTGACTAAATTCTTGGAATGTAAAACTTCTGTGTCGTAGAATTTGTGCAGCCAAACCTCTTGAGGTGTTAATCTCTACAGTTAGGAAAGCTTGTTCAAATATACTCCAGTGGTGATTCTTAATGCAATAAGCTAGAAGTTTTGAATAATTCTCGCTATCTTGATTATTTGGGTTCGATACTCTGGCACAATAAGCCATAAGTTTTTCTGCATCTGGAGTTACCGAAATTAGCTTTACTGAACTCATTAGTCTCTCCTAAATTTTTCTGTTCTTGTCTCCCACCAGAAGTGACAGATTTGATTATTCCCATCAAAATATATTGGACAAAAATCTGGTCTAAAAATACTATTTAAATCACAAGCTACGCAGGTAAAAAATAACTGCCAACGAGCAAATCCATAGTCTAATAATTTCTTTTCTATTTTTGTGAAGTTATTACCACTAAGACATCCACTATCTACAATAATCAATTTGTTGTAAGGATCAAGTTGATCTGGATGAATAAATGCTTCAAATTCATTTTTGTATGGAATATTAACTGGTTCAATATCTAATGGTTCATCTTTTATAGATAATTTATGACTCATTAACTGAGCCATAATTCCAGAATATTCATAGCTTAACTGTAATATTGCCGCTTTATCTTCGTATGAAAAACGATCTCTAATCTCATTACAGATTTTATCTATGCACTTAGTTTCCCATTCTCTATCAATATATAAACTTTTAAGAGCCATAATCACTCACTGTAAATTTAGTATATTCTTTCTCTTCTTTGTATTTAAGTTGATATTCAACAAATTTATCTTCAGTAATATGATTGAAAATAGCAGTGGCTACTTTGCTAACACTTTTAGATACCCCACTAGCGTCAGGCCCAGCATCTAATTTAGCCCAATAATACAAACCATCCTGTTTGTCCTTAATCACTTCGTAGCCTTTTTCTTTAGCCCATTTTTTAACTTCTGACCAAAGCATTGATGTTCTCCTAAAACAATAACTATAGCATATCAGACTGCTCTTGTCAAGACCCCTTAATAGAAATCAGAAAGCTTAGTATTTTCTCCATTTGTTTTCCAAAGTTCTCGATATTTTTCTTTAGATATCTCATGAACCTCATCATACCCTCTATTATAGGTAGACGGTAAATCACATTCAATGAACAAAGGAATATTAAGACAATATCCCGGCTGGCAGAATAATAGATTCTCCACTATTGGCATAAGATTAGTATTAGTTATATCAAAAAGATACTCATTATTACTTACCATATAACTTGAGATGAGCCTATTTGCATACTCTCTTTTAATCATACAAGTAGCACCCCAATCATCCCAATTTCTTGTTCTACATGATAAAGATGCTGTTGTATTCTCATTCCATTTATTTAATCTTATTAGCTGAACAATATCCCAATCTTTCGGTAAACTATTAATTAGTTCAGACCAAGTAAAAGACCAATATTTAGAAGTTTCAAAACTAGTGTCATCCTCAAGAAATATGCCATATTCTTCATCAGTATTATCAATCCAGTTTTTAATACATCTGAGAAAGGTTATACTTGTGCCATGATGGTTGACACTATCAATAAATCTACCACTGATAGTGATAGACTCTTTATATTCATCAAATAGTTTAGTTACAAAAGGCTTGTATTTAGATATATTATATTCTCTAAACTGATTCTCCATAAAGTTTCGTCTGTCAAAACTTTTATCAAGATTTATGTAATTCATGACAGAATGATTATCAAACTTATTCATATTTTCTGGTCTTGGGATTATATTTCTCTATTGGCTTATCATAGTGCTTCCACGCTTCTCTATGTTTTAATGCTATGATCTGTTTTTCCTGTTGAAACATTCGTTGTTTTTGATATTCAATAAGTTTGTATAGTTCAATAATATAATCTAAAACTGGCTGTCCCTTATACTTAGATAGTATAGAATTTACTTTAGATAAATCCATTGGCTCATACTTGAGAGTCATATCATAGTCATCTGGATTCCAATTCGGATCATATTGATCAGTCATAGCTGTTCCTCAGTATATTGTACTTCAAATTCTTCTAATGGACAAAGTTCTTCGTCCCAAAATCCATTCTTTATTCCACGACCAAGAATATGTCCAGCTTTTAGCCAAATGTCATTGTAGTCATTGATATTCATTCTTTTGGTGGTTCTTCCCCAATCACATATGGTAGAGTCAAATACTTCTGTATTAATATCAAACCAAGTATCTTCTCTTGCTATAAATTTTACATACATTATTTTTGCATCTGCTCCTCATAAGAATATTGAAGTTTAGAATTAAATCCCATAGCATATCCTTGCATATAAATCTCTTTTGAGAGTCTGGAATTTTCTCCAATCAATTGCTTATTATCTTTAGCCCAAAGAATAAAACTTTTTTCTTCATCGCAAATATCTTCTAGGTCTGGATGATAAATCTCGTCAGGAGACAGATAATGTTTTTGTAGTCTGGTATCTAATGCAGTAATTGAAGGAGAAATACTATGATCTACTGAAGTAATGACAAGCTCGTCCATAAATACATTAATTACCTTATCTCCAGGTTTTAATGCCATAGCTAGATCAAGACGCATCACTAGTCTCCTTACTAAATTGATCCATGTACGAATTATAAGCATCTTCTAAATTTTCAATAAGTTTAAATTTCCATATAGGAGCATCTGACCATTCTGTACTTTCATCAATACTTTCAATCAAACACTGGAGTGCTTTTTCTGTTCCTATTGTTTCTAGTGCTTTTTTAATTTGATCTTTGTTTGTCATCCTGTCCTCTTGTATAAATAACTTCCAGCCCAATCACATTCTTCTAAAAGTTTATCAAAATCATTGAGTAGATTATATCTAGCATCTTTATATGGAGCATAACAACTTGCTGGCTTATATATGTCTCCAGTAATCTTATTCACAAAAGCATGGGTGGTTTCAACACCCTCCCATACCTGAGTAATCTTGTAATATTTGTTATTTTCCTTGAAAAAATAATAAATTGTTTGTTCATCACCATATGTTTGTTTCTTGGCTTTTTCTTCTAAAGCATCTAACCAAATATGTATACGATCATAAAAATTAAGTTGAGTTTTATTGACAGTAGTAGTCATAATTAACTCCTAACACATAACCAAAAATAAAAAATACAGTCACAATTAAAATTAACTCAATAATCCAAGTATAGTCCCACTTCATCATGCCTCTCATTCTATCTTATCGTCCTTCCTTTGTCAAGACTTCAAGCAAAACCAATTCTTTGCTTAGTTGTAGATAATGTACTCTCAATTTCGTAATCAGCAAAACTCTTACAATCATAACTTCGTCCATTCCACCAGCCAATTTCGTAACTGATTGAATTATTACCACGAATATTAATACCTGTCACTTTGCCGAAAACATCTTCAGCCAGCTTAACATCAGTACCAATAGCAAAAACTTCTATCTTATCCTTCATTTGATTCTCCCTAAAAAGTAACTGAAACTACAACACCATGTAAAAAGAGTTAAACAAACTATTGTTCCTAAAATATGAATTGAGTAGTTATTGGGATTATTTAAAAGTCCAAGAACTAAGCTCACAAAACAACCAGTCATCATATAAACAAGAAAAGACTTTAAAGAAAAGTTAATAGATGAACCAAGAGCTTTAAAAATACTCAATAAAAAATTCACTGTTATGGTTCCATCTGTTCATTCAAAGAAATAATTTCGCTTTTAAGAGATTCTATCTCATCTTTTTGTTCTTCTATTATTTTTTCTAGATGATTAATATAGGTATCAATATCGAAAAATGGATTAGCTTTATCAGTCTGATTCATGTTCCCATATCCTCTCCAGATGATTTAGCAACCTATCTGCTTTGGTATCATTATAAAAGCAGTCTAGGTCTGTGGCAACAAATTCTTTATGTTTTTTAGGCCAAACCTCTGCCAAGCAATTCATTACTGTTTGACCATATCTTAATTGATATTTTTTAAGATCATTATCAATTTTATTCCTAAACTCAGAGTAACTCATGGCTTTTTCTTTTTCAAGAAGGAAACAATATCCCCAGCAGTATTAGGAACAGTATTACCACCAAGATAATATTGTCCAGTAAGTTTGATCATGTCATCCAGTAATTTCTCAGAATTATAGAGTCTGGCCCATTTGGGTTTATATTCAGCCTTCATATAATTCCAAACGCTATTATAGAAATCACAAATAGCTTGATTAACTGATTCATTCATAATTTATTCCTGTACTTTAGTTCCCATATCATAAGGATAGCCATCTTCTACTTCTTCACTATAAACATCTTCATAATGATTGTCCCACCAAGGAATTTTACTATCTGGTAATTCACCCATAATCAAAGTTCAACATATTTTAGTATACTTAGGATTCTTCGTGCTAATGCAGCACCACCAACAATCCTACCATCATTGTAATCTTCTCCATATCCAGAAGTAGATTCATGATCTTTTTGATCTTTGATTTTTCGATTACACAATTTTATAATCTCAAGTATATTAGCTTTTTCTATTTCATTCATACAAATAATCTATCTTGCAATAGTTTTCTGACGGTTTCTGTTACATTAATTCCATTGACTATAATATCATTAGAACCATAAGGATTATCCGGCATCTTTTTGGCAACTGTGTTATATAGCCAAAATAGGACAAACCTCTCATCTTGACTCATAATTATTCCTTATATTAAAGCAGAATTGGTTTTGGTTAATTTACGAAAACTTTTCTGCAAACAAAACCTACGGAAGTTGATTGTGAGGATACCCGCGACCCCAACCTTTCGGCATCAACATTTTAATTATACTATCTGATTCTAGACTGTCAATAGTTCCGTTTCCAATTCGTTTAAACATCTAAAGTCTGTACCACTTATATTCATATTCCAACTTTGATGCCAATGACCAAAACGCCAAATCTTTGGTTGGTGAATATTAAATAGCTCCTGCAAAGCCCATCCTGTTAAATTCTCATATTTCCTTTGAAAAGGTTTCAATAACCGAAAACCAACCTCGTCTGGGCAATCGTGTGTGATTACAATATCTGGCTTAACTATTCTATAAAGCTCTCTAGCTTTCATAAATTGATCTATAGTAACCTGTTCATCTTCCCACCAATCAATTCCTACTGTTCTATCTTGACGATCAATACTATATGCTCCCCTATAATAGAAAAATTTTACTCTATTTAGAGAAGTATATCCATAATCTCCTAGAAAATGAGAATGGTTATAGCAGTCATTGTAGTTGTCGTGATTGCCAGGCAATATTAAATGTCTGGTAGAGTCAACATTCTTTAATGTATCGTACTTAAATCCAAAATCACCTAATTGCAAGGTATATGGGTGACGATCTTTTTCTCTGATAATTTCATGATAGTTTTTATACTTACCGTGGAGATCACCAATGAGAGTAATAGAATTATTCATACTCCATCCAAGGGATCATGTTCATAAGGATAACTAAATGGCCCCAAGATGCTCTTTCTTTTTTGTTTTAGGAAATCTATTGTTTCGTCAAAACAAAGTTCACATATATGAATCTCGTATTTTGATCCATCGTTAGTTGAACCGTATCCCCAATATGATTCTAGTGTAGCAAAGTCTGGCCCAACTTCTTTATAATTGGTTGTACTTTTTCCACAAATATCGCATGAAACGTCATCAATAACTTTTCGTACTTCTTCTTTAAATGTTCTCATTTCCAACGTCGTGAAGGATCACGCCTTTTTGGTGGACTAAAATGTGTGGTTGTTTTTGTAATAGTAATACAGGGTTGGAAAAACTTTGTAGTTTTCTTTGGACTAAAACCAGAAGGAAGAATTACATCGTTATTTTTAAATAGATCAGGCATACCAATATATTCTGCCCAGTAGTCCATAGTTTTCTTATATCCTGCAATAATAACATCTTTAGAACAAGTTCTCTTCAGTAAATCTTCAAAACTCTTAGCCATTGTTAATAATCTCCAGAATAGTTTCTGCTAGTGTTGAACGCCCGATAACTTGTCCATCCTCATAAGGTCTATTATAAAAAGGCTCATTATATGAAGATTTTTGGCCCCATGTTTCCATGATGCCAGAGCATAGTCTTTTAATTTCTTCTAGCTTTTCTTCATTACTCATTTGTTGCCTTCGTTTGAGAATATTGAGTATAAAAAGTTTCGTTGACATTACATCGTCCAAGAGCAATTCTAACGCCCAATTTCTTATTATAGTTCTCTTTCTTACTGCAAATAGCTAATCCCTCATAGTGACTACCGTGCGGACTATCAATTATAATTTGAGTTGAACCACCTTTAGTATCTGGATCAATAGGCCCATAACCATAACCCTCCGCAGGCTTGCTGCCTACTTGCCATTTATAATAGCCATTGTAAAGCCGATTATGAAGAACCCTAACCTTATATCCGCTATTACGAAGCTGTTGAATTGTCATGTTTTCTCCAATTAATGTATGCCACAAACTTCCACGGTACGAGTAATAATAATCTTGTTGTATTCTGACAAGAATTTATCTAGGTTGTCTTGTTTGATAGACAATTCATAGTTGTTCTGACCAATGAAATACTTATCAATCAAATCTTGAACTTTTTGTTGAACTGTTGGACTCATAAAGTTTCTCCAGAGGATGCCCTAAGTATACTACATTATCGGCGTTTGTCAACAGTCACTTTACAAATCATTCATGGTAGGACATTGTTTCTCTGATTGAACGCTTAATCCATTACAAAAACATATCGCTTTATCTTGTCTAATCCTTACTTCACATTGTTCTGGTTTGTATTCAGACTGATAAGATAAAACAGTTACAACAAAAATGATAAGAAATAGAGGGAACAGATTAATTAATTTTTCCATTTAGATATTATCCTTATAAAGACCCACACTTATTCCAGAATCAGCATTTTGATAATATTCTCCCTTACGATATTCTGGGAAATCAACTTCATTGACCCCAAATTCTATCCTAAGATATTCGCTAGTATAAGCCTCTCCTGCAAAATAATCGTCAAAGACTTTAACTCTTTCTATAGTGCTATTTCTTGCTACAATAAAAACCCAATTCATTTTTGTTTCTCCATAAGACAATTCTTAGCGTAAATTATACCACGTTTAGCGGGGGGATCAACTGGATTTTCAAATTTTTTGACTGATTGTACGATCCACCCAAACTTAGGCTTATCATCTTTCCAACCATACTCATTAGTAATATGAACACAGTGTCTTTCATAATCAAAAGCCCAGTGGCCTTTATTCTGGTATTGAAACGAATGACTAAAAGTAATTGTTCCAATAATTCTACTTTTAAACTTAGCCGATTTACCCGGAGTTTCAATTAGTGCCAACTCAACTCCCTCTAATCTTTGGGGGAATCGATAGGAGCGAGTTTCGACCGTTTTCTGACCATTAATTAAAAGGGTAGACCAAGGACTCTGCACGTTTAAACCACGCATGAATTACTAGACTCCAAATTGGCATTTAGGACATTTTTTCCAATTACTACCACAAATTTTACAAACTCCTCTATAAAACATAATCATCATTTATTTTCCTGATCATATTCCTCTTGAGTCATATAAGACCCATCTTTTTTCGTTGTTGTAAATTGGCCCATTCCCATACACTTATCACAAGCCGCCATATCTATTTTCGGGCCTGCGGCAGCATATTCTTTAAGCAAAGTTGAATACTTTGATTCAACAGTCTCACAGTATTCGTAAGAGTTGCCGTAAGGCAGTTTAACACACTTTTCACACTTGTCAACCATTAGATGATGATTTATGAATAATGCCAAACTAGCATCCATCATAAGTTTATTAACATCTGTTGGATATTCTCCAGAGCCTTTACATTGATTACAAGTTATTAGTGGTGGTTCTGATAGTTTTTGTATGTTCTTTTTGTGGATAGGATTAAGAACAAGGGTGCATAATACTGCTGTAAATATAACTAAT
>Ga0209088_10001188_pt1 | contig 16980 bp, 14 predicted proteins | sample S_140625_EF_Meta_FD_187324 | JGI IMG/M metagenome (GOLD analysis project Ga0209088, IMG submission 187324) | Freshwater microbial communities from Lake Simoncouche, Canada to study carbon cycling - S_140625_EF_MetaG (SPAdes) (version 2) | ecosystem: Environmental > Aquatic > Freshwater > Lake ... | reverse complement strand
GGCCGATTTCGGTCTGCAGCTCGACCTAGGCTTCCTGACCGCCAATAAGGCCTACACCTACTTCAAACCGAAGTTCATCTTCTACGCCACCTATCTTTCTGAAAAGATCGGCTATTGGCGCTACATCGCCATCTATCGCCACTTGGAAAAGCATCCCGAAAGCAAGATCTTCCCGATCTTCAACTTCTTCGAGAACTGGTGCCAGGACGAAAACCGCCACGGCGATTTCTTCGATGCCCTGATGAAGGCCCAGCCCGACACCGTGCGGGGCTTCACCTCCAGGCTGTGGTGCCGCTTTTTCCTACTGGCCGTGTTCGCCACCATGTACGTGCGCGATGTGGCACGCAAAGAGTTCTACGAAGCCCTCGGCCTCGATGCCCGCGAGTACGACAAAGAGGTGATCATCAAAACCAACGAAACCTCGGCCCGCGTTTTCCCCGTGGTGCTCGATGTGCAAAATCCCCGCTTCTGGGTCCGCCTGGAGCGGCTGGTGCACAACAACGAGGCCCTCAGCGCCGTCGATGCTGCCGACGGCCCCGCCCCAATCAAGGCCCTTCGCAAGCTGCCCTTCTGGGCAGCCAATGGCCTTGAGATGGCCAAGCTCTTCCTGATGGCGCCGATCCGCAGCGAAGCCTTCCAGCCGGCGGTGCGCTGAGCCTTGACCTCCTCCACCCTCAGCCCGGCGGCTCCCTTCCACGACGAAGGCTGGATTCGCCGCCTCGAGCCTCTTCTCGCCGCCGGACGGGCCGCTGGTGCCGACTTGGTGGAAGTGTTTCTCGAACGCACTGACCACTTGGGTGTTCTTGCCGAACAGGACACCATTACCAGCGTGAACCCCGCCTTCGGTATGGGGGCAGGCGTGCGGGTGTTTCGGGCCGGCCGCGATGGCTTCGTATCCACCAACGACCTGGGCGAGAGCGCCCTCCATGGGGCCCTCGATGAGGCCCTGGCGATGCTGGAACTGCGCCGCAGCTCAGCGAGCGGCCGCGGATCCTTTGAAGGACTCGGCAACCTGAGGGACTTCGGAGCCGCCAAACAACCCTGGCTGGAGAGCTGCCCGGAACTCACCGAGGCCACCGCCCGGCTGCTGCAGGGCACCCACCAACTTGAGCGCCACGGCAGCCACCTGCAAGCCCGCCGCGGTAGCTATGCCCGCAACTGGCAGGAGGTGCTGGTGGTCGCCAGCGACGGCACCCACGCCCGCGACATCCGGCTCCATCAAACGGTTGGCCTCAGCGTGCTGGCCGCCGATGGCGACCACCGCGCCAGCCTGAGCCGTCGCTACGGCACCACCGACAACCCCGATGATTTGCGCCACTGGGATCTGGAGTCGTCCGCCATCGACCTCTGCGCCAGTGCCGCCACGATGCTCTATGCCGATTACGTCGAAGCGGGGCAGTTCCCGGTGGTGCTAGCCAATCGTTTCGGCGGGGTGATTTTCCATGAAGCCTGCGGGCACCTGCTGGAAACCACCCAGGTGGAACGGGGCACCACCCCCTTCGCCGACATGGTGGGCGAGCTGATCGCCCATCCCTCCGTGACCGCGATCGATGAAGGATTGAGCAACGGAGCCTTCGGATCCTTGGCTATGGACGATGAGGGAATGGAGCCCCAGCGCAGCGTGCTGATCGAGAACGGCGTCCTGAAGCGCTTCCTCAGTGACAGGGCCGGCGAATTGCGCACCGGCCATCGGCGCACCGGCAGCGGCCGCCGCCAGAGCCATTCCTTCGCCGCCGCCAGCCGCATGCGCAACACCTACATCGCCGCCGGCCCCCACAGCCCCCAGGATCTGATCGCCTCCATCGACCAGGGGCTGTACTGCAAATCGATGGGTGGCGGCAGTGTCGGCCCCACGGGCCAGTTCAACTTCGCTGTCGAGGAGGGCTATCTCATCGAGAATGGCCAGCTGACCCGCCCGGTGAAGGGAGCCACGCTGATCGGCGAGGCCAAGGAGGTGATGCCCCGGATCTCCATGTGCGCGAACGACCTCGAGCTGGCGGCCGGCTTCTGCGGCTCCGTGAGCGGCAGCATCAACGTCACGGTGGGACAGCCCCACATCAAGGTGGATGCGATCACGGTGGGGGGGCGCTGACCATGGAGACACCCTGCTCAGGGCCTGACATGGCGCCATCCTCCCGCGATGGGCTCGGCGGAGAACCGGAAGACAGCACGCTCGAAGCCCCGCGGTTGCAGGAAACCGTGGCGGCCATGGCCCGCAGCTCCGGCATCCGCCAGTGGGATCTTGGGGCCGCCTGCAGCAGCGACCGCTCCGTGCAGGTGGATCGTGGCCAGGCCAAACAGCTCAAGGCCGCCCAGCGTCGTTCGATCACCGTGCGGGTGTGGAACGAGGCCAACCGCATCGGTATCACCAGCACCTCCGATCTGTCGGAAGCCGGCTTGGCACGGGCCCTTGAGGGAGCCAAAGCCGCGAGCCAATTCGGCAACCCAGAGGAAACGCCGGCCTTCTCCCCCCTAGCCACCGCACCGCTGCCGCCCCTCGATCAACCCCTGCGCCCATCCCTAGGCATCCTCAACCTTCTCGCAACCCTCAAGGAGGCCGAGGCCGATCTACTGGGCCGCCATTCGGCGATCGCCACCGTGCCTTACAACGGGCTGGCGGAGCGCAGCAGCGAGCGGATCTACCTCAACAGCGAGGGGGCCTGCCGTCAGCAGCGGCTCACCAGTGCCAGTGTCTACCTCTACGCCCGGGCCGAAGAAGCCGGCCGCAAACCCCGCAGCAGCGGCGCGGTGCGTCTGGCCTACGGCGCCTCCGATCTGGACATGGTTGGTTGTATTAAGGAGGCGGCGGAGCGCACGATCGCCCACCTCGACTACGGCCCGATCCCCACGGGTCGCTACACCTGCGTGTTCAGCCCCGAGGCCTTTCTCGACCTGATCGGCGCCTTCAGCAGCCTGTTCAATGCCCGCGCCGTGCTCGATGGCGTGAGCCTCTCAGGCCGCGACTCCCTCGGCCAGGCGCTGGCCGCTCCTTTCCTGGCCATCCACGACAACGGCCTTCATCCCGGCAACATCGGAGCTTCGAGCTTCGATGGCGAAGGCACACCCACCCAGCGCCTAAGCCTGGTGGAGGGCGGGGTGCTGAGCCACTTCCTCCACTCCGAAGCCACCGCCCGGGCCTTTGGTGTCGAACCCACCGGCCATGCCGGCATGGGGGCCAAGGCCAGCGTGGGGGCGAACTGGTTTGAAGTGGGACCCAGCCCCGAGAGCGGTGGCGGTGCTGGCGGCCTCGACCGTTTCCTGGCCAGTCAGAACGGTGGGCAGGGCGTGGTGGTGATCGACTCCCTCTCGGCACTCCATGCCGGTGTGAAGGCCAGTCAGGGTTCCTTTTCACTGCCCTTCGACGGCTGGTGGATCCGCGATGGCGAGCAGCGCTCCATCGATGCCGCCACGGTGGCCGGCGACATCCGCACCGTGCTGCAGACGTTGCTGGGCTTTGAAGGGGAAGCGAAGATCACCCCTGACGGCCTCTGCCCGTGGGTGTGGGTGGAAGGGCTGGCCGTGACCGGCGACGCCTGACGTCTTCCAAGCCTGGGCCAGCCCAATCGTCAGCGGGCCGCCGTTCCGATTCCCCGGGCAGCATTCCGTAAACGCCCGACGGGCCATCCTGGGAGCGCAAACCCACGGCCGCGATGAAGATCCTGTTCTGGGGCACTCCCGCCTACGCCCTGCCAAGCCTCGAAGCGCTGACGGGCGCGGGCCACGAACTGGTGGGGGTGGTGAGCCAGCCGGACCGGCGCCGCGGCCGTGGCAAGGCGCAGCTGCCCTCTCCTGTGAAGGAGCGAGCTCTGGAGCTGGGTCTACCGGTCTTCACACCGGAGCGGATCCGCCGCGAACCTGACTGCCAGGCGGCCCTGGCGGCCCTGGGTGCGGACCTCTCGGTGGTGGTGGCCTACGGCCAGATCCTGCCGCCCCAGGTGCTCAACCAGCCTCCCCTGGGCTGCTGGAACGCCCACGGCTCCCTGCTGCCCCGTTGGCGAGGGGCCGCGCCGATTCAGTGGTGCCTCCTGGAGGGTGACACGGAAACGGGCGTGGGGATCATGGCGATGGAGGAAGGCCTCGACACCGGCGCAGTGCTGTTGGAGAAACGGGTGGGGGTAGGACTTCTCGAAAACGCCAGCCAATTGGGGGCACGGCTGGCCCAGCTGAGCGGGGAGCTGCTGGTGGAGGCGGTGGGGCAAATCGCCGCGGTGGGTGAGGGAAACGAGGGCGAGCGGATGGCCCACCTGGGGGTGCGCAGCCAACCGGAGGACGGGTTGACCTACGCCCGTCTGTTGAGCAAAGACGACACCCGAATCGACTGGAGCGCACCGGCCCTTGCGGTGCATCGCCGCGTGATGGGCTTGTATCCCGGTGCCCAGTGCCTGCGGCAGGGCCAGCGGATGAAACTTCTGGCCACCGAACCGCTGGTGCAACGGCTCTGCCATGCGTTGAGCCCCCAGGGACAGATGCTGGCCGATCACTGGGGCGGCCAGCAGAACCAGGCTCCCGGCACGGTGCTTGCCCTGGAAGAGGGCGTGGGGGCGGTGGTGGCCACGGGAGGCTGCCCGGTGCTCGTACGGCAGGTGCAGCTGGAAGGGAAACGCCCCGTGGAGGGCACCGCCCTCCTCCAGCAGTTGGCTCTGCAGCCAGGGGAACCCTTCAGCAACTGAGCCGGATTGGCAGAAGCGGGGAGCGAACAACCCAGCGGTGCCGACCCGAGCCGGCGGGGGTCTCGCCAGCGGCCCTAGGAAAGGGCAAGAAGGACTTCGGCAGCCACGCTGAGAGAAACGGCTGTCTCAGCCAACTCCAGACCCCCAGGCCGCTCTGTTGCGCAATCAAGGCACATCACACGGACAACTCAATGCCGCCACCTTGGCTGGCGACGATGCGGCGTGGTTGGGCTGGAATGCGGTGATCGGCAATCGCACCAACTCAGGGGGCAGAGGCGCCAACGGCCTGGCCGTGCGGTTGACGCCGATGCAGCTCATGGAGGCCCTCAAGCTGGTTATGCACCGACACCAGCTGATCGCGGATGTGATGGCTGTTGTCGATTTTTTCCAAGGAAAGCAGCATCGTTTCGATCTGGCCCTTGCAGGCGATCAGCACGCGGCATTCAGGGGATCCGGGTTCGTAGGGCATGGTTTGGGCTTGGAGATGGGTAGTTCAATGCAGCCTGGATTCGAGGACTGTCGCTTTGACTGCCATTCAGCAGGGTGGATGCCCTCTGCAGCAGAGATCGCTCTGAGGATCCCGTGCCCGAGGGCAGCGGTGTTTAGCGGGATCGGGGGCGGCGAGCCGGACTGCGCTGATGCTGGGCGGGGCCATCCCGGCGGCGGCCCCGCCCACCGCTGAGGTCGAGCGGAGGGGCTGACAGGACGGTGGGTTCGAAACCCGGCACCTCCTGCCGAGGAAGGGGCGAACCAACCAGCCGCTCGATGGCGCGCAGGAGCTCGTGCTCCTCGGCCGCCACCAGGGAGATGGCGTGGCCGTTCTGGCCGGCCCGACCGGTGCGGCCGATGCGGTGCACGTAGTCCTCCGCCACGTTGGGCAGGTCGAGGTTCACCACATGGGGCAGCTGATGGATATCGATGCCGCGGGCGGCGATGTCGGTGGCCACCAGCACCCGCACCTCACCGCTCTTGAAGCCGGCTAAGGCGCGGGTTCGGGCCCCCTGGCTCTTGTTGCCGTGGATCGCGGCGGCGGAGAGGCCTTCCTTCTCCAGCCGTTCGGCCACCTTGTTGGCGCCGTGTTTGGTTCGGGAGAACACCAGAACCTGCTGCCAATCGTTGCTGCGGATCAAGTGACTGAGCAGATCGGCCTTGCGGCCCATGTCACAGGGATGGAGGAGCTGCTCCACCAGGGGGGCCGCCTGGTTCTCTGGGGTGGCCTGCAGCTGCACGGGCTGGTGGAGGAGGCCCTGGGCAAGCCTGCGGATCTCCGGGGAAAAAGTGGCGGAGAAAAGCAGGTTCTGACGCTTGGCTGGCATCAGGCTGATGATGCGGCGGATGTCGCGGATGAAGCCCATGTCGAGCATCCGGTCAGCCTCATCGAGCACCAGGATCTCCACCTGATCGAGGCGAAGGGCCCGCTGCTGATGGAGATCCATCAGGCGCCCGGGGGTGGCCACCAGCACATCAGTGCCATGGCGCAGGCGGTTGATCTGGGGGTTGGGGCTAACGCCGCCGAACACCACATCGGAGCGCAGATCGAGATAGCGGCCATAGGCCACCACGCTCTCGGCCACCTGGGCGGCCAGTTCGCGGGTGGGGGTGAGCACCAGGGCCCTCACCTGGCCGGCACGAGCCTTGGGTCCATGCCGGAGTCGCTCCAGCATCGGCAGGGTGAAGCCGGCCGTCTTGCCAGTGCCGGTCTGGGCCGCTGCCATCACGTCGTGGCCCTCGAGCACCGCCGGGATGCAGGTGAGCTGGATGGGGGAGGGGTTGCGATAGCCCTTGGCCGCCACGGCCTTCAGGAGGGGTTCGGAAAGGCCAAGCCGCTCGAACTCCACGGCCAGGCCTGCCACCGGAGCGGTGAGATTGTTGGGCGCCTCGGAATCGCTCCTCGCCTGGGGTCCTTCACCGGATCCGGAGCGGCTCTGGGCGACGGTGGCCGGCCCCGCCCCAGGGGCGCCGGGATCGAGGGTCGCGCCTGCGCTGCGCGGTGCGGCTCGCCGACGGCGAACGGAATCGGAAGAGGAGGAAGTGATCGCGATGCGGCATCAGTTTCACCACCCTAGGCAGGGCCAGGGCGCCCTCCATGGACCCAGATCTCCACCGGGCTCAATAGGAGACTGGGATCAGGGGCACGGAAGCGCTCCGGCGGCCTCAGCGGGATTGGTAGGAGCCGCAGCGCCCACAGGGGCCCTCCGGCAACACGGCGCAGCGCAGCAAGGGGGACAGCGCATTGAAACGGCAGGTGGGATCGCCGATCACCCAGCCGCCCTTCCAGGGTCTGGCATCGACGGGGCGCTGCTGGGCCTTCACGTCGAGGGCCACGGCGACGAGCTCATAGCGTCCATCCCGGAGGCGATAGCGGTGGGAGCGCTGCAACACGAGGTAGCTGCGCCCCCCGTGCTCGAGCCAGCGGCCCGGCTGGGGAGCCTCGGCCGGATCATCGAACTCGAGTTCCTCCAGCAGAACCCGGCTCTGGGGATCGCGCAACTGAACCCGCATCAATCCGCCTGCGACCCATCGGCAATCGTGGCGCTCCCTGGGGGTGGCGGGCCTTCACCAGCCACCGACGCGGCAACGGCATTGCCATCCACCGGCACGGCCATGGCTGGTGGGTCATGGCGGGAGGAGAATCCCCAGGCAAAGAGCAGGGCAACGCTGAGCAGCACGGCCCACTCCGGCAGCACCAGATCAGGATCAATGACCCGCACGAGCAGGCGGATTCCCACCAGGGCCACGGCCAGGTAGCCCGAGGTTTCGAGGTGGCGGAACTCCTCCAGCCAGCGGATGAACAGTTCGGCGGTGAGGCGCAGGGCCACCACCCCGATCACCCCGCCGGCCATCACCAGCACCAGCCGGTCGGTGACGGCCACCGCGGCCGCCACACTGTCGAGGGAGAAGGCCAGATCCGTGAGCCCCAAGGTGACCACCACCGCCGCCAGCCTGCGGACCTGGACGCTGGCATCAGAAACCACCGGCGAAAGCGGAGCCTGGCCATCAGCCTCGGCAGCGCCAGGGGAGTCAGCGGTTGGGGCTTCGGCCCCGGAGGCCTTGTCACCCCCCAGAAGCTGGGAACCGCTCAGCCAGAGGAGGTAGGCGGCGGCCAGCAGCTGCAGCGGCCAGAAGCGCAACACCCAGCGGGCCGCGATGATCAGCAGGATTCGGAAGCCAAGGGCCAATAGCAGGCCGAAATTGAGGGCCTGGCGCTGCTTCTGGGGGTCATTCAGCCGCCTAGAGATCGCCGCCAAAGCGATCGCGTTGTCGGCCGAGAGCACCACCTCCAGCACCACCAGCAGGGGAAGCACCAACAGCACCTCTCCCCACTGGTCGACGCCTTGGAGGAGGGTTGTGAGGGAAGGCAGCGTCTCCGCTTCCATGGGGCACCGGTGATTGGGGAGGGACCTCGGCGCGACCAGGCCAGGGTCGAAGCTACGCCCGTGCGGACCAGGCGCGAAGCGTGGTGGCTGGAATCGGGAGTCGCGGACGGGACAATGGCTTGAACCTAGGAAAGCCGGATCGCTGCCCGTGTTCCCATCGATCCAGTTCCAGGTGCGCCTTGTCCACGCCGAGTCCGGCAACCGGGTGGTGGAGGTCACGGCGCTGCGGGGAACCACCCTCCTGGGCAGCGCCCTCGGGGAGGCCGCCAACGCCGAGGAGGCGGAACAACGGGCCCTAGATCGGCTGCTGGGCCGGCTGGGCCCCCTCGAGGAGGCGCCGACCATTACCACCCCGATCCCGGCGGTCGCGGGTCCGCCCTTGAATCTGCCCGCGAATCGGCCTGCGCATCGGCCAGTGCCAGCACCCGTGACGCCGCCAGCGGCCGAGGAGCCAGCCGGCGGGCCCGGTCCTCGGCTGCCGCCCGCCCCGGTTCAGCGCCCTCCCGTCAGCGTCCCTGCCCCGCCAGTCCCCGCCGCCACCCCGCCAGGAGCCCCTCCTTCCGCGGCGTCCGACCCGCCCGCGGATCCGGAGGACTGGAGCAGTGAACTGGCCGGCCTGGATCTGGAACTGCGTCGGCTGGGCTGGTCGCGCGAGCAGGAGGCGGAGTATCTGCAACGGGCCTTCGGCCACCCCAGCCGCAGCCGGCTCACCAACTACGCCGATCTGAAGGGCTATCTCGCCGCCCTGGAGGGCCTTCCCCCCGGCGCCGAGCCAGCCAGCAGCCCCGTGCCGCTGCGACGGCGGGATCTGCTGGACCAGTCCGACCAGCTGCTGCTGGCTTTGGGCTGGAACGGGGAGCAGGGTCGCCGCTTCCTGGAGCAGCAGCTGGGAGTGGGCAGCCGCCAGCTGCTGGCGGATAGTCAATTGCTGCACTTCAACATGCTGCTGGAAGGTGAACTCCTGGAACGGGACCCCGCCGGTGGGACAATGACATCCCCTTCCGCACCAGCCCCATGACGATCAGGGTCGGCATCAATGGATTCGGCCGCATCGGCCGCCTCGTTTTCCGCCGCGCCGTGAGCCAGGAGGGCATCGAGGTGGTGGCGATCAACGACCTAATCGATGTTGATTACATCGCCTACATGCTGCGCCACGATTCCACCCACGGCCGCTTTCAGGGCACGGTGGAGGTGAACAACGGCGCCCTGGTGGTGAACGGCAAGCCGATCCGCATCAGCGCCCAGCGCAGTCCGGTCGACCTGCGCTGGGATGAGGTGGGAGTGGACACGGTGCTCGAATCCACCGGCTTCTTCCTCACCGATGACACCGCCCGCCAGCACCTCCAGGCCGGTGCCCGCAAGGTGGTGATCTCAGCCCCCTCCAAGGACGACACGCCGATGTTCGTGATGGGGGTGAACCACAGCAGCTATGCCGGCCAGGAGATCGTGTCGAATGCCTCCTGCACCACCAATTGCCTAGCCCCGATGGCGAAGGTTCTGCACGACAACTTCGGCATCGCCAGCGGTCTGATGACCACCGTGCATGCCACCACCGCCACCCAGAAAACGGTGGATGGTCCCTCGGTGAAGGACTGGCGCGGCGGCCGCGGCGCGGCCCAGAACATCATTCCCTCCTCCACCGGCGCCGCCAAGGCGGTGGGCAAGGTGATCCCGGCCCTCAACGGCAAACTCACCGGTATGGCCTTCCGCGTGCCCACCCCCGATGTGTCGGTGGTGGACCTCACCGTGAACCTGGAGCGGGCCACCAGCTACGACGCGGTGAAGGCGGCGATGAAGGCCGCCTCCGAAGGTCCGATGCGGGGCATCCTCGGCTACACCGAAGACGAGGTGGTGTCCACCGATTTCCTCGGCGAATCCTGCACCTCCATCTTCGATGCGGGGGCTGGTATCGCCCTCACCGACACCTTCATGAAACTGGTGGCCTGGTACGACAACGAGTGGGGCTACTCCTGCAAGTGCGTGGATCTGATCCGCCACATCAATGGCGCCGGCTGAGCCGGCGGGCGACGGCCTTCCCTAGGCGCTACTGGCTACCCAGAGAACCCGAATCCCGCTCTGAGGAACTTGGCTCAACTGCGCAGCGGGCAATGGCGTCCGACCAACTCTGCCCCGAGCCCCAACCGGTTCTGGTTCGCATAGGCCTCGGCTTCCAGGGCCCGCTCCGCCGGGGTGGCTTCTGCGTAGGTGGGCTGGTTGAGCTGGTCAGCCAACTCGGGGGTGAGCTGGTTGTCGATGCCCAGAAGCTTTGGCTTGGCCCGCAGGCCACCGCCCAAGCAACTCTGGGCCACATGGATGGCCTCGTGGTTGAGCACGCGGGCGAAATCAAGAGTGCCGTGGTTCACCACGGAGGGATCGATCCTCAGGGTGCGTGATGCGCCATCCCATTCTGCCGCCGCCGCCCGTTTGCGGGGACGGCCCATCTCCAGTTCGATCCCGGCATCCTGCAGGCTGGCCATCAGGGAGACCACGGCCTCCCGCTCCTTGTCAAAGCTGGGGGGAAGGTCGATCAGGGCACGGATCTGGGCAAGGCTGAGGCGGGGCTCGCCCGGGCGGCGGCGGTAGTGGTAGCGGGTGCCACCATCACTGAGGTACTCGACCCGTGGACTCCAGCGAGCATCCCCCTCGGCCAGCTGCCGCAGTAGGCCCCGGCGAAGCAGCACCAGGGGACGGCGGCCGGGTGGGGGCGGTGGATCGAAGCGCTCCATCAACCCTGGAGCGAGGGGGTAGCGCACGGCCATGGACGCCACATCCCTGAGCAGATCCGGTAGCGCCGCAAGCAGCAAGGTGGTGGCGGCCACGCCGAGGGCAACGGCGGTGCCCGCCGGTAGCAGGCTCGCCGGCCCCAGCAGCTGGCCGCAGCGACGACAGCGGGGCCGCCGCATGGGCGCATCCGAGAGTCGGATCACGGCACCACGGCAATCGGGGCAGCGATAACGGGCCAAGACCACGCCAGAACCTGCCACCAGCATGGGTCGGGATCGACCCCGCTGCGGCAGCGGCCGCCGGTTTCAGCGCAAGGACATGCTCCGGAGGCGGCCACGCCGGAGGAAGGGGACTTGCGAAGATCAACAGTCCCAACCAACGCACGATGCCCCTCTCCCCCCTGGTGCGCCAGCTGCAGCAGGTGCCCCTCACCCGGGAGGTGCTGGCCCGCAGTGAGCGGCCGGAGCGGCTGCGGCTGGGCGGCGCGGGGCGGGCCGGCCGCGCCCTGATCAGCAGCGCCCTGGCGGGGGTGGCCGGAGCGCCTCTGCTTGTGGTGGTGCCGACCCTGGAGGAGGCCGGCCGCTGGGCCGCCCTGTTGGAGCTGATGGGCTGGGACAGCTGCCAGCTCTATCCAACCAGCGAGGGATCCCCCTACGAACCCTTCGATCCCACCAGCGAGATCACCTGGGGGCAGCTGCAGGTGCTGGCCGAGCTCCTGGATCCCGAAAGCGGGGCGCGGCGTCTGGCGATCGTGGCCACCGAGCGGGCCCTCCAGCCCCACCTGCCGCCTCCGGCGGTGTTGGCCGGCCGCTGCCTCACCCTGCGGCGCGGCGACAGCCTCGACCTTGAGGAACTGGGTGCCACCCTGGCCCGCCTCGGCTATGAGCGCGTGCCCACCATTGATCAGGAGGGCACTTGGAGCCGACGCGGCGACATCATCGACCTCTTCCCTGTTAGCGCCGAGCTACCGGTGCGCCTCGAGCTGTTTGGCGAGGAGCTCGAGAAGCTGCGGGAATTCGATCCAGCCAGCCAGCGCTCGCTCGATGCGATTGAGCGGGTGCGGCTCACCCCCACCAGCCACGCGCCGCTGATCGCCGAGGCCCTGCGGGAGCGGATGCCCGACGGCCTGGAGGCCCTGCTCAGCCCTGAAGCCCTCGATCAGCTGCTGGAGGGAGGCACCCCGGAAGGAATGCGGCGGCTGCTGGGGCTGGCCTGGGACAAGCCCGCCTCGCTGCTGGAGTATCTGCCCGCCGGCACCCTGATCGCCCTGGAGGAGCGGCGCCACTGCCTCGCCCACGGCCAGCAATGGTTTGACCACGCCGTCTCCCACCATCGCGAGTTGCTCCAGGAACTGGGCCTGGCTGGTGCTGATGGATCCAATCCGCCAAGCGAGCGAACCGCTGCTGAGGGGGGAGGCACGCCGGCAGCTTCGGCCAGCGGCAAGCACCCAGCAGCGGCAGTTGCCCTGTTGCCGGCGAGTCTCCACCGCCCCCCCGCCGAGGCTTTGGCGTCCCTGGAGTCCTTCCGGGGTTTCGACCTGGCCGAACTGCAGGAAAGCGACCGCCACCCCAACAGCTTCGATCTGGCCAGCCGCGCCGTTCCGGCCCACCCCAACGCCTTCGGCCGCCTGGCCGGCCTGGTGAAGGGGTATCAGGCCGAGAAGGCACGGGTCTGGCTGGTGTCGGCCCAGCCCAGCCGCGCGGTGGCCCTGCTGGAGGAGCACGACTGCATCGCCCGCTTCGTGGCGAACTCCCAGGACACGCCGGCGATCGAGCGGCTGATCGAGCAGAACACGCCGGTGGCCCTCAAGAGCCGCGGCACCGCCGAGCTGGAAGGCCTGGAGCTGCCCGCCTGGAAGCTGGTGCTGCTCACCGACCGGGAGTTCTTCGGCCAGCACAGCCTGGCCGCCAGCGGCTATGTGCGCCGCCGCCGCCGCGCCGCCAGCCGCACGGTGGATCCGCTGCGCATGGTGCCGGGCGACTTCGTGGTGCACCGCAACCACGGCATCGGCCGCTTCCTGAAGCTCGAGAAGCTGGCGATCGGCGGCGAATCGCGCGACTACCTGGTGGTGCAGTACGCCGATGGCCTGCTGCGGGTGGCGGCCGACCAACTGGGCAGCCTGGGCCGCTACCGCGCCAGCAGCGAGAGCCCGCCGGAGCTCAACCGCATGGGCGGCACCGCCTGGACCAAGGCCAAGGAGCGGGCCCGCAAGGCGGTGGCCCGGGTGGCGATGGACCTGGTGAAGCTCTACGCCGAGCGCTATGAGGCCCCGGGCTTCGCTTTCCCCCCCGATGGCCCCTGGCAGAACGAGCTGGAGGATTCCTTCCCCTACGAACCCACCCCCGACCAGATCAAGTCGATCGCCGAGGTGAAGCGCGACATGGAGAAACCCCAGCCGATGGACCGGCTGGTCTGCGGCGATGTGGGCTTCGGCAAAACCGAAGTGGCGATCAGGGCCATCTTCAAGGCGGTGACCGCGGGCAAACAGTGCGCCCTACTGGCGCCCACCACGGTGCTGGCCCAGCAGCACTGGCGCACCCTCAGCGAGCGCTTCGCCCCCTACCCGCTCAAGGTGGCCCTGCTCAACCGCTTCAGAACGGCGGCGGAACGCAAGACCATCCTCGATGGGCTGGCCACCGGCGGTGTGGATGTGGTGGTGGGCACCCACCAGCTGCTGGGCAAGGGCACCGGCTTCAAGCAACTGGGGCTGCTGGTGGTGGATGAGGAGCAGCGCTTCGGCGTGAACCAGAAGGAAAAGATCAAGGCGCTCCGCAAGGACGTGGACGTGCTCACCCTCTCGGCCACCCCCATCCCCCGCACCCTCTACATGAGCCTCTCGGGCGTACGGGAGATGAGCCTGATCACCACACCGCCGCCGTTGCGCCGGCCGATCAAAACCCACCTGGCCGCCCGCGATGAGGAGGCGGTGCGCAGCGCCATCCGCCAGGAACTCGACCGCGGCGGCCAGGTGTTCTACGTGGTGCCGCGGGTGGAAGGCATCGAGGAAGTGGCCGAACAGCTGCGCCAGATGTTGCCCGGCCTCAAGCTGCTGGTGGCCCATGGCCAGATGGCCGAAGGGGAACTGGAGAGCGCCATGGTGGCCTTCAACGCCGGCGAGGCGGATCTGATGCTCTGCACCACGATTATCGAGAGCGGTCTCGACATCCCCCGCGTTAACACGATCCTGGTGGAGGACGCCCACAAATTCGGCCTCGCCCAGCTCTATCAGCTGCGGGGCCGGGTGGGCCGCAGCGGCATCCAGGCCCACGCCTGGCTCTTTTATCCCGGTGATGCATCCCTCAGCGAGGCTGCTCGGCAGCGGCTGCGGGCGATTCAGGAGTTCGCCCAGTTGGGCAGCGGCTACCAACTCGCCATGCGCGACATGGAGATCCGCGGCGTGGGCAACCTGCTGGGTGTCGAGCAGAGCGGCCAGATGGAGGCGATCGGCTTCGATCTCTACATGGAAATGCTGCAGGAGTGCCTGGCCGAGATCCAAGGCCAGGACATCCCGGCGGTGGACGACACCCAGATCGACCTACCGCTCACCGCCTTCATCCCGGCCGAGTGGATCCCGGAGAACGAGGAGAAGATGGCCGCCTACCGGGCCGCCGCCGACTGCGCCAGCAAGGAGGCCCTGGTGGAGCTGGCCGCCGGCTGGACCGATCGCTACGGCGCGATCCCGGCGCCGGTCCAGAGCCTGCTGCAGCTGCTCGAACTGAAACTCGTCGCGAAGCGCTGCGGCTTCTCGAGGATCAAGCCGGAGAAACCCAACATCGCCCTGGAAACCCCGATGGAGGAGCCCGCCTTCCGGCTGTTGCGCCAGGGGCTTCCCCAGCACCTGCACGGGCGGCTGGTGTACCAGGGCGGCGCCGGCAGCACGGCGAAGGTGCTTGCCCGCGGCCTGGGGGTGCTGCCGATCGAACGGCAGGTGGAGGAGCTGATGGGCTGGCTAAGGACCATGGCCGATCAGATTCCGGGCTCCGATGGCCTCCGTGATGCCCAGCGGGCCGAGGAGGCCACGGCGCGAAACGCAGCTGTGCTCTCGGTCTGAACCGCAGGATCCGGCGGAGGGAGCCCGAGAGTCGCGACCTTCACGAAACTTCGTTAAGATCATGAGAAGGTTGTAACGGAGCGCCATGCCTGGGTATCTCGGTGAAGTGATGGACTTGGGCGGCGGTTTTGACGTCTCCTCGCTTGCCACGGCCCTGCTCTGCTTGGGCGGACTCGGTCTTGTTGCCCTCCTGCGCCAAAACCCCAGCAACGACGACGACGATTCGTCCCCCGGTGGCGGCATCATGCAGCCCGTAGCCTGAGCCGGGCGTCGGCTGTACCCTCCGCTCTGACGAGGTCTCCGGGCCCCCGATGATCGACCTTGCGACCTACGAACCAAGGGGAGACAAGAAGAACTCCTCGTTCTTCGAGACCAACCTGCCCCGGGTGTACGAGCGGCGCTCCATCTCCGGATTGAGCCAACTGGTAGGGGCTATGGCGGCGGTGGTCATCCAAGTGGACCACGGCGATGCCCTGGCTTACATGGCCGAATTGGCCCTGATGGGCCCCTATCGCTTCAAGGAATGCTGGCTGAATGCGAGTCATCGCATTTATCTGCTCGAAGCCGATTCCAGCTGTCCGCGGATGATTCTGCTTGAGCCCCTCAGCCGAGGCTTCGAGGATGAAGTCACCCGTTGGAACCGCATGTATCCCCTTGCGGCGGCCAAACCCAACGCCCGCTATATCGGCGAGATCTACAGCACCTCGTCCTGCCGCGATCTGCGCTCCGTGCTGGAACCCCAGAACATTCGCTTCGTCTATCCGGATGAAGCCAGCAATGGCTTCTACGCGCTGCCCAATCTCACCTTTACTTTCCTCTCAGACTTCACCTATAATCGAGTTGGATATGTGGATGTGTCCCTCGACAGCCTTGCGGCCCTCGACCTCGGTGATCGGGTACTGCTGGATGATGGCCCCCTCGAATTGCTCGAAGCGGCGGCCCAGAAACACGCCCGCCATGGCCTGGAGGGTCGCGTGCTGGGCATCGACCACCTGGCCACCCGCATTCTGGCTGGAGAGCGTGAAGATGCGCTGCTCGAATACCTCACCATGGTGCCCTATTACTTCTGGGGGGCTTACAACATCGCCGAGATGAACTCCTCCACCAATGTCACCCGGCATCCCTCAATCGGCGATGAAAAGCAATCGCCGGCCCGGGTCTTCACCGCCAACAACACCCCCTCCTATCTGAATTCCCTTGAGAACTTGCCGATGCCCACGGAGGATTTCGTGCGCAACTACGGCAGGCGCATGCACCACATCGCCTACGAAGTCGTGGATGGCGACATCCAGGGTGAAAAGAATGTGGATTTCGTGGTCGATGTGCTGCGGGATCTTGGCATCCCCTTTCTCGCCGACGTGGTGGGTGAATGCACGGACGAGCCCAACCTCAAGCAGATTTTCTCCAGGGCCTCGCCCTACTCGCTGCTGATCACCGAGTATGTGGAGCGCTGTTTGGGTTACGACGGCTTCTTCACCCGCGACAACGTCGCTGCCCTCACGGCGGCGGCGGGAGAGGCCGAGCGTTACGAGCACGGCCACGTCTTCGACTGACCGGGACGGCCGGTACGGCTTTTGCGACCCCCGCGGACGGTTGCCCCACCCCGGCAGCACTGGATGGGGCGGCCGGGTGGCTGCAGGCTGTGGAGATGCGGCACGACTGCCTTGACCCGCGCCCGGTTCCCCAACCCCTCACCCCCCACAGCACGGGCAGTGACCTGGCGTCGTCCGGCCTCCTGGTGGATGGCCCTGGCTGCCCTGGTGCTCACGGCCCCCGTTCCGGCCGGCCTTGCCCAGGCCGGGCCCGCACCAGGACGCAGGCCGCCCAGCTGGGCGGACATCGACAGTCTGCGGACGCTGCTGATGGCCCATGGCACCCGGGTGGTGCAGCAGGACTGCAACCAGCGGGGCCTGCAGGGTTTGTATCACAACAGCAGCGACACGATCGTGATCTGCCGCGTGCACCGCGACCCGCAGGCGGTGTGGAACACCCTGGCCCATGAGGCCACCCATCGCATGCAGGCCTGCGCCGGCGGCACCATCACCGACCCCCGCCACCATCAGGCGATGGCCAGGACGCTGGCCACCTACGAACCCCAGGAATGGCGTTCCATCTCCATCTACCCGCGGGAGCAGCAGCTCAGCGAACTGGAGGCCCG
>Ga0209088_10001187_pt1 | contig 16990 bp, 22 predicted proteins | sample S_140625_EF_Meta_FD_187324 | JGI IMG/M metagenome (GOLD analysis project Ga0209088, IMG submission 187324) | Freshwater microbial communities from Lake Simoncouche, Canada to study carbon cycling - S_140625_EF_MetaG (SPAdes) (version 2) | ecosystem: Environmental > Aquatic > Freshwater > Lake ... | reverse complement strand
GGCAACGCTTCCTTGTGTTGCAACTGCGGATTGTAATAGGCCAACTGCGGTTGAAATATCTGTAACTGCTTGCGTTCCTAGAGATACAATCGTATGCGCTGGAATATGTTGTCCACTCGTTACAATAGTCGAAAGGGTGGTTGCTGACTGATTTCCATCTAAAATTACTAAGGCCATATGGTAGATTCCTTGTTAAATGCTAGCGAGATAAAAACTGTTTAAGAAATCTGAGAAGTCATAGTTTCTTGTTCCATCGGCTGTTGGGTCTGGAGTGACGATGAAAGATAGGGTCAAGCTCCTCTGCCAAGCCCTTTTGCTTGCCCTAATGCTTGGGGATTGGGATGTAATTCTTCCCATAAATATCTTTAGATCAGTTACTTTATCTTGAACCTTTGCAAGTAGGGTGTCGTTGTTGCTGTATAGTGTTGAAAATATGCTGTAATAAGTGTCATCAAAAATAGACTGTGTAGTGCGAGCGGTTGAGTCTGAGTAGTTAAGTTCAACGCTTATCTCGAATACACCGGAATATGGAACGATTTGCTGGCTTCCAATAGACGCATTGATTGAGGCATAAGGGAACAACCTTAGCCCTGTTCTGTTTGTGGTATATACATTCAGCCCCGAGACTGGGGTTAGTAGGCTCGCCAAGGCATCTTCAACTTTAAACTGGGGAGAGGTCATAGCGATGTGCAAGTTGTCTCTAGGGAGATTGTTTTTGACCAAGTACGATTAGCAGACAACACGGCGGGGGATTCAGAGATTACATTAGCAATAAAGACCTTGAGCGTGGCCGTGGTTAGAACACTAGCCAAGTTTGGGCTTTGATACATTATTTGCAAAATCTCTTGGAACTTAGAATCAAAGGCCGCTCTAGTTGTAGTGTCTGCTCTGGTCGAATAGGTGACTGAGATCGGGCATTTGAAAACCCCGCTATTAGGAATGATCTCCTCCGAGCCAATAGACGATTCAACCACTAGGCTAGGCAATAGTCGAAGTCCCTCTGTGTCCCTCTTGAAAATGTTTAGGCCAGTTGAGGAGAGGGCGGTTGCCATTCCGTTCTCTAACTGCCTCTCGATAGAAGTCATTTTAAGTTGTCGGGTCGGCTACATCAATGGTGTATGAAATTCCGTCCGTGCTTTGTGAGTATCCAGCGATCATTCGTTCAGCCGTTGCGATGGTAATATAAGAACCCACAACAGGAGGAGCAGAGATAGCAGAGGCATCCACAACAAGGCTCTGGGTTATCTTTAACACTTCACCACCGATATCTAGCTCCACCGCATAGGCAAGGTCTGTGACAGAGGCCGAGACAGCAGAAGTAGCAAGACCAGTTACCGCCGTGTATAGGTCGGAAATCATCGAATTTAGGTCTGTCTTAAAATAGGAAGTTTGGATATTACCAGCCATAAACTCACCCCTAGTGTCAATCTGCTTTTATCATGCCGTCAAAGTCCCAAACATTCTGCACCGCAAACTGGTTTCTCTCTGGGAAGAACATGGTTTCTTTCTCCCTTCTAACTGAGGATGCCAAGATCATAGGCGAGCTATTGATGCCCCAGAAGTTCTCTGCCCCCCGAATCGCCCTTGCCATTTCCGCAACGCTCGATGCCGTGTAGGTATCTAGCCCCTCGATCTTAATGTCTGCCGTTGTAAGCACATAGAAGTTGTCCTTGCCTAGCTGTTGCCTTGCATCCTTTATGAGTGAAAGGGGGTCTCGGCGGTCGCTTTGGCTTATCCCAAAGGGTGCTACTAGGTTGTACTTTTCTGGGAGTCCTTTAGCTGGTTCATTGTCTAGTAGATCGAGGACTATGTTCGTCTTGTCTGCATCCTTAATTTCTGGGTGTGAATAGACAAAATCGTGCCAAGGGATTTTGCTTGTCATAAAAGCCTCGTAGCGAGTTGGCCATATTTCTAGGTCTATCTTATCGCCTTTGTTTCCTCGCTTACAATAAGAGACCATTTCAAAGACTCCCGCATATTGCTCGTAACAATCAATGAAAACCTCGTGGCCTTTGTCGGCAAGAAACTTGGCGGCGGGTAGGCATCGAAGGACATCCCCAAGACGCTCCCGGTAGATAATGGTTTTAGCGGTCATCAGCCACGCTCTTGTCTTGGAGATGGTGAAAGTATTCGGATAATCTAACTGGGCCAGCTGTCTTTTGCAGTTCTTTCCATCCATCCACCAGCCCACTATACCCATAGAAATCTTGCTTAAACTCAACTTGTTTCTGGATGGCGTAGGCATAGTGATCGAACACCAGCCCCCAAGTTTCCGTCACTCCCCTTGGTACTAGGCGAGATTGGATGTTGAGCCGTGGTGGTTCGTGGCTGGTAAAGCATACGCCCTTGCCCCACTTCCAAGCTCGCATCCATTCATACCAGTTAGACCCGAATCCTTCCCTTGTAACTACTCGCTTGTTTTCGCCTACGAAGAAATTGCAATGGAACTGCATCGTACATCCATCCTCTGCCCCCTTTAGACATTCATAAATTTCCTCGATCTGTTCTGCTCTCCACATTTCATCGCAATCCACCTCCATAACCACACCAGAATCTACTCCAAAGAGGGCTTGCTGAATCATCTCTAGCTTACCGCTAAATGGTTTTCCTTGCGAATAAACAACAACATTTCCCCCTTGGATGCTCTCAATATATTCGTGCGTTCCGTCTATGCTCTTAAAGTCCTTGTGCCATTTGTCGGGAACTTGCTTGCACCAGCGGGTACATCCAAGAGGCTCGCTCACTCCCTCCACAATTCGCCATTGCCAAGGGATTTTCAGCTTTTGAAACTCTGCAAGATGCCTCTCGATAAAGGGCATCCCATTGAGAACGATGGTGAAGATGGTTAGCATTTTAGACGGCCATAAATAACGCTTATCTCTGGGCAGAAAGAAACAGGGTCATGGCGGTAGCACTCAAAACCAATAGACTCGAACCAAGCCATAAACTCCTTTAGCCATAGATCAGAATAGTGAAGTTCAATGGCGATCTCCTTTAGTGTTCCTACATCTGCAATCTGCAACATCCTTGATTCCTCCCCCTCTATGTCGCATTTGATGTGAGTTATTAAGTTTTCCTTAATCAGTCCTTGGATTTGCTCCGATGATTCTATCCTTTGGCACAAGAATTTTCCCTCGGGATATTGTTTGGCTAGAGATTCAATGTCTCCTTGGTTTGTGTCGATTCCCATATAAAACTCTGGCTTTTGTAATAGGAAGTATTTTGCCGTCCCGTTGCCCTCTTGCCTTTCTGCCTCTGTCCAGAATCCGCATCCCAAGTCTAGGACTCTTCCACCCTTAACATTGATATGCTCCCAATGAATCTGTGGGGCTTCTGATGTAATTACTCCCCTAGTCATAACTGAAAGATGGATGCCCCATTCCTGCAAGACATATCTTCCCAGAGTAAGGTTGCGGTTCGCTTTAGTTTTTCGTGGTTTGCGTAGTTCTTAATGTCGTTCACATCGTCTAGGGCTATGATTGCTTTATCCGCTAGGAAGGGTCGGACGCAACGCAGTTCTGATTCCCCAGAGAAAGGCGAGCCATCAATCAATACAAAGTTAAAATCCACTTCATGATCAAAGTGAACATCCTCGATTGCGCTTGTCTTGTATTGGTAAGCAGTTTCAAGACATACATTATGCCAGCCCAAGACTTGTTCTAGTGGGTACTGGTTGAGGTTGGTTTTGGTGTTTTGATAGAACTCCTCAATATCTTTCTTGTTCAGCCATAGGCTTGATAGGGTGGCTGTGCCATTGATTGCCACTCCCCCTCTAGCAGATAGGTTCATAGCGTGTCGGCCTATGCGGTCGGGGTGGTTCTCGATGCTGAATAGTTTCTTTGTCCTAATACATTGCGTTGAGCCGTCCCCTGTTCCCCCTCCGATCTCTAGCCCTACAGCTAGCCCCTCGCTATATTTTTGAAGGGCTTGGCCAAATGAGTCGTGGATGCTTACTTCTTGCATTTTGCCATTTCTTCTAATGCCTTCTTGATCACATATTCGATGACGGCTTCTGGGTCTTGTTTCAAGGCAAACATCCCCGCTTCGTATAGTGCTTTCTTGGCCTTGTCATCATAGTTAATATCTACATTAACGAACTTGGTTTTACAGGGATATGACTTCCCGAATGTAATCATGCCAAGCCCATTGGTATTCTCCCCCTTTTTGGCTTTTCTACATCCAATTATTTGCTTTGCGCTTTTCATATATGGCTTTGCCTTTCTCGTAGTATTCTGGTTTATTGTGGTTCTTAAGTTGCTCGTCTGGGTTGCCCCCTGCAAACATAGGATTTTCGTGTCTGAAAACTAAGTCCCGAGCCTCAATAACTACATCATCGGCGTATGCCCTATCAGTATGTTCGTTGTCTCCGTAAATCCCATCGCTCTCTTGGTAGTCTGGGTGGAACATATGCCCCCCTTGCTTCCTTAGTCTCTTTTGCGTTAGAATGGCCATACAGAGCAGTTTATCTGTCCTAAGCCCATCTGATACTGCCAAGACTCTCTCGGCCTCTAGGTTGCCAATCCTGCTCAAAATTAGGGCATCCCAATATCTAGGGGGACTCCAATCATCGCTCATTTGTACTATCACTTCACTTTTGGCTAGTTTAGCCCCAGCGTTCCAAGCATTGACTATGCCGCCGGGATTTACCCTAATTGCATCGTGCGGAGTGTAATTAACTTTCTCATCGTGATCTACCATAAACAACCACTCAACTGCTAGTGGTTCTTTTGCCAAGGAAAGCCATTGAATCTTTCTTTGAAAAGCCATCTCTGGCCGCCCCCTAGTAGCGTGAATAATGCTGATTTTTGGCTTAGGATACATATTCGATAGCTTGGAAACTTCCTCTTTCTTGTCGTAACAAAGGGATGCTACTCGATAGCCGTCTAACGCTTGCCAATCATATATAGCGTGAACTTGATTCCAGTAGTGAAGGGTTGGCCTTGGCATTGCCATACAAGCCCTTCCAGAGTGCCAAGCCTTCGGCCAATCGCCCCTAGTTGAATACTCTGCCATTAAATAAAAGTATGCCTCTCGGCGAATCGGGTTTATGGCAATCGCTTCCCCCAAGTATCTAAACCGCTTTTCATTCTGCGAGCATCGTCCGAGGTTGCAGAGAAGTTCATATTTAAGAGTCTCGTCTAGGTCTTGGAACACTAAGGCCCTTTCCCCTACTTCAATGGCCTTGTCTATCTGTCCCCTCAAGAAAAACTCTTGGTGTTGATAGTAAAGATTGAATGGGGCAGAGGTTAGTTCGTCGGCTAAAATGCGGTGGTTTCTATCGGCTGAATCTGCCTTACTTGTGATTGGCCTGTGAATCCTAAGTATCCTATCAATAGCCAATAGCTTCCCCCTATCATTTGGCTCTAGGGCTTCGTGTACTCTATTCCTCCACCTACCGCATCCCTTCTTTAGTGCCATCTCTCGAATGGGATTGAGGCCAGCGTTCTCGACTAGGTATCTAAAGCAAACAATTTCAGCCCCCACCTTTTCGGCTTGTTCCAATCCCTCCTCTAAAATCTTCTCCCCATCATCTGCCATTACATCATCTGCATCTACCCATATCGACCATTCGTTTTTACAGGCTTCTAGGGCGGTGTTTCTAGCTGAAGCGAAGTCATCTACATGAGGCCAGTCCAACTTTTTATTTTGATAATGAATAATTCTAGCACCAAGAGAAAGTGCAATCTCCTCCGTCTTGTCTGGCGTAGCTGTCCCCCTAGCCATACATACAACAACCTCCTCTGAGATTGGCTTAAACGATTCAATGACTCGCTTGATGTGGGCTTCTTCATTGCCAGCAATTAAATAAAGGGATACAGGGATTTTCATTTGGGATTTCAGTAAGGATTTCTTAATTCATAGGGATGTCAATTAAAAAGAAAAGGGGGGACAGGCTTTCACCCATCCCCCCTCTTCGGGAATCAACCACCAATTTTTATCAGCTATAGGTCGTGGTGATACGGACGGCGGCGTTCGCATCAATGACTTTCTCGGAGGTGTTCATGCGAACACGGAGAACATTCGAACGACGAGCCTCATCACGATAGCTCTCTGAGACGAAACCACCGGGAGCGTCATCAGACCAGACCAAGGTGCGTCCTAATCCACCAGCGGTGAATTGGCCACCAACCACATTAGCAACTACGATCTTGGTGTCGGGTACGATGAACGAACCAGAATACGCCTTGTTTTTGTTGGCCGTATTGTAAGCCGCACGTCCGATGTAGACATTGTCTACGCCGAAAGCGAGGGCGATCTGTTTCTCATCGAGCAAGCGTCCACCAGTATTCGAAACAACTCCGTAGAATTGGTTCTGCAAGAGGGTGGTGCGACGAACACGCTCGTACACATTGGCAGACATGATGACCGCATTGGCTTCGTAACCTAATTTATTCAAGGCCAATTTACCAGCCGCAACATCCGCAGGGGCGTTGATCGTGGCCAAGTTGCCTTCAATATAGCTTTGCGTTGGGCTAATATCAGCCGTGGTGAAGGGGGTCGAGGTTGCCCAGAGCAAATCAGCCACCCGCTTTTCGTGGGAGAGCTTGATCTGACGGAGCAAGAACTTCGCCGTTTCTGCTTCGAGCGAGAAGAACCTATCGGCATCAGCGCGGAAAGAATCGTCCAACAACTCTTCCAAGCCTGTTTCTTGGCAATCGTAGGTATCAGAAGTGAATTTACGAACCGCACGGGCGTATTCGCTACCAGCGTTCCGCTTGGCCGCATCAGCGTTCAAGAGGTCAGCATCGGCAGTCTGCACTTTGAGATAAACACCACTCTTCGCCGAAACTGGCAAGAGAGGCATAATCTCCGCACCGATCATTCCAATCGAGGCGGGTGCTTCAATCAAGGCTTGGTTAATGTCGGCACGAATCGTTGTGCCACCAGAAATAAAACTCATATTATATTATTCTTTCTTTTGTTTGTTGTTTATTGTTTAGAACATCGGGATCGCAATTTCGATCACAGCCGAAGAACTTGTCGCCGCTTCGAGAGCAACGCCAGCAGTCACGAGGTTTGAAGCCGCCGTGGTGCAAAGACCAGTCGCATCGAAAAACACCGTGTTACCAACTGCCGCCGTACCAGAGACGGTTGCGAAGAAGGTTGGGTGGAACATCTTGACGGTCACAAAACCAGCCGCCGCAACATCTTCTTGCGTCACGCCGATTGCTTTGGTTGCACCAGTTACCGCAACATTGATAAACCCAGCCGTTGTGGTGTCGGGCTGAACGAATCGGTACGCCGAAATAGCGGAAGCCGATCCGAATGTGCGAAATGCTGAATCAATTTGAGTAGACATTTTCTTTTATATCCTTTTGTTAGATTTTGGTAATGCCACGGCTGAGAGCCTCGGCATATTCATTTGGGTTAGACAACATCACCGCTTTCATGGCGGAGAGCTTCGAAGTCGCATAATCGCTATGGGCGGCTACGAGTGCTTCAAAATTCTTAGGTTCAACTTTTGCGGGAACTTCCACAGCGGGAGAAGCGGAGATGGGCTTGATGCCAAACTCGGTGAGAACTGCTTTGAGCTTCTCGGCCATTTGGCTTTCGTCCTTCTTGGCTTTATCTTCGGAGGAAGGAACATCAGCAACTGGTGAGCCTTCCGCTGAATCTTCAGCTTGATCTTTTGCTTCGTCGGCGGGTTTCATAGCGGCTTCGAGAGCCTCTAGGCGAGCTTTAAGTTCGCTCAATTCGTCCATATATTTTTTGTCCATATTCTTTTCTTCCTTTTTGTCAAGTATGGGTTCGTGTTCTACAACGGCTTGTGGAAGGTCGGTTGGAATACTTGCTCCACCCGCCATATAACCAAGCTTGCTTCCAACGGCGAAAACAAGCATCTCCACATCGTTACTCTGAAAATCTCTGAACTTCTCGTTACTCGCTGGGCTTGAAACTAAGTCGGCTGATTCAATCCTTTGGGGGCGAATGTAGTCTTTTCCCTTGATTGTCTCAGATTCATTCAAGAACGCTAGGCTCACTCCGAACTGGTCGGGGGCTTCGTTGGCCATCTCTTTGACCAATTCGTAATGGGGCGAACTTTTGAGTAGGTGTAAGTCTGCCATCAGCTTGTCTCCATCAATGCGGGGGTTGCGGGCAAAACCCAAAGTATCTTGCAAACCCGATCCATGATTCATCTTTACCTTCACGCCGTTAGGGGCTTTGGCCATTAGCTCATATGCCTTTTCGATAGAGGTCTTATCAATGAACAGATCGTGGCCTCGGGCTTCGCCTTGGCTCAAGATATAGACATTAGGTATGATTGTAGAATCTTCCTCTAGTCTAGCTTCCTTGCGTAGCTTCTTCTTGGTGTCTCGATAGGTTTGGTAAGCCACCGCCGCCCTCTGCTTGGCTTCTGGAAAGGTCTTGTTCGCCTCTGCGTGTCCCATAAACCGCCCCACAAAGTCTTTGGTTTTCTCGCCTTTTTTGGGTGTGAGTAAGGGCATATAATTAAACTAGGGTAAGGAGATACTTTAACTGGTTCACATTGCCTAGAATCTCATCTCGGATATTCAATAGGTCTGTGTCCCCTTCATTCAAGTAGCCCGGTAGCTCATCGGACAAGAAGGAAATGAACTCATCGTTATACTCTCCAAAGGTTTCGGAGTAGTTGTCTAGGCTAAAATCAAAGGTGGAAGCGGAGATGATTCGGCCATATTTGCCCATGTAGGTCTCAACAAACTCATCGATGTTCTCTGTAAGAGATTCGTAAATTTCCCCGAAACTCTTGTGTTGGCTATAGCTTTTGGTCTGCCAATGGAAAATCTTGTACTGATTCTGGTAACTCAGAAAGGTTGTGAGAATCGTTTCGCCGTTAGGGTTTTCCATAATCTTCCTTACCTTGTCAATTATTTTGCTTTATCTTTTAGTGGCCCGCCAACAATCCAAGCGTCACAAGTCCTTTTGGAAGCACACTTAAAGTCAAAAATCTCGCAGTAGCCTAGATCGCCGCCAACCGCTACTTCATTTGCATCCGCACCAATCCCCTTCTTGATGCATCCTAGAAGTTTGTTGGTCTGATTAAAGGCGGCACAATTACCGCATCTCATCTTTTTGGCTGTCTCTACATCGCCTTGAAATTCGTCAGCCTTGGCTTTCCAATAGTCCTCGTTAGGTTCATTCGGATTGGCTGGGCCATAGTTCGCATCGTCCACGGCGTTCTGCCTGTTGGCTAGGTTGGTCTTTACGTCTTGCGTTGCGATAGGGCAAGAGGCGGGTTCTTCTAGCTTCTCGTCTCGGCTGTCCATTTGCTTAACGAGTTTCTTGACCCAAGAGAATCCAGCGTCACCGCCCCATCCATTCCACGCTTGCCAGCCCTTCCCTTGATCGTCCCAGCCAGCACCCTTCTTATCTACTTCGTGACGGCTGAAAAAGGAGTGCATCCTTCGAATTGTGTCTGGTGATAATTTCTTCCCTGCAATTAAGTCCCTCGCCCTAGCAATCCCCACAGAGGTCATTCCCCGCTGGCTAGGTGGTTTCTCCCCACGAACCGCCAAGGCTCTCTTTGCCGATTCCCTTGCTCCTTCGGGTGGGGTGAAGTCGATTTCTGAATACTTGCCTAGTTCACAAGAGTTTATGATTCCAGTAATCAACATCTTGAGGCTTTCGCTATCTAGCTTGGATAATTGTTCTAGGTCTTCGGTTGCCGTCTTTTCGGTAGGTTCGCGCTCCTCGCCCACATCAATATCGCCATCGCTTCCAGTTGTTCGGCTGATTGTGTCTTGCTGTTTGATTGAGGGGACAATGGCCACGGCGTTTTCGTCTTGTGGTTCTTCTTGCATCTGTTCGGGCGCAGGGGTTGGCGAGCCAAAAGCGGGGGCTTGAATTGGTTTGTTGATATCTGAAATTGTGTCTGGGCTTACTCCGTATTGTTCGGCCAAGTCTTTAATTAGTTTAGCCTCTAAAGCCCTCTGCCTCATCGAGCTTTCAAAGTCTAAGCCTTTCTCTGCGTATATGGAACTAGCTGTGGTTAGGCCACATCGAAATTCTGAGATATTAGCTATTGATTCTCTACCTAAATCTATTGAGACATTTGCCCCAAAGTTAAAGATTCCTTTGGTGCTTTTGCCTCCAAGGTTGTTCTCAATCAATCCCCTAGAAACTCCATCGGCGATTACAATGTTCTTGAGGGGGCGAAGTACCCGATCTTCTAGGAGCTTTTGGTATCTTCGGAAGGTGCGCCCTGCTTGTTGCATTTCCAGTCGAGCAGTTGGGCCAGACATCGAAGAAGGGTCAACGGCGAAGCTGTAGGGGATGCCCACGCCCATACATATATTCCTCAATAGGATTCTATGGAACTCTGCAAAAGCCCCACTAGGTCGGCTTGGGCCGTCTGGGAATACAATATCCTCGTTCACTTCCAAATAGCTGATCTTACCCGGCTCGATGGTTTCTAGCTTGATTCCTTGGTTATCGGCGTTCAAGTCATCAGTAAGAGTGGAAAGGTCGGAAGCGTTGTTGTTGTTCCGCTTAACGATTCCAGCTTGTGAGCTTGCCAACTTCGCCGCCATCTTTTCAGAGGCGATGATTTCGTAAAGATCAACGCAATCATTGATAGCAGTATGAAAAGCTGAGATTCCCCTGTACTGATCTATGCGAAGGGGGTCGTAAAGGTGAAAGGCTTGGGTGGCTGGGATTGTGGTCTGAAAAATGTAAGCGTTCCCGTAGGTGCGTAAATAAATATCATAACCAACTGGTGCTCCTGTCTCTTGGTCAATATGAATCCCCCCGATTAGGTTGAGGCTGGTATATGTTCGGTTCGGGTCTCCTATCCTATCCGCTTCAATACCTTGCAGTTTCAAGTTACCATCTTGCGATCTGACCAAAGCAAAAAGAAAATCACCATCTCTCAGCATGCTCATCATTGCAATCTGCATTAGGAAAGAGCCTGTATGCCGTCCCGATAGGTCGCATTTATCCCACCACTCGTTCCAATACGCTTCGACATCCGTGTTCACGGAGGGGTTGTCTGTTCTGCATTGATAGGAGATGTTACCCGCACAATGGCTTGCAAACTTCATCAATAGGCCACGCACTAGGCCAACATTTTCGGCTAAGTCTCTGGAACGCTTTAGAAGTTCAACCCGATCATAGTTAGAGCGGAAACCTTCCGCACCAGCTAAAGAGGAAGGGCCACGCCGTTGTCTGTTGTATTTTGTCGCATCGTAGTCGAACGCTGTGAGCTTTGCCCGAGAAGCAAGACGCTCCACTCCTTTTTGGGGGCTAACGAAAGCAATCGCCCTATCCAGTATGTTCAGCCCAACTTTCTTCACTTAGGCCATTCCCAAAGATCGTGACGGGCCAAACTTTGCGTAGGTCGTTCGGACTCGTTGGCCAGTTGCGGATTGAATCGCTAGGGTAAGTTCTGCGATAGTGGACGAAACTTCACCGAGGTTCGCCCTTGAAAAAGAACGCCCAGCTATCGAATACGAGCTACCCGCCACCGCTATTGCTTCTAAACAAGTGACATATTTATCACGCAGAGAAGTTAGGGTGGCTAAGGGTAGCCCAATAAAATCACCCCTCGCCATTGATTTCCTCCTCTGTCAAACTTGCGGGTGAGATTCTTAATAGCTTGTGCAATCCAGCACCCACAATGTTCATGCACTCGCAATCTAATAAGTGGTTTTGCTTCCCAATTTGCTTCCACACCATCCTTGTCCTTCCATTGAGGGGATTCTTCACCGCTACCTTCACCTCTGCCCGAATATGCGTGTGCCAAACCTCGGGGGCATCATCGGCCACGAATCCGTCTCCGTGCAAGAGATTCGAGAAAATGTCTTTTATACTAGGATTAGACCAACGCCAAACAGGGCAAAGCCTCCACTTCCATCCCACTCTTGATTGACCAGTTTTACCAGAGAGGGGATCGCCATTGGAAATTCTTGCAAATGGTCGAGTGACTTTCTGCTCCCCCACGATCTCCGAGAAGGAGGAGCGATCTGAGCCAACCAAGGCAATCCAACCATGTAAGCAACATTGATAATAGACATCCCTCGTCTGATCGCCCGAATCTATAAAGACCATTTTAGGTTGTACCTTAAACTCGTCTGCCTTTGCTTCAATGTCTCCCCAAGTTTCAAGGCGGCCAGCCCATACCATCCTAGACTTGCCTTCGTCATTATACGCTCGAACCAGTACCCAAGTATGAAAGCCACCGGACTCTTGAACGTCTACACTCATCACGCACTTCTCGCCCTCCCTCACTTCGCCCATCTTGTAGCCTCCCGCCTTAATCTCTATCCGTTCTTGTTCATGCTCAAGCCAAGGCTCGGCCAATACTCGATTGATAAAATCTTGTAGCCCTACGATTCCCGCATACTTATCTTGCAGGAACTTCACCGCCAAACTCCCGAATGTAACCCACGGAGCGTAGAGGCCGTTGAGGTGGTAGGAGCGCCTAGCTGGTTCGCCGTTGGGATTAGTTGCCCTCCATTCGCCTCCTCGAAGCATGGCGGTTTTCTGTCCATCGGTGATTGGCTTCTTACATCCTTCACATTCATAATAGGCCGAGGATTTTACTAGGGCGAAGTCATACACGCTATCCTCTAGCTTTGCTTTATCGTCCCACTTGATCTGTCCCCAAATAAGTTTCTGCTTCAATCCACAATGCGGACAAGGCACAAAGAAGAATCTCATATCCCCTTTAAGCCATTCGCTCCATATCGTACTATCTGCCGTAGTCGGGGTGCTAGTGGTTATGATTAGATGGTTCGGGTAGGTGCTAACTCTCGCCTCCGCAAGTTGCAACGCTCCCGCTTCTGTTTTGCTTGACCCTGCCTCTGGATATTTGTCCACCTCATCGAGCATCAAAAGGGAGACGCTACGAGATGCAAGATTGGCGGGGCTGTTACTTCCCACAAACCAAAGGCTCATCTTTCTAAAATGCTGTTCGAGAATCTTGATCTTGTCTGTGTTGTCGGGCTTTTCTTTGGCTAGGGCTGGGCAATCATCAATCATCGGCAACCATCTAGTTTCTGAGAACGATCTAGCAAGAGCCTCGGAGGGCATCACCCACAAGGCGGGACAAGGCCGCTCGGCTAGTCGATAGGCTAGGCCAGCGAGAATCGTTGTAGTCTTGGATGTCTGCGCTCCCCAAACTAGGCACACTCGTCGAACTGAATCATCCCCGAAAGCCTCAAGGGGTTCTCGGACATAGGGAGTGAGGTTGGTCGAGTACGCACCGGGGATGTTCGTCACCCTTGCCGATAGAGTGAGATTCTTCTCTGCCCATTCTGGAATTGAAAGATGCTCTCTGGGTTTGAATAGTTCCCTAGTAAATCCGTTGACTTCTTGAATTGGATTATTGGGCATATATTTCTTCGAGGGGCGTTTCTGTTAAGTCTTGCTCTTTTGCTTTGCGAGTTTTTTTAATCTCAAGATATTTTCCGTATGCCTCGCTTTTGGGTTGGGTAAATGCAAGACCCTTGCACCACCAATCATTTCTAAGAAGAACCTTACACATTCTTCTCCAAGAAGGAGCTATTCTTTTGTCCTCTAAGAGCTTGGGGGCTTCGTCTGGTATTGAGTCAATATATCCACGCTCTAGCCACCATCCGATAAATTTCTTAAATTTTACTATATAATGATCTCTTGTTTTCTTGGGAAGCGACTTTAACAATAGATTCGTAAAACTTTTCCATGTGTGTCCGTCTGGCTTTGATATTTTGTTATATCCCATAATGTTCCCATTTTCTTGAACATAGAGCGCACCGCTGTTAGCCCCATTAACTCTGGATATAAGTTTGAACCAAGTGTGCGGCTCTAAAATGTGATACAACCAAAGCCCTCTCCTTTGATCATCTCCATATGGCTGGCACAACCTTTGCTTACTAATTGGAACACCCGCCTTATGCATAAGGTCATATATCTCATTATGTTTTTTGTCTTTGAACTTTGCGTGGTATCTCCAAATATCCTCGGTTCTCCAATCATAAATTGGATATATGTTGTACAAATTGTCTTCTACTCCTGTGGTAAATCGTTTCCCTTCGTGCATCTTCTTGTCTTGCAAGGCTATTGTTCTGAACCTATTCAAGCTTTCATCTGCTCTAATTCCGATAAATCCACCAGTTTTTGCCCCTCCAGAATACCATATGCCCCACAATACCATAAACTCCTCAAACTCCATTCCAGAAACAAAAAATGGGTAATAGCTTTTATCTTTAATTGCCTTGGCTGGTGGCTGTCTTACCCATATTTCACTCTTTCCCTCTTCCCAGCAAGTCCACCTTGGCTCATAATTTGTAACCGCATTTCTTAATAACATGGGCAGACATACCCAATGAAGGTCGATATTGCTTGCATAATCATTCGTCATTTGTTCTAGGTGCTCGATTGTTTTTTGGTATTGAGCCTCAAGATCAATTATCAAAACTCCTACCTTCCGATTTCTTTTTACGGCCTCTTCCAAGACAAGGTGTAGCATTACGCTACTATCTTTCCCACCAGAAAAGCTTACATATACCTTTTCAAAGACATCGAATGAATAGCTAATTCTTTTCCTTGACGCTTCCAGAACGCTCTCTGCGCTGTATTTTTTTGTTGTAGCCATTAGTTTAGTTCCTCGTCCTTCCTCGATTCAGCCTCTTTAAGTGTTGCTGTCTTTTCATTTTTAGATTCCAGCCATTTGTTTAGATACTTTAATGCCGACATATTAGCCGCTAGCTGTTGTTCCTTTGTAAGCAGATTAAACCCCCCCCTGTAAACAGAAGGTATTTGTTTTTCATAACAAAGACACGCTTGCCCTAGCCACGCTATTCTGTTCATGCTTTCATTGCTAAGGTTGTGCTCGCAAGAGTTAGGCCACTCAATAATTACACGACCCAATGTGGACTCAAAATGCTCTGTATTTTTAAGAAAATCAGCGTATTCTTGCTTGCATTGATCATCGTCAATCGTGTCGTTTTGAGGTTTGTTATTATAGAATCCAGCCTTAAAACATTCCCACTTATTCCAAGGATGATATATTCTATTCATGAAAGATTCTCGGCTTCTTCTAGGGCAATAAACTCGTCCTTGTTTTCGTCAATATCCCACGATTGCGAGAACTCTTGATCATTGAATAGTTCTGATAGTCCGCTTAATTGACATAGCCTTAAAACTTCGTCTGCCTCCATTCCAAGCTCCCTGCTTATTCTATCGTCTGACCAATTTCTTTTTTTAAGGTCAACCACAATATCGGACATTGCCTCCACCCGGTGTTTCCCTCTAGCTCTATTGTGTCTTATCGTTGCAGCCATTCTGTCTGTTTTATCTGTTCTGTCGCTCCTTATGCGCACTAGGGGCAGATAGCCATTGATTCTTTTTTGAATGTCTAAATCTTCTTTACCGCAACGATGCCTATGGAATCCGTCTATTACTTCATATTTTCCATTTTCATCTGGCATTGCCACAATCGGTTGGGTGTAGCCATCGGAAGAAATTGATTTTTTAAGAAGCTCCATTTCCGGTGGGGCAACGCTGTTCGGGTTGTAATCATTCGCATGGACATCTTCAGATTTAACCCAAATAACACAATCTACTGGTTCAGATGCGAATGGGCTTATTGAGTGTAATTTGATTCTGAGTTCGTTAATTGCCTCAATTTTTTTGTCTAAGGGCAACTTGTTTATTTCGGCTATATGTTCCGATATTAAGGATTTCATCTCAAACTTTTATCAAACATTTCTTAAAGCGTCAAGGTTTTTATCTCCTCACCATAAGGCTCTTCTCATAAGCCCATTTCGGATTCATATGAATCTTGTGATGGCAATCAAAACAAACCGCCAAGAAGAACTCCACCTCATTGAGCCTGTCCCCGAATCTCCCCCGCCTGTGATGAACTTGGCTTGCTACGCCTGAGCATACTTGGCACAGAGGGTTGAGAGTCAGGAACTTTTCCCTTACTTCCTTGTAAACATCGTTCTGCAACTTTCGCTTTTTAGAGACTCGGCGTAGCGGGGTCTTGCGCTTTAGTGGGGAGCGTTTCATTATATTTTCCGAACAACAAATGTATAGGCAATAAGAAAGGCGGCATCAAACCAGCCCAGTTTATGGCGACCGCTAGCCGTTGTTAAAACAATCAGCAAGTAAAGAGTTATAATCAATGGCTCACAGAATTTAAAGATATAGTCGATTGCTGTTTTCATTCGTCGAATTGTGAAAGGCTAAGGCCAAGGATTGATATGGCAACCAGCAAAAGCAGGAAGCACTCGTTCACTTGTTAATCCACTTCCCAATACACTCAAACAAGGTGACGATCAGATAGGCCAGGATGATGAAGCCCCAGAACGCCACATTGAGAATCACGACTGCGAGCACTATCCCAACGGCTATTTTTAACGCTAATATCATTTGAATTCTCCTTCTGCTTTTTGGATGGTGATAAAGATTTGATCTACCCCTTCTTGAATGGCCACCTTCGCACACTCCGGGTCAGAGGGATTGGCTCGGGCTGAAAGGGAGGAGGGCATTGCGTCCATTAGGTTGCGGATTGCTCCGAACCAAGTTGATATGAACTCCTTAACCTCGCCCATCGCAAGGGTGTTGCGCTTTCTAAGGTCATAGTTCTCCTTTGCTTCCTCGGCTATGATTAGGCTCTTTTGAGCGTTGATCTGTGAGTCAACCGCCGCCCTCATCGCCACCGCATTGCCCTCGGCACTAGAATTTTTAAGCATCGCATTGGCTTCTAGTAGGGCTTGTTCTGCCATCTTGATTCTTGCATATGGGCTTATCCAGTCACCTTCTTCTTCTTGAACCTTTGTTGACTCTATTTTGATTGGGTTTTTAAGTTTGCCCCCGCCCCTGCCCACTCGTTTCTGGTTCGCAATCCTCCAATTTTCCGCATCGCTTTCACTCTGTAATGGCATCCCTCTTTTTACCATTTTGGAAATCGCCCCTGCGCTTATTCCCCACTTTTTAACGAGTGTATTTTGAGTGATCATCTGCAACTAGCTTTGAACTAAGGGTTTTCAAGTCAACTCGCACAAAATAATCGCGCTTCGGAACC
>Ga0209088_10001186_pt1 | contig 17000 bp, 21 predicted proteins | sample S_140625_EF_Meta_FD_187324 | JGI IMG/M metagenome (GOLD analysis project Ga0209088, IMG submission 187324) | Freshwater microbial communities from Lake Simoncouche, Canada to study carbon cycling - S_140625_EF_MetaG (SPAdes) (version 2) | ecosystem: Environmental > Aquatic > Freshwater > Lake ... | reverse complement strand
CAATATTAAATCCTTCTACAAATAGATGCGTTGCTGACTGCAAAACAGGGTTTATTAGAAATAAGAGCTTTAGATGCGTTAAAATGAATTTAGCAAAGGATTTAGCAAATAGCAAGAATAATAGTAAGAAAAAAAGTAATAGTGTAACTAATAGTGTAACAAGAAAGAAGCACCATACCAGTGTAGTAGTCAATGATTCTTCAGTTGCTAAAAAGCAGCACTGTATAAGTAAAAATAAAGATTACAATCACATTACAAAGCGTTGTAATGCTAAATGCCCTAAAAATAAAACACGTAATTCATTATTTAAGTGCGTTTAAATATTAAATAGGGAAAAAATTGAAACATTATTTTTATAGTTTATAATTTATATTAATAAAGTATAAAATGGAGACTTATTGCAATGAAAAATTAGTGATTTTGATTTATGTGGAACACAATATAGTATTGAAGTTTTAACAAAGCATATATATTATTTAAATAAAAAAGTGGTGCTTAACACTCAAGACTTAACAGCCGATTTTTGTGTAAGATTTATTTTAGATATGGACATTGATTCGGGAAGTGAAGACAGCTATTGTTATAATAAAAATCATATTCTTAGTAGGCAAAAACATATTACAAGTGAAGAATTTGATGAAGCTTATAAGTTATATTATAGCTAAATAATTATATTAAAACATATTAAAGCATAAAATATATGTTTTATTTAATAAGCTATGGATATAGAACTCCTTCAGCGTGCATTAGAAAATGATGACAATTTAAATATTATAAATACAAATATTCAAGAAATTAAGCGCAAGAAAAATGAAATATTACAAGAGCTCGGTCTTAAGCGCGATGATTTAAAAAGCTTTCATAAAAAATTAAACGGTTATATGTATGTTGACAATATAAAAGACTTAAAATATGGGCGAAATATACGATGGGTAAATTTAAAAAAAATAGAGGACGTTAAAATAACCAATGGATCTATTTTATGCGATATTAAAATACACGACAAAGGAATTGCGCTTGTTTTAAAAGGCTTTAATCACAGTTTTATTACGCTATATTTAAACGAAAATATAATATTTCAAAAAATAAATGATGAAGAAAAAATACTCCTTAAAGCAGTCGATTATTTAAACAAACAGGACTGATGCTAAGTTTTATAATATATTAATAAAATTGATTCTTTAGCTATACTTGTTTTTTTCATTATAAATAAGTATAGCTATACAAATGATATGCGCACCTTGTGACTATTTAAATATTAAGGAATTGCCCAATGATGTTGGAGAGATTATTAATGGCTATCTTTTTAAAGATTATCAATTTCTCGCAAAACTTAAAACAACGTGTAAGTCGCTGTATAAATCTATTAGTGTTTTTGCTATTGCTAAGCAAATGTTGTCTAGCAAACTTGGTTTGTTTAGTTTTCGCGATTTATGTATAAATGTTGATTGTTATGAAGACACTTATGATGTATTTACATTTATTCATAACTATTATTATACTCGCTACTTACATTCAAGACAATATGCTTTGAATGCTACAATTATTATAGTTAATGCACAATATTATAATATTAAATCTCATTATTGTTGCGAGTGCTTGAAAAAGTTTGTGCTTGTTGGTTGTAACTCAAATGTAATAGAAAATTATCAAAACTCTGAAGAAGTTAATATTATATTTTAAAGTGTAAACATTAAAAAAAATTGATTGTTTTTTTTTCTGCATCTATTTAATGAGCATAAAACTATATACGAAGGGCTTATTATACGAAAGTTTATAAAACTATGGTTCTCGGTTTTTGCGACCTTAACGATGATGTTATTCAAATTATTATAGGTCGCGTAAAACACTATAGCTATCTTGCTTTGCTTAAAAGGACGTGCATAGCTAACTATAATAGCGTTTCAAAGTTGTCAATTGCTAGACTTATGCTGTCTTACAGACTTAGTATATTTTCACCAAGAACATTTTGTATTAATATTAATTGTGCTGATGATACTAAGGCAGTATTTGATAAACATTATCGCAATGGTTATGATAGTTATGTTCATATTAAGCAATTTGCCTTAAAACATACAACAGCCTTAATTAATGAAAAAAAGTATAAGTTTAATACACATTATTGTAGCGAATGCTTGAAAAAGTTTGTTTTAGTTGGAGACTTGAGAAGTGTTAAACACAATTATGACTATATAGATGAAGTAAATATAACTTATGCAAGATGTAAGTATATATTTATGTAATGATTTAAATATACTATTTAAATATTTACACATTTAAAACATATTCTTTACATTTGGAATAATTAGTTAATTTTATTATATTTTAATTTTTATACTAAAGGATAAATAAAATCAAAATATATATTTATCTCCTTTTTTTTGTATATCTCCTTTTTTTTATATGTCTCTTCTTTTTTGTAGATTTCATTCTTTTTTTAGATCGTTTTTTTTTACCTCCAGTATTAGATTGTTTTGTTTCAATATCTTTCTCTTTCTCTTTCAATCTAATTTCTATTGAAAAGGGGTGATTGTCATATTTTGATATCAAGACAATATCATAATCTGATAATGCTAACTTCTTATTTATTGATTCATAAAAACGTTCATGACCACCAGACTTTGTAGTATAACCGAATAACGTACCCCATTGTGCAAATAGGGGCTCTTCATACTTACTATCATCACTATCAGGTAATTCTATGATGACTCACGTATTGCCGTTATGATCAATAGTTTTTTTAATGTCTGCAATATTCTTTGTTTTTAACATTTCTAAAAACGATTCTAAATAACGCTGCTCCTCGTCTATAGAAAAGTTTGGCATTTTATATATATATAAAATATTTTTCCTAAAGGATAAGTAAATACTTAAAAAACATACTTTAATGTTTCAAAACTTTTTTAATTACTAAATCAATATATAATGATTAAAAAAATTGATTGTTTTTTCTCTCTTAACAAACTTATTATAGTAAATATGGAAGTCCAAACGTGCGCCTACACAAGTCTTAATGTGTCTAATAGCGACTCTGAATATGGAAAAATTAACATCACTTCCGTTATTATGTGTTTCCTTATTATTTATAGCACAGCTTTAAGTATTGTGCTAAGTGTAAAACAACTTATTCAAATTATTAAGGAAGAAGAACTCTTGAATGAAGAAGAAGAAGAAAAGGAAGACTAAGTATTTTAAAAAAGGATATAAAGACAAATAGCAAATGTTGCTATACTTTTTTAAAATTGATTTCTTTTTTTTCTGCATTTATTTATAGTCAGGAGCAAAGAGCAATCAAAGAACAAGAGCACTATGACAAGCAACATCTGCGATTTAACAACCGACCACGTTTCGTTTTCGGTCGCACAAGCGCGGTTGCTTGAGTTTTTTGAGAAGTTTGTTCCGACCAAGCGTAGTTACTGTATCAATCCAAACTGTATAGAGGAAACAGAAGGCGCTGTGTTATATATATGGGAGAATCGCTCACTGGCTTACGAACACAATGAACGGCAGAAGGCATTGAACATTACAACCATGCGAGTAAACGGAAAACCACATTGGGTTCAGAGTCATTATTGTTGCGAGTGCTTCAAGAAACATGTTTTGGTGGGAAACAACAAGAATGCTTCGCAACACTATGGGGGTTATTGTGACGGAGTTCAAGAGGTAGAAGTCTACTTTCATAATGAGCCTTGGCCTTCTACGTGGCATAATCGTGAAACAGGAGAGGATCACGTGCTTAGTGAGCTTCAGGAATATATGTTGGCATATGACTAACTTGTGCGTTGTATGTGCTACAAAAAAATTTGAATACTTTTTTTATTTCTATTAATGTTGTTATACTTTTTTAAAATTGATTACATTTTTTCAGCATTTATTTATAGCCTCCAGAAAAAGCAATCAAAGAGCAAAGCAATCACAGAGCAAGCACTATGACAAGCAGCATCTGCGATTTGACAAGCGACCATGTTTCGTTTTCAGTCGCACAAGCGCGGTTGCAGGAGTTTTTTGAGAAGTTTGTTCCAACCAAGCGCAAATACTGTATCAATCCTGAGTGTGTAGAGGAGACGGAAGGCCCTGTGTTTTATATATGGAAGGCTAACTCACTAACATACGAACACAATAAACGGCAAGCGGCGTTGAACATTTCAATCATGCGTGTGAACGGAGTGAAGCATTGGTTCAGGTCTCATTATTGTTGCGAGTGCTTCAAGAAACATGTTTTGGTTGGAAACAACAAGAATGTTAAGCAACACTATGAGTATTATTGTCCTGGAGTTCAAGCGGTAGAAGTGTACTTTCATTATGAGCCTGTGCATTCTACATGGTACAATAGTATTACAAAGCGCGATGAAAAGTTGAGTGAGCGACAACTTTGCATGCTTAGTAGTGAGTGAGGCTAGTGCGTTGTAATAAAAAAATTGATTTTTTTTTTACATTTATTTTTACTCCTAAAAACAACTATGTCAAGCATTTTATCAAGCGACCATGTTTCATTTTCGGTCGCTCGAGAGAGGTTGCGTGAGTTTTTTGAGAAGTTCGTTTATACCAAGCGTTTATGCTGTATAAATCCTAACTGTATCAAGGAAACGGAAATGGCAGTATTACACATATGGGAGGCTCGCTCAAAAACATACAAACACACTGAACGACAACCAGCATTGAATGAAACAACAGTGTGGATTAATGGAAAGGAATATAGTTTTCGGTCTCATTATTGTTGCGAGTGCTTCAAGAAATATGTTTTGGTAGGTAACAATAAGAATGCATCACATCGCTATTGGACTTCTTATGACAGACGTCAACAAAATGTACACGTGATTTTTAATAGTGCGCCATACCCATCTTCAACATCTTATTATGGAACAGGCACTGTGCAACCACTAACCAAGTTTCAAATTAAAATGCTTGGTTAGTCTTATAATAAAAATTGATTTTTTTTTTATATATTATTTTTTGCACTATTAACAAAATAATTAAAGCTTCAAAATGATGAATATAAGCAACATTTGCGAGTTACCAAGCGACATTATTTCACTCATTATTAAACAACTCGGCAATTATGAATACACAATTGGTCTAAACATTACTTGTAAGTCGTTGTCTAAGTTAATTTCAAAATTTGCTGTTGCAAAGGAGATGTTTTCTGTGTTGTTTAGCAGATTTAATCCTTATGAGTTACAGAAATATAATCCCCATCGTAAGTATATGGCAAGATGTGTAAATGAGCGTTGTAAAGAGGAAACCCATAATGCGTATGTATACATATGGGAGGCTCACAATGGGCTTGGTTATGTACACGGAAAACAAGATGCACAAAACACAAATTTAATGGTAATTAATAAGAAAAAATTCTGGTTTCGCTCTCCTTATTGTTGTGAATGCTTTAAAAGACACGTTCTAGTAGGAAACAACAAAAAGGTTGCGCAACATTACGGAAGTTATTGTTATGGAATACAACAAGTAGTTGTAACCTTTAACACAACACAACCCTCTAGTTGGTATGATTGTGCTAGAGATTGGTATGGACCATTAGTTGAGAGACAGGTGCGTCTTTTAAATAGTTATTATGAGCCGTCTTATAGAGAGTGCCCTCTATAATAGCATTAAATGCTATTAGTGCTACAAAAAAATTGATTTTTTTATCAATTATTTATAGTACCAAAAAAACAACTATGACAAGTGCTAAAATAAGTAACCAAGTTTCATTTTCGGTTGATATAAATCCGCTTGACCACGACCGTCCGTATCAGGAGTTTTTTGAAAAATTTGTTCCAACGCAGTGTCAAGAATGTATCAACCCCAACTGTAGTGTGAAGAAACAAAGCGCAATAAAACATATTTGGCATGCTCACACACTTATATATAAACCTAATGAAGACCATATGGCGTCAACTATAGCACCTACGTTAAATATAATAACAATGCTGGTTAATGGAGAGCAATTTACTGTTATGTCACATTATTGTTGTGACTGCTTCAAACAACAAGTGAAAAAAGACAGGAGTGCAAGGCAGAGAGCAAAACAAGAAAAGCGCACACAAGAAAAGCAGGCGCGCTATCGCTTACAACGAGATTTGCGTTTAAAAGAAGAGGAGGAAAAAGCTAAAGCACAAACTAATGATTAAATGCTATAACAACATTTTTATAAATTTTGTTATACTTTTTAAAAATTGATTTAATTTTTTTGTCATTTATTTATAGCCCGGTCAAAAAGCAAAGAGAGAAAAGCGAAAAGAGCGAAAAGAGCAATGATGATGTGCCAAGCTTGCGAGTTCAAGATTTGCGAGCTCAACATCTGCGACTTGCCATGCGACCTAATTGCACTCATTGTTGACCGACTTGGAAACAAAGACTATCTTGTGAGTTTCAAGGAGACCTGCGTTTTGTTTAGCAAATCTGTGAGCCAGTTTTATATTGCGGGGCAGATGGTGGCTACGTTGTACGGAGTGCTTACTGAGCGCTATGTTGACAAGCGTTTTGAGAACCAGTATGTGATGGGTGACTGTGCGAACGCAAACTGCTACTACGATACTGAAGCTGTGTGTGAGTATGTATGGAATTATGGTTACAGACGCTATTATCATCGCATTCAAAAGCCAATGCAATGCACGACCATGTTTGTCAATGGAAAAGAGTATCCTGTCAAGCATCATTATTGTGCTGAGTGCTTTGTGAAGTATGTATTAGTTGGGTCAAATCCAAATGCATCACGGCACTACGGGGACTATACTAGCGACGGCGACAAGCAAGTATATGTGACTTTCAATGAGGAGCCAACGCCTTCGACATGGATACATTACCAAACAGGAGCAAAGGAGCCATTGACCAAGTGGCAAGTAGATGCTATGAATGGTAAGTTTCCATAGCATATACTTGTACTGTGTTGTGTAGCGTTGTGTTGTGTTGTGTTGTGCATTTTCTCTTTTCTCTTTTTCTTTCTACATACTAGCTATTCAACCAATTTAAAACCGTCTTCAATAATATTATAGTTATACCCCCAATCATCTATTTCCTTCGGTGTTATACATCCATTTTTTAGCGCCTCATTATAATTCCAATAATGTTGTGGCTCAAGTATCCATTGTTGACTATTTAAATCGACTAATCCAGAAGCATCAAAATCAAATAATTTATAAACTCCATCTACTGATTTAGCCAAGTTATCAAACTTCCAATCTACATACATAATTCCTAAGCCTTGTAAAAAATCTTTCACTTTTGCCATTACTTCTTGTATTTCAATTAAATCGTCATAGCTCATTGGATGTAGCCCAACATAACACGATGCCGATTTTTCAGTGCATAATTGTTCCATAGTAATATGATCATTTGTTATATCATAATAGTTAACTATATTCGGATGAGGATTTTCCATTAATATTTTAATAATGGTTCTTTCAACCTTATTTGAATATGCGTGGTTTTTAGTGAGCGGAGGACCATATTTTCTAAAAAACGGTATTCCGTCATAAGTTTCATCTGTTTTAGATGTGCTGTCGCTATTCATATTATAAATAGTTGATTGTTCCATTATTTTCTTACTTTTTTAGTAGTCTTGTTTTTAAATAGTAAATGTGCAATATCTTTAAATAGTTTGTCCTTATTATTCTTGCTGGATTTAAGGGCCGTTTTTTTCTTACACGTAAAGCCGTTTATTTTTAAATGTTTTTTTTGTAAAACGCTATAAATACATATACCAATTGCCCGACTTTCTGGATTATTTGCGTTTGGAACCTTTTTAATACAGCTGCATAGTTTTTTAGCGATTATGTCCTCAGCTAATTTCTTAACATAGCTGTAAGTTGTTTTTTTAGGCACAACGTTGTAATAATCCAAAATTTTAATATAGTCTGTTTTAGTTAAATTCATAATTATAATATATTATATAATTTTTATAATTTTTATAATTTTTATAATTTTTATAATATATAAATTATATAAATTGAATATGAAAAAATTTCTTAATGATACAATAATTATATCAATATATATTCAACTTATAACTTTGCTCATTGGTTTACTTGTAACTATAAAAAAAATACCGAGCGAATATATATTAATAAAAGAATTGTTTTACTTAGAATTGTTTGTTCAAGTAATTGAAGGATTATTTTATATTTGGTTAGTTGGTAATTTTAATATGATTAAAAATATAACACCAGTGAGATATATTGATTGGTCAGTTACAACACCCACTATGCTTATAACATTAATTTCATATTTAATATTTTTAGAGGCAAAAATAAAAGGCAGCACAAACAATTTAAATTTGTCTTCTATAATGAAAAATAATTATCAAATAATTGTTCCAATATTGTTTCTAAATTGGGCTATGTTGCTATTTGGTTTCCTTGGAGAAATAAATATGCTCTCCGTTTTTTATAGCGTATTATTAGGTTTTGTACCGTTTATAATTTATTATTATATGATTTATAAAAATTATGTAGCTAAAAGCACAACAGGATATTATATATTTATATATTTCTTCATTTTCTGGTCGTTATATGGTGTCGCTGCATTATTACCATATTATACTAAGAATATACTATTCAATTTCTTAGATCTATTTTCCAAAAATTTCTTTGGAATATTTTTAGTATATATAATTTATACAGGCAATTATTAGCTTATTAAATGCTTTTTATATTGTTTTTATATAAATTATATGCCGAGTTTATATACCGATTTTATACCAGTTCCCACAAGCTGTTGAGTTCTGCTTCGCAAATACTCATGTATTGAACTAACGATTGTGGTTGATAATAATAGAAATATGCCCGATGAAAATACCAACTGTCTATCAAATTCACCAAATTGCCTATTTGTATATGTAAAAGGATTATAAGTTATAACAAGCAAACAACCTATATATATACGCAAAAATGTATTAAGAATCTCCAAGTATTGCGGCGCAAAGCCACCAACGCCTAACAAAACTATTATATACAATATAAAGCTGATATTTATAGAATATAAAACTAACAATTCACTAAACTTTTTAATTTTAGACATACTATAATACTAATACTAATAATACAAAATATTTTTTGTTTTTCCTATTATTAGTTTTTTTCAGCAATGCAAAACATCTCTCTTAAAAAATACCGCAACCAACCATCCTTATTTTTGAGACCATATATCATAAGGATTTTACATCAACAAAGTCAAGAAACCCAGCAAAGGGACAGCCATAAATCGTAAATTCACTTTTTTTCCATTTTATATTTCTAAAATTTTTTCAGGATTTGGACATTTATAAATGTCCATTTTTATATATAGTGATCCTTTATAGGTTTTTTTAGAAAAAAATGAGTGATTTTTAGGTTTTACACCATTATGTATTTATAAATTTTAAAATAGTGAATAAAAAGGCGAGACCATAACTTTTATACCCTTTTTTTTTGAACTTTGGCGCGTTTTTTATAAGTATTTTGCACTTATAAAATACTTATAAAATACTTATAAAAAACGCGCAAAAAAGCGCAACTTTTTACGTGCTTGAAAAAATGTTATCATAACAGGTCTTGTATATTTATTTATACGAAATTTTTTGAGACGCTATTTTAAAATACTTATAAAAGCGCTTTTTTAGCGAAAAGGATTTAAGGGTTTTATATAAGTATATAATAATTGTATAATAATTATAGATGAATACTAAGGAACATAGAAGCGTCTATTTATATGAATGTAATTTTTGTAACTATAATACGTATAAAAAAGGGGATTATGGGAGACATATACAAACACTAAAACATAAAAATAACGAGCTACTTATAAATATTAGTGAAAAAATGTCTACAAAGTCTTATATATGTGAGTGTGGTAAAACTTATAAACATAATCAGAGCTTGTATACTCATAGAAAAAAATGCACTTTTGTGAATTTAGAAATAAGTAATAGCATGGAAGTTAATGATTGTAAAGATATTGTTGACCAGAACCAGAACCAGAATATTAACAATAATATGATAATGAAGCTATTTACTGAAAATAACGATATAAAAAACTTGCTAATCATTCAACAGCAACAAATAATGGAGCAACAGAAACAATTAGGAGAACAACAAAAGCAACTAATAGAATTTGTTCCAAAGATGGGTAATATTACAAATAATACCACACATATAAAACAGAATTTTAATATTAATGTTTTTCTGAATGAGCAATGTAAGAATGCAATAAATATGAATGATTTTATAAAACAAATAAAATTAACATTGGAAGACCTGGATTTAACAAAAAATAAAGGTTTAGAAATAGGACTAAGTAACGCTATTATACAAACAATAAGTAAACTGTCGCTTTTTGAGAGACCACTACATTGTACAGATCCAAAACGCGAAACTTTATACATTAAAGACAACGATTTATGGGAAAAAGATAGCGATAAAACAAAAATAAAAGGAGCTTTACATAATTTAAATAAAGCACATTTTAAGCTAATTCAAGATTGGATAGCAAAAAATCCCGACTTTAAAGAAAATGACGCAAAACAAGACTATTTTGCTTATTTATTAAAAACTTGCTCTGTTAATTTAAAAACTATTGATGATAAAATAATTAAGAAAATTTGCGCTTCTAATAATTTAAAAACAAATTTAAAAGAGTTTGAAAATATTAATTATGATTAATCAACCAAATAATAATATACATTTATATTAGTTTAATATAATATGAGTGATGGTAATTATGAGGAATTGTCGAGAAATGAAGCACCTAACATACAAGCACAAGGAACTAATGTAAAAGCCGATATGGACGCAAAAGCTACTATGGACGCAAAAGCTACTATGAAAGATGAAAAATTTAATAAGCAAAATTTATTAAAGCGATTTAGTCTAGCAATTGCAGTATTATTAAGAAAATTATATAAGGCAACAACATGGATTATGGATCTTTTTACTAAATTAAAAACAAAGCTTTTTGAAATGCTAGGAAAGGGTTCTGGAAAATTTAAATTAAATAACAATAAAGTAACTTATAATAAGCCTTTACATGCGACAAATGTATTTCCGGGTATATTTACTGGTCTAATTGTAATATTTTTAATAATTTTTTTACTATGGGTAAAAATACAATCATTTTTTAAATGGATATCGGGCGGTTATATTGACTTACCAGATTTACCGATTTCGTTTGAAAAAAAGCCAACACAAGTAATATATTCTTTATTTTTTGTAGTTACAAGTATTTATTTAATATTTTATTTATTGATTGATTATTTACCCCGAATTAAAGACGAATTAGACATTATTCAAATATTTAAACAATTAATAGGATCCTTATACATATTATGGCCAATTGCTGTAATTGTAATAGGTTGTGTAATATCAAAAGCATTTTATAAAATGGCGTGCGGACAAAATAATACAAATTTAATGAGTTTTGCCAAAATTGTGGAGTCATCGCTTTTATTTGTATTGGGCATATGTGTATTGATTATGGTTATATTACTAATACGTCCAATTAAATGGATATTACTCAAAATTCCTGGTTTATGCAATATTATTGAAAAACTTAAGAGTTACGCAGCAATAATTATAAAATTTATTATAATTTATATATTATTGCGATTAATAACATTAATAGTTGAAGATATTGGTTCAGATAAGTTAATATTTTTTATTAGTATATTGAATAAAAAAATAGAACCTCCACCTGTAGATTGTAATCCTCTCACAGCTAAACAAGAAACTCCCAACCAGATTTTTATGGAAAAAGTATATAACTATATAACAGGAATCATTGTATGTTTATTGCTAATATTTATTATAGTTCTTCAGGTTCCACATCCATGGATGACTGCAGCTAAGAAAATAGATTTTGCTATTGGTTTAGCATTAAAAAATTTAACAGTTAGAATTACTAATTTAATAAGTGAAAATAATTGCACCACCGATAGTTGTAATGGGTCTGTAATAGGTAATAAAACGGGAACAAAAGCAGGAATGTTTTCAGACATGCAGACTAAATTTAACGGAATAATGGGCGATAAGGCTGGTATGGCAGGTAATATGGCAGGAAAGTTTTCAGACATGCAGACTAAATTTAACGGAATAATGGGGGATAAGATATCTAATATGCCCGCTATGCCCGGCTTTCAAATGCCACTAATGCAGACTAATATGGGTAATCAACCGCAAGGAGCTATGTCTTCTTTTATGGGAAATCAACAGCAAGGAGCTATGCCTTCTTTTATGGGCAATCAACAGCAGCCTAATATGGGTAATCAACCACAAGGAGTTATGTCTTCTTTTATGGGGAATCAAGAGCAGCCTAATATGGGTAATCAACTACAAGGAGCAGTGTCTTCTTTTATGGGCAATCAAGAGCAGCCTAATATGGGTAATCAACTACAAGGAGTTATGTCTTCTTTTATGGGCAATCAAAGTTCAGACAATCAAAAGCTTGCTAATATGGCTTCTAATGGTATTACAAGTATGTTAACTAATTCTGGTCAAGGATCCAAACAACAATTTGGAGAAGTAAGAGATCAAATAGATAAAAGTATTGGTCCAGCTTTAAATAATAATTTTAGCAACAGTTCACTCCAAAAATTAGGCACTGGTTTAAGCAAAAGATTAAGCAACAAAGTAAATGATGTTACACAAAAACAAGGAGATAGTATTAAAACTTTAGGATTAGGATCCGTTATAAAAGCAGCAGAGAAACAATTTAATCCAGCAGCACCAGCAGCACCAGCAGCACCAGCAGCACCAGCACTAAAAGCTGCACCAACACCAATAACACCCTCAAAAATAACTAATTAAATAACATTACTTAAATCTAAAATTTTTATAATACAAAAAAGTAAAAATTTTAGAATTAAAACGAAGATCCAAATGATCCTCCTAAAGCACCATTAGCAGCCATAGGTTCCATAGACTCCATAAATGCATTTTGCATAGCCTGTCCTTGATAATTAACTCCACCTCCATTATTCATCATATTTGGAAGTGCATCAATCATAGAAATATTGTTTTGAGCGGGTAATTGATTAGCTCTTGGAGCCATTAAAGTATTATCCAGTGTATCGGCCCTACTGACTTGATGAACTCCTGGCGTAGCAATGGTTTGGTTTATTTTAGCATTGCCGTGGTTGCTTGTTCCTACAAGTGGACTTTTACCGTTCCAAAATTCCATTACTCTACTATATAGAATATTGATTTTGGCCCCTAATTTTGTTTGCATAGTTATAATTAAAATTAACGTGGGAATAATGAAACTAATTTCATTAAATTTAGAATAAGGCACCTTGCTGTATGTCGGAAAATAGCGAGTTATTTTATCAATAAAGAATATTGCAATAAATAATATACCTAATTGAAGAATTATTTCGAATAATAATTCTAAGTTATCTTTTTTATCATTGTCTTCAGGAATATATTCTTTTACAAATTTTAATAGCACAATAACAGGGATTAAAGCAATAATTAAATATTGTAACATATTTAATAAAATAGCTTTATTATCGCTATCAAAGTTAAAAACATAATAGAAGAATCCAGAAGGACTTAGTCTATTGCTTCCTCCACCTATAGTATTTTCACTGTTAAAAGAATCCATAAATATTATTATATATATAAATTAAAAAAATTTATATTATTTCTAAATAATGTTATTTAAAATAGTTTAAATAATATTAAACATATTATTATTTCTAAATAACATTATAACTTATTGTGTTATTTATTTAAATACAAATTATATTTATTGATTAACTATTATGACGTCTTACTCATACAAAACATTAAATAATACAAAAACACCTATTCTTATTAATGTCGATATTGTTCTTATATTAGCAATGGAAGACAACAATAGGTTCGACGAAGACATATTTTTATTAAGTCTTGCTAAAAAAACAATAATTCAATACAATAAGGGATTTAGGAAAAGCGCTAAGCCTCCAACAATTACAGAACCAAAATACGACATAGTTCATGCTTATTATACTGCTTTTGAGTATTTAAAAGAATATAATAATGTAATTATTTTAGAGGATGATGCATTAGTTATAAATAAAGACCCATTAATTTATGATAAAATCGATAACTTTATTGCCACAACAAATTTCGATATTTTAACATTTGGTTCATTTGGACTATTTTCGAATTATAATGGTGATTTTTTGAATATAGACCCTTATTTTTTCGGTGCTGCTCAAGCAATTATATATTCACGCGATTCAAGAAGTAAATTAATTGAAGACATTAGCTCATCTCATTTTAATAAAGGGCATATAGATATTACATATATAGGTGCTTTAACAAAAAAATTTACTTATAAATATCCACTAATTATTCAGTTATTTCCTAAAACAGAAAATAAAGATTCATGGTTTACTAATATTTTTCTCCTATATTTTTGTAATTTTTTTATAACACTATTAAGATTAGACAAAAGCATTAGTAGCTGGTTTTTACTATATTTTATATTTACAAATTATATTTCTATAATAATATTAGTATTTTTAATAGGTCTCATATTTTATTATAATAATAATGTGAAAATAGTTAAAACTATGAATGTTTAATATATTTAATATATTATAATAAATATTAAAATGAAAGCTAAAGAAGAAGAACCCACTAATATTAAAGAAGAAGAACTTAAAGAAACAGAACTTAAAGAAACAGAACTTAAAGAAACAGAACTTAAAGAAACAGAACTTAAAGAAACAGAACTTAAAGAAACAGAACTTAAAGAAAAAGAACTTAAAGAAGCCACAAATATTAAAGAAAAAGAACTTAAAGAAGCCACAAATATTAAAGAAAAAGAACTTAAAGAAGCCACTAATACTAAAGAAGAAGAACCCAACAAAACCAAAATAGAAATACAAGATGACTATTCATATTTTCAAATGATTATAGATGCTCACAAATTAATATGTATGCAAGTAGTTAGTATCTTACTCATATCATTAATATATATAAATTGGTTTGATGATAATATCTATGATTTTGTAATATATTTTTGCTTTGGTATAGTTATATCAATATTATTAATAGCATCGTTGGTACTTATAAAAAAATTCAATATAATATCAAGGGAAAAACATTATAAAATGTATTCTCCTTATATATTAGATTTTTGTAAGAAATATATAAATTTAAACGGAGAGAATGCAGCTTTTTTTTACGCTCTAATCAGTTGTATAGCTCATTTAATATTCCCAATAATCGCATTTTTATACGCAAAAAAATATATTAAAACTTCCAAAAAATCTAATAATGCCTTACTAATTTCGCTCATATTATTTATTGCTTATACATATATGAACGTATATGTTAATGACATATTTAAAGTATATACAAAATCTTTAGAATTATCAAATGAGGAATATAAAGTATCTCTCTTTTCTATGACATTAACATACACCGGATTAGTATATTACTTTGAAACTATAAAAAATGAAAAAGCTGAACTAATCAATAAAATAACAAATAAACTTATTAATAAATAAATATTATTTAAATATATCTTAATATAGTATAATATATTAAAATAAATTATAATGTTGAGACGGTGTTGCGAGGCAAATAAGTATAGAAATAACAAATATAATGAGGAAAATCAATATTTAAATTTATTAGATGATATACTGAGTACTAATAGTAATCAAGAAGGTAGAAACGGAAGCACTTTATCTATATTTGGTTCAACAATGCATTTTTCTTTAGAGCATAATAAAATTCCAATTATGACTACAAAAAAAGTCGCTTGGAAGACTTGTTTACGAGAATTATTGTGGTTTATTAAAGGAGATACCAACAATAAGCATCTAAAAGAGAAAAATGTTCATATATGGGATGAAAATGGATCACGCAAGTTTTTAGATGGGCGTGGACTAAATAAGTTTATGGAAGACGATTTAGGTCCAATATACGGATTTCAATGGCGTCATTACAATGCGAAATATACAGATTGTAGTAGCGATTATAGCAATAAAGGTATTGACCAGCTTAAAGAAGTTATTGAGTGCTTAAAAGATCCTGAAAAACGAAACTCCAGAAGGATGATTATTACTGCTTGGAACCCTTGTCAACTTGATATTATGGCATTACCCCCGTGCCATATTTTAATGCAATTCAATGTAACAAATAATAATAAATTAAGTTGTGCTATGTATCAACGTTCTAACGACGAAGCTTGTGGGACTTGTTTCAATATTGCCTCATATTGCTTTTTAACGCATTTATTAGCAAAGCATTGTGATCTTGAGCCTTATGAATTTTTGTATTATAAAGGTAACTGCCATATTTATGAGGAACATATTGATAATATTAAAATACAGTTACAACGAGAACCTTATGAATTTCCAACCTTGGAAATTATAAATAAACGCTTGAATATTGAAGATTATGTAGAAACTGATTTTGTAGTTACTAACTATAAGCATCATGAGCCTATCAAATATATTATGGTACCATAAATTAGAGTAATTGTAAATAATATAACAAATAATATAACAAATAATATAACAAATAAAATTATATTATTTATTAATAATATGGTTTAAAAAATAAGCATTAGTATATTGTAAATATGTCAACATCCGCTTTAGCATCCGCGCGAAGAAGGCGCACAGCACCCGAACCACCTATAACGCAAAATGTTGCTCAAAGCACGAGTGCTAATAAACAGGTTCAAAAAGAAGCTCCGCGAGAGCCAACTCAAACATTGACACCTTTACAAATATTACAAATTCACGATGTTAAACTAAAAGAGCTTGACACATTAGTTACAGAATTTACAAGCGACGAATTTTTAACCAAATTTGTAGATGATAGACTGGAGAGCCTTGTTTCTGTTAAGAATGACGAAATGCCGGATAATAGTAGTTCAATGCCGTCAATGAATGTTGAGAGGCTGGAACTTTTAGAAAAAAAAATAGACGATAAAATAGAATTGCAAAACATTAGAATAGCCGAGTTTAAGACATCAGTACAAGAACTATTAAATAACATTAAAGAGAATATACAAACTCAAATAACAAG
>Ga0209088_10001184_pt1 | contig 17013 bp, 10 predicted proteins | sample S_140625_EF_Meta_FD_187324 | JGI IMG/M metagenome (GOLD analysis project Ga0209088, IMG submission 187324) | Freshwater microbial communities from Lake Simoncouche, Canada to study carbon cycling - S_140625_EF_MetaG (SPAdes) (version 2) | ecosystem: Environmental > Aquatic > Freshwater > Lake ... | reverse complement strand
GATGCCAGATGCCGTACTCGTACTCGATGAACGGCAGGATCGAGAAGAGCTCGGGGCACTCGAACGGGCTCATGCCCAGGTACTTGCTCTGGAAGCTCATGGCGAGCCGCACGCCTTCGTGCTTGAAGTAGCCCTTCAGGTGGTCGTAGAGCGACTGCCAGGGGCGGAGCGCCAGGCCCGCGCGCAGGCTTCCCACGTTCATCAGGTCGCCGAGCCCGCGGATCGGGTTGCGCAGGATCGGCGTCATCGCCTCGAGCTTGCGGCGGTTGTCGCGGATGAAGCGCTCGAACGCCGGCCCGTCGTTCGGTTCGATGGCCGACAGCTGCTTCGCCATGTTGGCGATGTCCTGCGTGGTGTTGATCACCAGCGGGTCGCCCTGCGGCTGCCCGATGAGGAGCCGATACATCGGGTCGAGGCGCTTGAGCTCCGCGTAGTCCGAGAGGCGCCGCCCGGTGGCAGCGAAGATCTCCTCCAGGACGTAGGGCATCATGAAGAAGGTCGGGCCGCAGTCGAAGCGGTAGTCGCCGAGCTCGATGCGGCGCGTGCGGCCGCCCACGGTGGCGTGCGCCTCGTAGACCGTGACCTGGAAGCCGGCGGCGGCCAGCAGCATGGCCGTGGTCAGCCCGCCCGGGCCGGCGCCCACGATGGCCACGCTGCGCCGGCGTCCGCCGGATGGTGAACCTCCGGCGATTGGAGTTCCTGTGATGGGAGCACCTGGCTGCGCCGAGGAGGCTGGCCAGGATGAACGCTCAGGGGCGGTGGGGGTTCTGCTCGTCACCATGATCTCTGCGGAATTCGCGCCCACGGCGGCCGTGGATTCGGGAAGATATCGACCCTGCGGGTCGGCCGATGCCGAATCCGCGCGGATTCCGGCCCCGAACCCCGATCAGAGCCCTGCATGCAACCATTGTCGTCGAACCACGAGGAGGTGTCCGTCCGGGTCACGCCGCTTTCGGCGCGGATTGCGTGGGCGGCGGCCTTCGAGCGGCGGATCGTGGCGCGCGAGCACGACCTGGTGGAGGCCGTTCGGGTGGACCTGGGGAAACCCGCCTGGGAGACCGTCACGCAGGACATCATGGGGCTGGTGACCAGCCTGCGCTGGCATCGCGCGAACGCCGAACGCCTCCTGGCGCCGCGTCGCGTGGGTGGCGCACCCTGGTGGATGCTGGGTCAGAAGCATTGGTCCTACCGCTTGCCGGTGGGGCGCGTGCTGGTGATTGCCACGTGGAACTATCCGCTGCAGCTTCTGGGGATCCAGCTGGCGCAGTCGGTGGTGGCAGGGAACCGCACGGTGGTGAAGCCCAGCGAGCGGGCGCCCCGGTCGCAGCGGATCCTGGTGGAGCTGGCGCGCGAGGCGCTTGCGGAGTGCGGACTGCCCCTCGACATGGTCACGTCGGCCGAGGCGACGCGCGAGGCTGGGCGGGGCCTCCTGGAGCGTGAGCGATTCGACCACGTGGTGTTCACGGGTTCCACCGCGGTCGGTCGCGAGATTGCCGCGGCTTGCGCACGGACGCTCACGCCCACGACGCTGGAACTCTCCGGTCGCGACAGCGCCATCGTGCTGGCTGACGCGGACGTGGCGCTTGCCGCCCGATCGATCTGGTTCGCCGTGACGATGAACGCCGGACAGACGTGCATGGCGCCGCGCCGCGCGCTGGTAGAGGAGGGCGCCTACGCCCGATTCCTGGATGCACTGCGCCCGCTGGTGGCAGCCGCGAAGCCCGTGCGGCTGGCCGACGCCGGCATGGCCGATCGCTGCGTGGAACTGGTGCAGGGTGCCATGCAGTCGGGCGGAAGCAGCCTGGGCGGCGTGGTGGAGCAGGCCGAGCGCGGCGTGATGCGCCCGCTGTGCGTTGCCGGTTGCGCACGCGATGCGCAGCTGGTGGCGGGCGACCATTTCGGCCCGGTGCTCGCCGTCCTTCCCGTGGCGAACATGGCGGACGCGCTGGCGGTGCATCGCGACGGCGGGCAGCACCTGGCAACCAGCGTCTACACGGCGCAGCCGGACCGGGTGCTCGGCGATCCGTCGCTGGTGGCCGCGCTTGGCTCGAACCTCGTGACCATCAACGACACGGTGCTCCCGACCGCGCACCCCGGCATCTCCATCGAAGGACGTGGCCCGAGCGGATGGGGCGCCAGCCGCGGCGAGGCGGGTCTGCGCGCGCTGAGCCGCGAGGTGACCTGTTCGAGCACATCTTCCCGCATTCGCACCCCCCTGGACGAGCCAGATGCCCGCGGCAAGCGCTGGCTGCGCCGGCTGGCCTTCGGCGGCCGGGATGCCGTCTCGACCCCGGCAACCGCCCCGGGCGGCGTGCATGCGCCGGGCCGTGCGTGATGCCGCTGGCCTCCGCGAACCCCGAACACCGATACTGAACACCGTCACCTGTCACCGATACCCAGGACACACACCATGCAACGCACCGCAATCGTCATCGGCGGAGGACTCGCCGGACTCGCCGCAGCCACCGAACTCGCCGGTCGCGGCGTGCAGGTCACCCTCGTGGAGCGCAATCAGCATCTGGGCGGCAAGATGAACGTGCTCACGGAGAAGGGGTTCACCTTCGACATGGGGCCGACCATCCTCACCATGCCCAACGTGGTGCGGGGCATCATCCAGCGGACCGGACGCAACGTCTCGGACTACCTGGACCTGGTGCGCCTGGATCCGCAGTGGCGCTGCATGTACGAGGACGGCACCGTCATCGACCTCCTGGAGAAGCCCGAGGAGATGGCCGCGGCCATGGACCGGCAGTTCCCGGGTGCGGGTGCCGGCGCCGGCTGGAAGAGCTTCGTGGAATACAGCCGCCGCATGTTCCGGCTGAGCGGCAAGGTGTTCTTCTTCAAGGACCTCGGCGGCGTCATGGACCTGATGCGCAAGCCGCCCACCAGCGAGCCGGGCCTGCTGAAGGACGTGTTTGCCATGCGCATGCACTCGACGGTGGGCGGGACCATCGACAAGCACATCCACGAGCCGCACCTGAAGCAGCTTGCCGAGCACTTCCTGCAGTACGTGGGTTCGAGCCCGTTCCTCTCGCCGGCGATCCTGACGCTGATTGCCGCGGCGCAGGTGGACGACGGTTGCTGGTACGCCATGGGCGGCACCCGCATGGTGGCGCGCGCGATGGAACGCATCCTGCGCGAGGAACGCGCCGAGATCATCACCGGCACCGGCGTCCAACGCCTCCTCACCGACGGCAAGCGCGTGACGGGCGTCGAGCTCGAGGACGGCCGGACGCTGACGGCGGACGTGGTGGTCTCCAACTGCGACGTGCAGCGGACGTACCGGGACCTGGACGGTTCGCAGGAGGGCATCGCGGAGCAGCGCCGGATCGGCGGCGACTACACGCCGGCGTGCAGCGGCGTGGTGCTCTACCTCGGCCTCGATCGCCAGTACGACCACCTGCTGCACCACGACTTCCTCTTCTCCAAGGACAGCCACGAGGAGTTCGACGACATCTATCGCCAGGGCATCCCGGCGCGCGATCCCACCGTCTATCTCTGCGTGCCAAGCCGCACCGACCCGACGCAGGCGCCTGCCGGCGGCGAGGCGCTCTACGCGCTGATCCACACGCCGTACCTCCGTCCCGGCCAGCGCTGGGAAGGCCCGGGCGGCATGATGGAGGCGTACCGCGGCACGGTGATCGAGAAGCTCAAGCGCTTCGGCATGCCCGACCTCGAGCAGCACATCGTGGTCGAGCGTCACCTGACGCCGCAGGGCATCGAGCGCTGGTACAACGCCGAGGGCGGCGCGATCTACGGACTGGCAAGCCACGGCAAGCTGAAGGGCGGCTTCAAGCCTCGCAACCGCAGCCGCCTCTACCGCAACCTCTACCTGGCCGGTGGCAGCGCGAATCCCGGCCCGGGCGTCCCGATGGTGCTGATGAGCGGCGTCACGGCGGCCGATGCGGTGTGCGAGGACCTGGGCGTGGCGCGCACGAGTCACGGTGCGCCCGGCTTCGGCGTCGACACCGGGTCGCGGCTCCTGAAGGGCCACGTCGGCGGAGGGGCCGCGTGGCAGACGGCGTGAGCGAGCTGGTGCCCGGCGACGAGCGCGCGTGGTTCCGCAAGGGATTCTCGCGATGGCTGCGGGGGCACTTCGGCAAGCGCTTCCATGCGGTGCGCCTGGCGTCCGGCACGCGCGCGATGTTCGAGGCCGCCGCGGCGCACGAGGGTCCGCTCGTGGTGCTCTGCAACCACCAGTCGTGGTGGGATCCGCTGGTCGGCTTCCTGGCGCATGACCGCTGGTTCGGCGACCGCCCGTCGATGAGCCCGATGGATGCCACGCAATTGGCCAAGTTCCGGTTCTTCCGCAAGCTGGGCGTGTTCGGCGTGGATCCGGACGCGGCCACGGGACTGCGGCCGTTCGTGCGGTACGTGGGCGAGCGATTCGCCGCGGCGCCGCGAGCGGTGCTGATGATGACGCCGCAGGGCGAGTTCGTCGATCCGCGTCGGCCGGTGGCGATCCGGCCTGGCGCGGCGATGGTGGCGGCGCGGCATCCGGAAGCCCAGCTGCTGGCAGTGGCGATCGAGTACGCGTTCTGGACGGACCAGCGACCCGAGGTCTTCATGCGTGCCGTCCGCGTGGCGCCACCCGCCGGCGCAGATGACGTGCGCGCGTGGCAGGAGGCGATCGAGTCTGCGATGAATGCGAACGCATCGGCGCTTGCGCTCCTGGTGCAACGCCGCGATCCCGCTGCGTTCGAGGCGATCTCCGGTGGCGGAGCGGGGCAGATCCATCCGGTGTACGACGTGTTCCTGCGCCTGACGGGGCGCCGGACCTCCATCGAGACGGCGCACCGCGCCAAGGGAACGCCATGACGGGCGATTCGTCGTGGTGGATGGCGGCGCTGGTGTGGTTGCCTGCGTTCTCGGCGTCCGTGAGCTTCGTCGCGCTCATGATGACCCGCGTGAACCTCGGCATCTACGGCCGTGCCGCACCGCGCCCGGCGGGGAGCGCTTCGGTGGACGCATCCGGTGCCACCCCCGTGCTCACGATCTGCATCCCTGCACGCAACGAGGAGCGCAACGTGGAGGCGGTGGTTCGCGGGGCGCTCGCGAACGCGGACGTGCCGCTCGAGGTACTGGTCTACGACGACCAGAGCACCGATCGTACGCCTGCAATCCTGGCGACGCTTCGTGGCGAGGACGCGCGGGTGCGTGCGGTGGCCACGGAACCGCTGCCCGCGGGCTGGAACGGCAAGCAATGGGGCTGCGAGCGGATGGGCCAGGCGGCGCGGGGCGAGTGGCTCCTCTTCACGGATGCCGACGTTCGCTTCACGCCGGACTGCTTTGCGCGCGCGCTTGCGGAGGCGGCGCGCCTGGATGCCGCGCTCCTGAGCACCATCCCCCGCGAGGAGACCGGCACGCTGCTCGAGCGGTTGGTGGTGCCGATGATCCACTGGATGCTCTTCAGCTGGCTACCGATGCCGCGCATGCGCGCCACCAACGATCCTGCCACCAGTGCGGGCTGCGGGCAGTTCCTCCTTGTGCGGCGCGATGCGTGGCTTGCCGCCGGTGGGCACGCAGCCTTCCGCGACAGCATGCACGACGGCATCAAGCTGCCGCGCAACGTGCGCCGCGCCGGCTTCCACACCGACCTCTACGACGGCAGCGACACGGTGAGCTGCCGCATGTACCGCAGCGCGGGCGAGACGTGGCGCGGGTTCACGAAGAACGCCTACGAGGGCCTCGGCTCACCGGTGGTCCTGGTGGTGTTCACGGTGCTGGAGGCGTTCGGCATCCTGCTGCCCTGGATCTGGCTCCCGGTGATGCTGGCGCAGGGCACGGCGTCGATGCCGCTTGGTCCCACGGTGCTTGCCTCGTTCGCCATCGCGGCGCAGCTCGTGCAGCGCACGCTCCTGGCGTGGCGGTTCTCGCAACCCTGGGAATGCGTGGCGCTGCATCCGGTGACGGTCGCGCTCCTCCTGGCCATCCAGTGGCGGAGCTGGTGGCTTCACCTCACGAAGCGCCGTGCCTGGCGTGGCCGGACGGCCGGCTGACGGGGGCCGCGGGCATGGCCGCAGGCGGCGCGGGCGGCGCGGTCTGGACCAGCACCATCTGCTGGTAGATCCCGCTCCGCTCCATGAGCTCGCTGTGGGTTCCCATCTCGGCGATGTGGCCGTCCTTCAGCACTACGATGCGGTCGGCATGCATGATCGTGGAGAGGCGATGCGCGATCACGAAGCTCGTGCGACCGCGCATCAGCGACTGCAGCGCTTCCTGGATGGCACGTTCGCTGTCGGTGTCGAGGTTGCTGGTGGCCTCGTCCAGGATGAGGATGCGCGGGTCCGCCAGGAGCGCGCGCGCGATGGCGATCCGCTGGCGCTGGCCGCCGGAGAGGCGCACGCCGCGTTCGCCGATGGTGGTCTCGTAGCCCTCGGGCATGGCCTCGATGAACCCATGCGCGTTGGCGGCGCGGGCGGCCCATTCGACGCGCTCCTGCGGCGCGCCGGGGTCCGCGTAGCGGATGTTGTCGGCGACGGTTCCGTCGAAGAGGAAGACGTCCTGTTCCACGATGCCCAGGATCCGCCGGAACGACGCGAGCTCGATGTCGCGCAGGTCGCGACCATCGATGGTGATGGTGCCGGAGCTCGGCTCGAAGAACCGTGCGATCAGGTTGCAGAGCGTGGTCTTGCCTGCACCGCTGGCGCCGACGAAGGCGGTCATCTCGCCGGGGCGGGTGCTGAAGGTGACGCTGCCCAGGACGTCCTGCGGTCGGCCCGGATAGCGGTAGGAGACGTCGCGGAGCTCCATGGCGCCGCTCACCTGGGCGCGTTCGAGCCGCACGGCACCCGGACGGTCGGGCATCTCCGCGGGTTCCGCCAGGAAGTCGAGCGTGCGGTCGAGGCCGGCCAGGTGCGTCTGCAGGCCGGTGGCGCTCTGCGCCAGGCTCTCGAGCGGTGCCAGGAGCATCACCAGGTAGGTGAGGAACATGATGAGTTCGCCGGTGGAGATCCGGCCGGCGATGACCTGCGAGCCGCCGTACCAGAGGAGTGCGGCGCTGGCCACGGGAATCAGGAGCTGCCAGACGATCTCGATGGTCCGGCTCCACCACCAGGTGAGCATTTCCTGCCGAGCCAGGAGGTCGAGCGCCGTGCCGTGCCGGATGCCCTCGAAGCGCGGGCGCGCGAAGCCGCGCACCACGCGGATGCCGCTGAACGCCTCGCTGGCGGTGGCATCCACCTCGCCCACCTGCTGGCGGACGTCGCGGAACATCGGGCGCAGCCTGCCGATCCAGGTGCGGTGCGTGAGCGTGACCGCGGGGAAGAGGAGCAGGGCGCCCAGGAGCAGGCGCCAGTCGGTGAGCGCCAGGATGGTGAGGATGCCCGCCAGCTGGATGATGGCGCGCCACGGGTTGTAGAGAAGCGCAAAGACCAGCTCGGCCACGCCGCCCGCGTCCTCGCGGATGATGGCACCGACGCCGCCGGCGCGCAGGCCCTGCACGCGGTGGAGCGGAAGGCGCATGGCGTGGTCGAACGTGCGGCGTCGCATGGCGGTCTGCAGGAGCTTCACCGTGCGGGTGGCCTGGTAGCGGCCGGCAACTCCCACCATCACGCTGCAGGCGCTCACGGTCATCACCGTGCCAGCCAGCCAGCCGAGGAGCTGCGTCGGTGTCTCTGCGTAGCCGCCCAGCACCCGTTCCCACGCGCCGGTGAGCGGCTTGCCGCCGAGGACGTTGTCGATCACCACCTTGGTGGCGGCCGGCGAGATGAGGCCGAGGACGGTCGAGACCGTGACCGTTGCCATGGAGAACGCGATGCGGGCCCGGTATCGGCTGGCGAGTCCGAGGAACTCACGGAACAGCGTGCCGAACGAGCGCGTTCGCTTCGCGCTCTTCTCCCCGTGCCAGGTGACGGTGAGCTTCTCCCGTCGCGCATTGGCCCGCCGCTCCTCGAACTTCCGCAGGTAGTCCGTGTAGCGGCGTCGGCTCGAGGGCTGGGTGCGGGGCATCCCGCGATTCTAGGAGTCCCGCGGATAGACTCGCAGGGATGCAGATCCGCAATGTTGGCCTCGTGACCCTTCCCGTGATCCTGGCCCTTGCCGCCGCTCCGGCGTGGGGCCAGTCGGCGCCGTCCGCCCCGAAGGCGACTCCCGCCGAGCAGGCGAAGGACGCGCCCAAGTCGGGCAGCGCCCCCAAGACCGACAGCACCCCGAAGTCCGCCGAGCCGGCCGGCGACGAAGCCCCGGCGAAGGGCAAGAAGAAGGAAGTCCGCCCCGCAGGCTATTGGTTCGGCGTGGAGAAGGCGCCCGAGAAGAAGCAGGGCACCATCCGGATCGCGGCCTACAACGTGGAGAACCTCTTCGACCCCGTCGATGACCCGGCGCTTTCCGGCGAGTACGACGACGCCAAGATGGTCACGAAGCCCACGCGCGTGCAGGCCATCGCCGACGAGATCAAGCGGCTCGATGCTGATGTCCTCTGCGTGGAGGAGATGGAGAGCATGGAGGCGCTCGCCTGGTTCCGCGACACCTACCTGAAGGACATGGGCTACGCGCACCTCTACAGCGAGGACGTCGGCTACTACCGCGGCGTGGAGCAGGCATGCCTCAGCCGGTTCCCCATCAAGGCGCACGCCACGTTCGTCACCGAGGACCTGTCCGACATGGACGCCAAGCGCGACGGCGAGGGCTGGGCCGGCAAGAAGCCGGAGCAGGGCCAGAAGTTCCAGCGGTCGCCGCTCAAGCTCGAGATCGACGTGAACGGCTGGCCGCTGACGGTCTATTCGGTGCACCTGAAGGCCGGCGGCAAGGAGTTCGAGTTCCAGCGCGAAAGCGAGGCGCTGCAGCTCGTGGACTTCGTGAACAAGGACCTTGCCGCGAACCCGGATGCCAACATCGCCGTGATGGGCGATTTCAATGCCACCCCGTCGATGAAGGCCATCAAGGCCATGTCGGAGGGGGGCCTGCGCAGCGCCTATGACTTCCGTGCCGTGAAGAAGGGCAACACCAAGGACCTCTACACCACCCATGACTCCGGCCGCGCCATCGACTACATCTACATGAGCAAGGGCCTCGCCGCGGACATGACCGATGGCGGCTTCTTCGTGCTGAGCACCATGCACCCGCCCAGCGACTACGACTGGAAGACCGATCCCGAGAAGGAGAAGGTCCCCGCCGGCTACGCGAGCGACCACTGCCCGGTGGCCATCGATGTCACGCCGAAGGACACGAAGCCCGCTGACGCGAAGCCGGCAGCCGCGAAGCCTGCGAGCGAATCAAAGTAAGTCCGCACGGCCCTCGCCCGCAGCGGTGAGGCCATCGCCGATCCGCCGCCACCGGCCCAAAGCGCCCCTGGCCCCGCAGCCGAAAGAGGCACTCGCACCAAGCGAGTTGTTTTGCGCAGCAAAACCTGTCTGAGCGACTGCGAGTGCCTCTGCAGGCGAAGGGCGCCAGTACGCGCGCCCGGACTGCGAGTACCTCTGCAGGCGAAGGGCGCCAGTACGCGCGCTCAGCCAACGCAAACGGGCGCGGCCCGTAAGGACCGCGCCCGTGGTTGCGCTTGCGTTGTTAGAAGCAATCAGCCGTTCTGCCCGACGCCCATCTTGAAGAACTTGGAGATCTTCACGCCCGCAGGCAGGATCTCCTTGATGGCCTTCTTGTCGTCGCGCACGTACTTCTGGCCGAGGAGGGTGACTTCCTCGAAGAACTTGCGCAGCTTGCCTTCGGCCATCTTCTGGGCGATCTGCTCGGGCTTGCCGGAGGCCTTGGCCTCGGCGACGGCCTCCGCGGTCTTGGTGGCCACCACGTCCGCGGGGACGCCGTGCTCATCCACCGCGATCGGGGCGGGGCTGGCCGCCACGATGTGCTGGCAGATGCCGACGCCGGTGTCGGCGTCGAGCTCTCCGCTGTAGACGATCATGGCGCCCTTCTTGCCGTCGTGGTGGACGTAGGAAGCGAAGCCTTCGCCCTCGACGACCTCGCCGCCGCCGAACGAGAGGTTCTCGCCGGTCTTGATGCGGACCTCGTCGAGGCGCTTCTTCATGGCGTCGGTGTTGACGGCCGGGCCCACGGGGCCGGCAGCGGCCATCGTGGCGAGCTCGGCGGCCATCTCGCGGAACTCGGGGTTGCGGGCCGTGAAGTCGGTCTCGGCGCGGACCTCGCAGATCACGGCCTTCTTGCCGACGATCGCGACCACGACGCAGCCTTCGCCGGCGGCACGGTCGGTGCGGGTGTCCATCTTGCCCTTGAGCTTCTCGCGGAGGCGCTCCTCGGCGAGCTTCGCGTCGCCGTTGGCTTCGACGAGGGCGGCCTTGCAGTCCATCATGCCAAGGCCGGTGCGCTCGCGCAGGGCCATGACGTCCTTCGAATTGATGTTGGCGGTGGTCATTCTGTCACCTCTGTTGGGGTGTTGGTGTGCGAAAGGATGAGCTGCGATACGTCAGACGCCGGGTGCCGGGGCAGCTTCGCTGCGCGGGGCATCGGAGGCGCTGCCCGAACGGCCTTCGGCGCGGAACTGGCTCCGGCTCGAACGGCGGACGGGACGCTGGTTCGGGGCATCGGCATCGCCGGAAGCGATGGCGGCGGCGCCCATCTCCTCGGGGGACGCATTCGTGCGCTCGCCACGGCCGGCCTGGGCCGCCGCGCAGAGCTCACGGATGATGATGTCGATGGAGCGCATCGAGTCGTCGTTGCCCGGGATCGGGATGTCCGCGAGGTCCGGGTTGCCGTCGGTGTCGATGAGGCAGATGGTCGGGATGCCGAGGGACTTGGCCTCGAGCAGGGCGTTCAGCTCGCGCGTGGTGTCGACCACCACGATGGCGCCGGGCAGCTTGCCCATGGTGCGCAGGCCGTTCAGGTTGCGATGGATCTTCTTCTGCTCGCGGGCGAGCTGCGATTCCATCTTCTTCGAGTAGTTCTTGATGCTGCCGGTCTCGGCCAGCTTCTCGAGCTCCTCGAGGCGGCGGAGGCGCTCACGGATGGTGCGGAAGTTGGTCAGGATGCCGCCGAGCCAGCGCTCGGTGACGTAGGGCATCTTGGAGTCGGCGCAGTACTGCTCGACGGCGCCGCGCGCCTGGCGCTTGGTGCCGACGAAGCAGACGTCCTTGCCGCTCGCAACGGTCTTGGCGATGAACTTCTTGGCGAGCAGGAGGCCCTTGATGGTCTCCTTGATGTCGATGATCGAGACGCCGTTCTTGGTGGCGTAGATGTACGGCTTCATCTTGGGGTTCCAGTTGGAACGACGCTGGCCGAAAATGACTCCAGCTTCGACGAGTTCCTTCGCGAGCGACTTCTGATCAGACATGTGGGCTCTCCTTACGAGCAGCAGCAGCGACACCGCGGGTACGGCCGGTGGACGCCGGGATTCCGGCGGCCGTCCCGAACCAAGGGCGCTTGGAACGAGGACGATGGGAACCCCGCGCGGGGTGCCCGTACGTTGCGGTGTCCACCTGTGGGCCGCAACGCCCCGCGATCAGCGGGGAAACGGTGGAGGCTACAGAAAAAGGGCCTCCCATGCAACGGAAACAGGGGTGGGCCTGTCCAGTTCCGTCATGGCGGCGCCATTATGCGCCCAGCGGCGGTGAATGCGCGGTGGTGGGGATCAGATCACCTTCGAGGCCACCTGGCGGAGCCAGAGGCGCTCGGTGCCGTGACCGGCGAAACCGGTGGCCACCACGATGCGGTCGCGCGCGGACAGGTGCTTGCCGCCGCGGAGGAGCCGCTCGGCAGTGCGCACGAAGTCGCGCGAGTCGGCGGGGCGCGGAATGCGGATCGCTCGCACGCCGCGGAAGAGCGCAAGCGTGCGGAGCTCGGTGTCGGTGGATCCGAACGCGTAGATCGGGACGTTGACGTCGGTCTGGCTGATGTAGCGCACGGAGCGCGGGTCGGTCCAGGTGACGATCGCGCGTGCGTGGCCTTCGGTGGCCATCTGCGCCATGCTGCGGGCGAGTACGGCGGCGGTGTCGTCGCTCTCCACCAGTTCGCGCGAGCGGAGCGCGCGGGCGGGCAGGCCGGTCAGCCAGGATTCGGTCGCCTGCGCGATGCGGCGCATGGCGTTCACGGCGTCCACGGGATACTTGCCGGCGGCGGTCTCGCCGCTCAGCATCACGGCGTCGGCACCTGCGAAGATGGAACCGGCCACGTCGGAGGCCTCCGCGCGGGTGGGCAGCGGTGCGTCCATCATGCTCTGGAGCATCTGCGTGGCCACGATGCAGGGAATCGCGGCGCGTTCGCAGGTGGCCTGGATACGCCGCTGTTCCACGGGAACGCGCGCGAAATCAAGTTCGATGGCCAGGTCGCCGCGCGCCACCATCATGGCGTCGGCCTCCGCGGCGATGGCGTCGAGGGACTGCAGGGCCACCGGGCGCTCGATTTTGGCGACGATGCCGGGCACGCGCCCGCGGCTTGCCTTGGCGCTCTTCTCGAGGGTGCGGCGCAGGCTGCGGATGTCCTCCGCATGCTGCACGAAAGACAGTGCCACGAAGTCCGCGCCGTGGCGCACGGCCCAGTCGGCCAGCACGCGGTCGCGGGCGGTGGGCGCGGTGAGGCTCACCGCGGTCTCGGGAAGGTTCACGCCCTTGCGGCTCGAGATGGTGCCGCCCACCTCGCAGGTGCACTCGACGGTGCCGCGGCGGTTGGAGCGAACGCGCAGCTGCACGGCGCCGTCGTCGATCAGGACGCGGTCGCCGGGCTTCACGTCCTTGCCGAACTGCGGATAGTCCACGTGCAGCGTGACCGGGCGCGCGTCGGGGTCGATGGCCGCGGTGCCGGGCGTGATGCGGACCGTGTCGCCGTGGCGGAGCCGGACGGTCTGGTTGTCCTGGATGATGGTGAGCCGGATCTTCGGGCCTGGAAGGTCGGCCAGGATGCCGGTTTCGATGCCGAGCGCCCGGGCCGCGCTGCGGATCGCGGTGACCGTGCGCGCGTGGGTGTCGGGGTCGCCGTGGCTCATGTTGAGCCGGAAGACGCTGACGCCCGCCCGCAGGAGCTTGGTGAGCATGGCCGGGCTCGAGGAGGCGGGGCCCACGGTGGCCACGATGCGGGTCAGGCTTCGGTCGACGCGGAAGTTGGCGAGGTCGCGCGGCATGGGCCGAATACTACGATCACGGCGTTGCCTGCCGGCGCGCGGCGACTTGCAAGGGAACCACCACATGCTCCAGAAGATCTTCAAGGCCTACGACGTCCGCGGCATCTATCCCGAGCCCCTCAACGAGCAGGATGCGTGGCAGATCGGCTTCGGCACGGCCAAGTTCCTGATGGACGCCGCCAAGGCCGAGGGGCGTTCGGACGCGGGTGCGCGCACGGTGGTGGTGGGGCGCGACATGCGCAAGAGCTCGCCGAGTCTGGCGCGTGCACTCAAGGACGGCATGATGGAGGCCGGGGCACACGTGGTCGACGTGGGCATGGTGGACACGCCGTTCACCTACTACGCGGTGAACGCGCTGAACGCGGCGGGCGCGGTGCAGACCACGGCGAGCCACAACCCGGCGCAGTACAACGGCTTCAAGGTGAGCGCGGCGGGCGCCAAGCCCGTGGGCCAGGACACGGGGCTGAGCGCCATCAAGGCGATCGCCGAGGGTGCGCGCACGGGCATGGGCCCGGGCGGCGGAAGCGAGGAGACGCGCGACCTGTGGGAGGGGTATCGCGCGCACATCCTCCAGTTTCTGCCGAAGGAGATCCTGGACGGCACGCGCACGCTGCAGGTGGTGATCGATGCGTCCAACGGCATGGCCGGGACGATGGTGCCGAAGGTCTTCGGCGACGTGAAGGGGCTGAAGATCACCGCCATCAACTTCGACAATTCGACCGGCGAGTTCGTGCACGAGCCGAACCCGCTGGTGGAGGCCAACCTGGCGTCGACGCGCGAGGGCGTACGCACGCTGAAGGCCGATTTCGGCGTCTGCTTCGACGGCGACGCCGACCGCTGCATGGTGGTCGACGAGCGCGGCGAGCCGGTCGGCTGCGACCTGCTCACGGGCTGGCTCTCGCAGGGCTGGATCACGGCGAACCCGGGCTGCTCCATTGTCTACGACCTGCGCAGCACGCGGTCGGTGGAGGAGAGCGTGCGCGCCGCGGGCGGCGTGCCGGTGGAGGGAAGGGTGGGCCACGTCTTCATGAAGCAGAAGCTCCGCGAGACGGGTGCGCCGTTCGGCGGCGAGCTGAGCGGCCACTTCTACTTCCGCGACATGTGGTGCACCGACAGCGGCGCGCGCGCGTTCGTGAACGTGGTGAGCGCGCTGGTGGCGGCGGGAAAGCCGGTTTCCGAGTGCATCACGCCCTTCCGGAAGTTCTTCCAGAGCGGCGAGATCAACTTCGAGAACGAGGACAAGCAGGGCGCGCTGGATGCGCTGCGCAAGAAGTACCCGCAGGCGAAGTTCCACACGCTGGACGGCCTCAGCATGGACTGCGGCAGCTGGTGGGCGAACATCCGCATGTCGAACACGGAGCCGCTCCTGCGCCTCAACCTGGAGGCGCGCGACGCGGCGACGGTGGCGGCGATGGTGCAGGAGCTGGAGCCGATCCTCGGGCACCGCGTCGAACATTGAGAAATTGTGTCCGGAGATACCCCGGACACAATTTCTCAGAAAGAGCTGGGGGCTCTCTCACTCAAGCTCGCCCCATTCCCCGAGCATGATCGCAAGATCACTGCCACTTACCTGGCCATCGCCATTGAGGTCACCGATGATGGGATGATCCGATCCCCAGAGTCCAAGAAGGACTGCGATGTCGGCACCGGTGATTCTGCCGTCAAGGTCGAAGTCCCCAAGTGCATACTCGCAATTGTCGATCCGGCTGTCACCATCCTTGTCCACCTCCCCGTCGGTGATGTCGCAGGAGTCCGGTCGACCGTTCGAATTGCAGTCCCGTGCGGATCCGCCGACAACATCGCAGCTGTCCGGCACGGAATTCGCATTGCAGTCGGGAGCGGCGCCAGTCAGAATTTCATAGGCGTCCGGTATTCCATTTCCGTTGCAGTCGGCCTTGCATTCATCGGGAACGCCGTTGCCATCGATGTCTCTGCTTCTGCCGGCCGCGATATCGCAGGAATCCGGAATGCCGTTGTGGTTGCAGTCCGGCGCGGTACCTGCGTTGACATCACAGCCATCGGGTACGCCGTTTGCGTTGCAATCCGGCACTGTGCCCGACTGGACATCGCAGGAATCCGGGATGAGGTTCGCGTCGCAGTCAGGGACCGATCGGCTGGCCACCTCGCATTGGTCGGGCACCCCGTTGTGGTTGCAATCGGGTGCATTGCCGCCCGCGATGTCGCAGGAATCGGGAATGCCGTTCGAGTTGCAGTCCTTGGTGGTCCCTGCGGCGATGTCGCATGAATCGGGTACGCCGTTTGCGTTGCAGTCCGGAGCTGCGCCCGAGGCGAGGTCGCAAGCGTCAAGGATCCCGTTGCGATTGCAATCCGGTCCAGCGCCGCTGGCGATGTCGCATGAGTCCGGCACATGGTTCGCGTTGCAGTCCGTCACGAGCCCGGCGGAAATTTCATAGGAGTCCGGCAGGGTGTTCTGATTACAGTCGATCTGGCATTCGTCCGGGACGCTGTTGGCATCGATGTCCCGCGAGCGTTGGCCTGCAATGTCGCACGCGTCAATGAAGCCGTTGGCGTTGCAGTCCGGTGCAACGCCTGCAGCGATCTCGCACAGGTCGCTGGTTCCGTTGCCGTTGCAGTCATACTTGGCACTCCCGTACCGCACGCTGACCTCGCAAAGGGGATTGGAGCACTGCGAGCCGTCGACGAGCGCCGATCCCTTCACGGATACCGGTACCGAGCCGGACCACTGCGCTACGAGCAGGTTCCACGTTGTCGAAGGAAGCGAAACCGTCGCGATGTTTGGCTGGATCGGACAATCGGCTCCGCCGGTCTGGAACATGTTTGACGAGACAACGACATCGCCAAATCGCAGGATGCAGTATTCGGTGGGTGCGCCGAGGTCGCCGATCGCCCGAACGGTCACGGTGACATCGGTTGTCGTCGGCGTGGCAAGCAGCAGCGACCCCGTGATTGGCGCGGTCGCCGAAATTGCACCGAGATTGCCGGTGGAAATCACGGTCGTGCCGTCCTCGCACGAGTCGGGGATCGTATTTCCGTTGCAGTCGGGTGCAAATCCGGCGCCGGTTTCATACGCGTCGGGCAGTCCATTCCTGTTGCAGTCCGGTCGGCACTCGTCCGGGACTCCGTCGGTATCGACGTCGTTGGACGTGCCGCCCGCAACATCGCAGGAGTCCGGGCGCCCATTGCGATTGCAGTCCCCCGACTGACCACTCGCGAGATCGCATGCGTCCGGCACCGAGTTGCCGTTGCAATCGGGCACGAGTCCGGTGGAGATCTCATAGGCATCTGGCAGGTCGTTGGTGTTGCAGTCGGGCTGGCATGAGTCGGGAACGCCGTTTTGGTCGACGTCTACTGACGTGCCGTCTTCGATGTCGCAAAAGTCCGCACGCCCGTTGCCATTGCAATCCGCCGGGGAGCCCGTGATGATTGTGCACCGCGACGGAGCGCGGATCGGCACCTCGAGTACTTCCCCGGTCTTGAATAGCGAAACCCGGGCGTATGACGTGGTTGGTGCGACACTCGACGTGAATCCGAATGCGTAGAGGGTGCCGTATCGGATGGCATTCGCATTCGGGTTCTGCGCGAATGTCTCCTGGCACCGCCACCGGACTCCGGAGGAAGTGGGCTCGAAGATCCAATCGAGGCTGTTCCACACCTCTCCGGAATGGAACGGGATGTCGCGGAAGTAGTGGTCGCTCGTCGTCACGCTCCCGTCGATGGCGAGCTCGAACGAAGCGGCTGCAGCGTCGGAATTCTGGTTGTAGACCGCGTACCAGTAGCGGTACTGTCCGTTCCCTAGATCGATGACGTTGGATCCGACGTAGTACCGACCGTCAGGTCCGTCGATCGGCGTGACGATCGCTCCCGGTGCAGCGACGGGCCATGCCATGATCGCCGGTCGCGTTTGAATCGTTTGGCCGGTTAGCGTGAGCGGGTAACTGCCGGAGGTGGGGGAGCCCACCGCGAAGTTCCGGTACGACGCGTTGTTGTTGTCATTGCCTGCGAGCGCG
>Ga0209088_10001182_pt1 | contig 17043 bp, 12 predicted proteins | sample S_140625_EF_Meta_FD_187324 | JGI IMG/M metagenome (GOLD analysis project Ga0209088, IMG submission 187324) | Freshwater microbial communities from Lake Simoncouche, Canada to study carbon cycling - S_140625_EF_MetaG (SPAdes) (version 2) | ecosystem: Environmental > Aquatic > Freshwater > Lake ... | reverse complement strand
GCACGATAAGATAAGTCGCCTGTTGCGTTTCATTGCAAGGTCTTCAAAAGCGGATGCAATCACTTCATGAAAGGCAACCACCTTGAGGTCACCTTTTTTCATGATATCAGCAAATGCCAGGAAGCAGTTTTGGGCCGCCTTGTATTTATACTCCTCAATCACGGAGGCCGGAGCCTCCATGACGATGAGTTCTTGTATGCCACGGATGTATTTTCGCCAGGAACTGTGTTCGTCTAACTGGCTTGCCTTGGTTATGATGGGGCGCATTTTAGAAGTTGCTGATGCGTTTCAGTAGCTCTTCGACTTTTCCGTCGTACTCCCGAGCCAGTTGTTGCTCAGAAACAGGTTCCTTAGCGGTAAGGACCACAATATCCTCGGTGATTTCACGGTGCGCTTTCACAGAAGCGGAAAAGATTTGTACTAGGTCCCGCGTAGAACACTCAGGGAGTTGGTCCTGAAGCATTCCGATGGCTTCATTGGCGACCTTGAGGGCCTCGGAAGCTAGAAACTCTTTTTGACGGACAATTTCGTCCTTGGCATCAGTGTGATTAGACATTAGTAAAAGCTCTTACGACATTTGGCACAACCGCCCCGTTGAGGGGGGTTCCCAGAGTAACTCTGGAGGGTTTTTAGTATTTGATTGGCAAGAATTTTGTTTCCTGCGGTTGAGGCAGAGTGGTACTCTTTCCAAAGTTGAGCAGCATTTTTCATATCAACAAGGGGGAACAGGACTTGTGTCACTGGTACATGGGAGGCAACCTAACCTCCATAGCTCTGTGAGTTCGGCTAGTTGGAAACCACCTTCGAGCATCCATCCACGACCCTTGGGGGATTGCCCTATGTAATAGAACCTCCCCTTAGGTGTTTGAATGAATGTGTCCGTTTGCACTCCAATCATCTCTCCACCGTCGATTGAAACTTGGTAGGAGTCTGGAGACATGGGGTCAGAGTACAGGAACTGATAACCTCCGGTAACAACGGCAAACTCACCGTAGTTTATCTTTTGGAACCATTTGGCATCTAGTTTAGCCTTGGGGGAGATACCGCCATCATCTGTGATGGTGTTTCTCCAGAGTTCCATAGCGTAACGAGCAAGTTTCTTGCCAGTATCGCAATAAAAAACTTCGCCAATGGGTTCTCTAGTATTGGCATCCCAAATGGTAACTACAAGGCGACCGTCCTCCGTATAACTATTTGTCGGAAGTAGGTATATTGGTTCATTGATTGGGTCATCCAAGAACACACATTCGGGGTCACATATGAAAACCCAACTACCGTTCTGCCCGATTTCATTACTCCACCTAACCCCGGAGCATTTATCGAAATCTTCAGAAGGGTCGCGGTGACAACTGTAAGAAGGAACAAATATTGACCCAGATGCTTCATCCACTACGCCTGCAAGAGGGAGTTTAGTTTCAACTCCAATTCCAGGCCATATTCCTCGGCAATCTCCTCGTTGTACGCAGGGGTCAAGAGCGATATAAGGGAGTGCCTCTTGAGTAACCAGACTGTAAGTTTGAGTATAGGTGTATTGAGAATTTTCAGTTAAACCTGTAAATCTCTCGTCGTCACAGGAAAAAGGGTCTAGAACTTGTACGCCTGCTCCGCCAGGAACACTACCATTTATTGTTACAAAAGCACCCGTCAGAAGTTGCGTGGCAAAATCATGACCGGATGAGGATAAGTAGTTTTGGCAAGAAAAGTTTAACTCAAAGGTCATCCTCCGAGTAAAAACCATAGGTATCTGATTTACTACCGTATTTGAAGACCCAGTGTATCTAACAACTATATTATTTGTTTGCTGAACCACGCCCTCATTGCCAATGGCATCAGCTAAACGTAGAACGTTTACGCTGATAGGGATGACTGGAGATGCAACTAAAGCATCCACTAAGTATTGCTCAATGCGAGTTATACTAGAAAGTTCCATTTGTTATCCTCCTGAGTGGTTTTACCCGATTTTGCAAAGCAAAAGAAAGGGCACCCGAAGGTGCCCAGTAAGACGAGTTAGGCGTCAACCATTAGATGGCAAAAGTCATGTAGTTACCGACATACTTGGTGGAGTCTGTGGAGGCAGAGGTGACGGAAACTACGAGGTTACCAGCAGTTACAGCAGCAGAAGCAGTGTAAGGAGCTGTTCCGAGGTGAGCGCCGCCAATAACTTGAACGTTCGCAGTAGTCCCGTTATGATTAACTTGTAAAGTGTCGGTGTGGAAATCGCCACCTGTAACATCAGAGACACTCAGGTTGATGACTACGCCACGGAAGGTGGCTGCGGCCACTGACAGAAGTGTGGTGAGTGTAGTGCTTGTGGTTGTGAGTGTGCCCAGGTTTTGCCAGATCGGCGTCACCCAAGTAGGCGCTGCGCCAGAACCGCCCGAGACCAAAATCTGATCCGCTGTGCCGAAGTTAGTCAGGCCACCGAAGCTGACAGCGTCGGTTTCGTTGATGGCAAGTTTGATGTCAGACGAACCGGCAGAGATGACGAGGTTGTTGCTTGTCGCGGCGGCAGCCCCGGCGTAACCGCCGATGATGGTGTTGTTGGACCCGGTTTCAATTGTCCGGCCAGAGTTACGACCAACGAAGAGGTTCGACGCACCAGTGGTGATGCCACTACCAGCGCTCGCTCCTACAGCAGTGTTGAAGTTACCAGTCGCTTTAGCGGCAGATCCGGAACCGATACCGACGTTGGAGTTACCCGACGATATGTTCCCAGCACCTGAGCCAATGAACACACTGTTGGTGGCCGCTCCAGTTGGGCCCGCAGTGTTGCCGATGCCAACGTTTCCTTCACCGGTAAGTGATACACCGGCTTGGTGACCCATTAGAGCGTTGGCGGAATTAACAGTCAGGGCCTGACCAGCTTGATAACCAACTAAAGTGTTTTGGTCGCCGGTCGTGATGGCGGTACCAGCATTGATACCAACCGCAGTGTTGAGGACAGCTGGGTCGGTGATCGAGTCGAGTGCGTTGTTGCCCAGGGCAGTTGTAACAGCGCTTGTGATACCCGTGAGGCTACCGCCTCCGCCTGCTGTGGTCCAAGTTAGACCCGATGTGCAAGTCGAACATGCGGTAAGGACTTGGCCGTTAGTCCCGACCGCGAGAGCGGTGGGAGTGCTGGTGGCTGAGGCGGAAACGATGGCACCTTTTGCAGTGAACGCCGAGCACGGGAGCGCAGCGGTAGCCAAGTCGTAAGCGATTTTTACGGCGTTGGCTGTGGCAGCTTGGTTTGTACAGGTGCTGCTGGTAGCGTCATTAAGTTGTACGATACCGGCCACTGAGGTGGAAGAAGACGGTAAACCGGCGGTGGAAATAGCGGAGCCGTTCTGAATCAGAACGTCACCAACGTAAAAAGATGCAGCCATGATTAGTGAGGGTCAGAGTCAGAGAACGGTAGGCTGGTTGCCAAAGGAGACTTCGTATTTGTAGACAGCGCTGACGCTGGCCAGTGTGGAAGATGGTGTAAAGGTTACGATGGTGTCGTTGCCAACGTTTGTTGTGATCGAGAAAGTGCCGAAGGTTCCACCGGAAGTTGTCACGGTGCTGGAGCCAGCTCCGCTGTCAGAGGCGATTGTGATGTTCGCCCAGGCGACGTTTGCTGCGTTGTCCGTAAGCATCACGGTCAGTGTACCCATGCGAACCGCACCAGCGAAACTGAGGAGGTTGACTGGAGTCGCACTGGTTGTGGCGAAGGTCTTAGTGTAGGAAGCCGAACCGCTCGGTGTGGACCAGGAAGGAGCAGCACCAGTGCCAGATGAGGTGAGCACCTGACCGGCAGTACCGTAGGTCGGTGTGGTCCCAACACCAACGGCACCGTTCTCGTTGACTTGCAGCTTGATGTTGCCAGCACCGTCCGAGAGGACGACGTTGTTGGCCAGAGTGGTGGTACCGCCGTAACTACCGACCAACGTGTTGCAAGAACCGGTGGTAAGGTTAACGCCAGCGCTGTTACCAATGAGGGTGTTACTAGAGGAGACGCCCAGGGCTGCACCAGCATTATTACCGACGAGGGTGTGATTGCTGCCACTGAGGGCCACACCCGCCCGGTAGCCAAGTGCAGTGTTGTTGGACCCTGTTGTGTTAGTGCTTAGAGCGCTAAAACCGACGCCTGTGTTTTGTAAGCCAGTTGTGTTTCCGCAGAGCGAGTTAGTGCCAACAGCGGTCAGTGAGCAAACGGTGGTGACGCCGAGCAGGGAGTTAAATCCGATAGCAACGTGGCAAGATCCCGTAGTCGTAGCGCCCAAGGCGTTAGGACCAACCGCCAAGTTGAAAGAACCGGTTGTTGCAACGTCACCAGCATTGTATCCCAACAGTGTGTTGGAACTACCGGTTGTGACGGCGGTACCGGCGTTGAAACCAACAGCGACGTTACAAGCACCACTCGTATTGGCAGCCAGAGCGTTAGCACCGACAGCAACTGTACCGGCAGCAGTGTGGGCAGCGCCTAGTGCGTTGTAACCAACCGCAACCGAGTTGTCAGCTGTGGTAGCGTTGTCACCAGCAACTCCGCCAACGAAAGTGTTACCAGTGCCGGTGGTTAGAGCCGCACCGGCAGAGAAACCAACGGCAGTGTTGTTGTTCACACCAGTGTTAGCCAGGGCGCAGGTACCAACAGCGGTGTTGTTGGAGCTTGTTTGGAGCCTACCTGCGCAAGCACCGAAGAAAGCGTTGTTGCCATTGCTTACCAGTGACAGACCGGCGTTATAGCCGACAGCCGTGTTAAGTTGGCCGACCGTCAAAGCCTGGAGTGCGCTAGAACCAATGGCAGTTGTGCAACCAACAGTGGTGACCGGCATAGAGTTCCAACCGACAGCGGTGTTGCCGACAGCAGAGGTAAAGGTGGCACCAGCAAGGTAGCCGACAAGGACGTTCTGTGTACCTGTGGTGACCGTACAACCAGCACCGTTACCAACGGCCACATTCTGGTCACAGAGAGCATTGCTCAACGCTAAAGCACCGATAGCGACGTTACTGTTGCCATTGAGGTTGGAGCCTAGCGCATTGGTGCCGACTGCAGTGTTGTTAGCTCCGCCAGTTACTGCGTCTCCAGTGCAGAGGCCGATGAGTGTGTTGCTGCCCCCAGTTGAGATAGCAGTACCAGCATTGTAACCGAAGGTGGTGTTACCAGCGCCTGACGTGATTGAGTCGCCCGCATTCGCGCCCACGGCTGTGTTAAATGGCGTTGCCGTGCAACTGTAACCTTGGATGCATAAAGCTCCAGTGGTTATCCACTCGAGGCCCGTGGTGCAGCTAGAGTTGGGGACGAGGACCTGACCGTTGGTTCCTACTGGGAGAGCGGTAAATGTTGCTGCGCCTGTGCCAGCCAGGATATTGCCTTTGGCTACAAAAGCAGCGCAGGGAACACAAGCCAGAGACAGAATGCACCACTCGAGCCCGGTGGAGCAGCCGGTGTTAGCAGCCAGGAACTGACCCGTGGTGCCGATAGACAGGGTGCCGACCGTGCCAGAGCCAGTGCCAGCGGCCAAGGCCCCAAGCGCAGTGTAGCAAGACTTGGGAACAGCGGCATTTGCCAAGTCGTAGGCAGCTTTAACAGCCGTACTTGAGGCAATCGTCGTACTGGATGTCGTAGAGGTTGAATCTGACATCTTGCTTTGAAGACCAGACGGAACCACAGCATTTGTGGAGTTTGTGCCAGTTTGCGTTTGAGCGTTGGTAGCAAGTTGAACGATACCCGCAGTTGTGGTTGAAGCGGCAGGAGGTAAGTAACCAGCGGCAATGTAAGTCCAGCTTGAAGCAGAAGCCAAGAACCAGTCACCAACGTTTGCGACAGTTGGAGACCCGCCAGGAGGAGTGGTTGTACCAGCAGTGCTGACGATTACGAAATATTCGGCAACGGTGGCAGAAGCGGCAGGGAGGCCCGAACCAACTGTGAAACCAACAGCGGCACCCTCATTTGTCACCGTAACCATCAAGCTGGTGGCAGCATTGAAAGTACCTGCAAAGGTGACGTTGTTGCTAGTGCTCAACGCATTGATTTGCTGTTGAAGTTGGTAACCTTGATTGGCAGTTAAAGCTTGTGTAGTTGAGGTGGAAGCGACAGTGTCATTAAGTTGGACTACTCCCGTTTGAGCGGTAGAAGAGTTCTGAACGCTAATGGTACCCGAAGCCACCTGAATATTTGATCCAACTTGAACAGCACCTTGAGTAGCAGCGGTAGCAGCGGGAACGCTGATTGTGCCAGAGGAAACCTGAATGTTGGTGCCAATCTGAACAACGCCTTTTTGACCCGTCGTAGCGTCTTGGATGCCAGAGATGGGGAAGGTTTGACCGGCTACGAATGTAATAGCCCCAGTCATTGTGCCGCCAGCCTTGGGCAACGCCGCATTTGCTGTGGTGTTAGCAGTATTTGCTAAATCATAAGCACTCTTAACAGCGGTGCTGGACGCAGCAGTTACTGAGGAAGTTGTAGAAGTACTGTCACTAATAGATTCAACAGTTGAACTGTCATTAAATACAATGCCCACACCGGCACCAGAGAGAGTAATATCCCCGGTCATAGTGCCGCCAGTTTTGGGTAATGCGGCATTTGCTAAATCATAAGCACTTTTAACAGCGGTGGAAGAAGCAATCGTTACGCTTGATGTAGTGGAAGTGCTGTCGCTGATGGAACTAACGGAACCATCTGCCCCACCGTTAAATGTGATGCTGTTGCCAGTACCCAAACACACATTCAATGTGTTTAGGGTCCCAGTCATTGTTCCGCCCGAAAGGGGCAACGCCGCATTGGCTAAATCGTAGGCACTCTTGACCGCAGTGCTTGAGGCGATAGCAATAGAACTTGTGGTGCTGGTACTATCGGAAATTTTGCTTTGAAGGCTAGCCGGGGTTACTGCAAGAGTGGCATTAGATCCAGCTTGAGTTGTTGCGTCATCGGAAAGTTGGACAATACCCGCAGTTGTTGTAGAGGCATAGGAAGGACGAGCCCCCACTCCGAGATATTGCCACAGAGTGCCGCTAGACAAGAACCAATCCCCATTCTCAGGGGCATAAGGACCTCCCCCACCGGGCGGAGTATAAGAAGCCGATCCAACGGTTACAATCATGTAATAGTTGGCATTTCCAGGTGCGGGGGCAGGGGGAAGACTGCCTACAGCAAAGCCTTTTGCAATACCATCTGTAGTGACAGAACTTACCAAACCTGTAGCGCAGTTTATGGAACCGGCAAGTTTGGTATTGGAGGCAACAGTCAAAGAGTTGATTTGAGTTTGTAGGTTGAGACCCTGGGCCGCCGTGAGTGCCTGCGTAATTGAGTTACTTGAAAGTGTGTTATTAAGTTGAACAATACCTGCTTGAGTTGTTGAAGCGGACTTAACGCTAATAACGCCAGCAAGTACATCAAGGTTAGTACCAACTTTAAGAACACCAAAGTCAGATGCAGATCCAGTCTTGACAGAAATAGTACCGGAAACCACATCAATGTTGGTGCCAACAATGACCAAACCAAGGTTTGAAGTATCGGCGGTTTTGACCGAGATAGTGCCAGAAGCAACATCAATGTTGGTTCCGACTTGAACCACACCAAGATTGGCAGTGTCAGCGGTTTTAACAGAGATAACACCGCTTGCAACATCGACATTGGTACCGATTTGAACCACACCTTTTTGAGCTGCGGTTGCGTCCTGAATACCGGATACAGGGAATACCTGACCAGCCACAAAGGTAATGGCTCCCGTCATTGTGCCGCCGGAACGAGACAAAGCTGCAGCAGCCAAATCGTAGGAGGTTTTTACAGCAACTCCAGAAGCAGCAACTGTTGAAGAAGCTGAGCTGATTGAGTCAGTGATTCCGTTGATGGTTCCATTGGTCCCGCCATCAAACTGCACACCATATCCAGATTGCACATTGACGTTACGGGATACCAGTGCCCCGGTCATCGTCCCGCCTGCTTTTGGCAAGGCAGCACTAGCAATACTCAATGCCGAGTTGGCGGTGGAGTTGGCGGTGTTGGCAATTGCCGTTGTTGCAGTTAGTCCGGCGTCAAGATTGTCAATAGCTCCTTGAACAGTGGGAGGAAGAGTGGGATGGGCGGTATTGTTATAGATTACTTCAGAGGCACTTGGGTAGGCGTACGCGGCACCTTTGACCCAAGAGGTTGTGAAAAAGTACAGACCTTCATACACATCGTCAGGAAGACCGGTGACTATAGTAACATCGCCTTCGTCTGGAGAGACAACGCCAATAGCGGCAGAGATTTTAGCACTTGTTGTGGCGCCAGGGGCCAAAGCCACAGCACTATTGGTGGTCACATATACATTTCCGCCACCGCCACCTCCGCCACCGGAAGTCCAGACGGGGTGATTGAGGTCAGTGCTCCAGGTCAGAACTTGTTGGTCCGTGGGAACGTCGCCGTAAAACTCAGGATTTGCAACGTAGTACTCATTCAGAGCGGCAAAATCCATTGGCATTGCATACCAACCCGCTCCGGCAACACCAGGGGTGCTGGAACCGTCGAAGTTGGTTTTTGCGGAGGACCCGTCACCAACATAGATTACTTTGTCTGTAACGTTGAAGGCAAGTTGTCCAGGGAGCAACGATGTGGGTTCGACACCAGTGCCAATGGCGCGAAGATTTTGAAGAGTGATTGTCATGGTGTTAAACTACAAGTCCGGAGTCAATAGAGGCAATTTCACCGTCGGAGTTGAGGGTAACACCGTTCCCCGACTTCATATATCCGTTGTCGCCAAGATAAGCTACCAGATGGTCATTGAACCACCCCACTGTTATAAAAGCAGCTGGATTGTTCGGAATATCGTATTGGGAATATATGGCACCCTCAAACACACCCCCTTGCTGGGTGATTGTGTCCATTGGATAGGGTACTACACTAATCCACTGCGAACCATTAAGGTCAGTGTAGTATATATTTAAGTTACTATTATTGCTGTCATACCACAAAGACCCTTGGATAGGATTTGGTGGGGGCGATGAGCTAATGTAGACGGGGGCAGATGATGGAGTCGAGACCGCAACTGCAGTCCATTGGACACCATTCCACTTCCAAGTCCTACCATTGGAAGTGAAGATTTGACCCACCGTTGGACTAGGAGGGAAGGAATAACTCATTTGAGTTGTCAATATATCACTTAAGTTTTACCCTGTCTAGCGGATCCCACCCGTTCACCCTAGGTACCTTGCAGTGTATCCCTTGTGTTGTTGTCTTTTCCCTCTAGCTACCGCTGAGACATGTCCAGAGTTTAGACCATATTTATCGCATGCTGCTTGAATGCAGTCAAATACTTCCTCTTCTCCTGTGTCCAGGTTGACAAGTATTATGGATCTAGCATTTACATTTTTTGCACCCCTTCTGGAATCCCCCTGTTTCGCCCTAACTTCGGCTGGTTGAGAGTACCTTTTCCTTGCCTGCGACTGTTTTTCCCGTGTTTCTGGTGTAACTACTTTGTTACGGTGATAACTCATAACTTTCTCCACAACCTCTTTCCGTTTCATAGGGTTAAGGTCCCCCCTTAAGACGGGGGGTCTGTTAGCAATAGGATTAAGGTTATAGCACTGCTCACACCCATACCACATGTCTAACAGTGCCTGCTCTAACACAGGGTCTTCACAGTCATCCGTCCAGCACTCCCACTCAAACGCTTCGGGGTTTTTGCGCAGGGCGTTTTGGAAGGGATAGTTTTTCTTTGAACGCAAGTGTCTGTATTTTCTGCTTTCAAAGTCACAAGAAGACCCAATGTAGAACTTGCCGTTCGTTGTATTTGTTGCTTTATAAGTGTCCATAGTAATAGTTTAACTTTTGTTGTCAAAAGTAAATCAGTTAGTCCAACCACCCGTATCATAAGAGATACCACCTGCATCAGTGGGTTCTGTTATTTGTGGAGTACCGCCGGTCAAGTCTTGGTAGTTGCGACCGTCTATCCAGTTGGGGAAATCATTCCGCTGACCAACAGATCCCCAGCCCACTTGATAGTCAGGTGCTTGGTCTCCCCCAGTATCGGTTGTAAATCCTGAAAGTCCCTTACCACTAACACTATTATAACGCTGAGGTATCCTCCAGGATCTCATTATCCCTTGGGCAGTATCAATGGCGGAATCGCCATTACCAGCACGAATGGCAGTCATGCCTTGTTCTGCCTGGAGTTGTTTCAAGGCGGCTTCATAGTCCTTGAATACATCCTCTCGACGTCTAACCGTGTCAAGGTAATAGCGGGCAATAGTTAGAGCAGTTCTTCGCCGGTTACTGGTTATTAGAACCATTCCAGCTTTACCTGACATCTCTATATAACTATCAATCAGGGAATTGGCATCTTGAATCGCCATCCGCAGTTTTGCCACATTGACTGAGGTCGATGCAGCATCATCAATATTTGTAAGTTGAATGGCTTCCTTCAATCCATAAGCCACAATAAAATCATCTGGAGATGCAGACCGAGGGTCGGTCTTGTGCTCCGTCATTACTCCAGAACGATTCTGGTAAGGGAAACCGTAACCACCTATGGTTTGACCCAGGTTAGCCTGTGTCTGGGTTCCATCTGTGGTCTCGTCGGGGGCTAACTGGTTACGTGCTGGAACCCGGTAAAAAGCGCGGACGGCATTCCGCTTCTTGACTACGTCGTTAGCGGTAGGGGGGACCGGGCCTCTCAAGCATCGGGAAAGGTCTAACGGAGGCTCGTAAGATACAAAAACTTCATCCCAGGGTGACAAACCACTGTCGAGACCCAAAGTAATCATCGTGTCCGATGAGTAGTTTAGGGTGGATATTCCGTACTGTCCATAGTTTACTGTAAATGACTCAATCGGCACCACCACATTGGCATCGAGTGGCGAGTCAAACCATAAGATAATCGAAGTCGATGACGGTACGGTTATTTCTTTTATTTTAGGTAAAGCCACAGAACAATACCGGACAATCTATAAGTGGTTTTACCCGGTTACCAAATGACTTTAGCCTTCAGTAGTATTCTCGTATACCTTTGGGGGATAAATCAAATATGAAGGTGGCTCCCCTTGAACTACCGGTTCAATCTCAAAATAGTTATATAAGTTGTCAGTGGGACCAAAGTTTTCCGACTGCCAGAAAGCAATATCTTCTGGAGTTTTGACTACTCTGGTGAGGTATCCTTTACCAGGGCTATACAAACAGTTAACTAAATAGTTGATGGCCAATCGTAAAGGCCATTCATCACGCCAGTTTACTTCCCAACTATCTATGGTAACTAACTTGTCATTTATCGTATAATCAATACGCGCAACAATACTCCCTCCCCTTTGTTCGGTATTACTGTAAGGGGGATTGCTGTAGTCAAAGGTTTGCGAAGTCCGAGTATAAACCGCACCATCCCATTTCACTACGACATACCGTAGTTGCTCTGGGGGATTATCCAAATAAAGAAAGTCTTGGTAAATCCAAGTTGGAGAGTAAATACTCGGTCTGCGGATAGCCATAGCTAGGTGGGCTCTATGTAAGGGACATATGCTAGGACCACTGCATTTGCGGGCAGTTGCCCAATCGTGCAAGGGACAAAAGGGATCGGTGTATTAATCGGATTTCCATCCGCATCCCGAGGTTGATAGTTGGCTTGATTTTGGGGAGTTTGCTGTTGGTTTTGGTTAAACTGAGGATTTATTGCCAAAGTTTGAGAAACTATCCCCGTGGCTGCAGATAGCAAACCGCCAAAGGACGAGGCTCCGTTAGTTGCCAAAGAGTTAAGAAATGTGGCAGGTGCTTCAACTATAAACTGATTTGAACCAAAAAAGGACTTTCCACCATAAGTGAATCCGGCTGCTGACACAATTCCACCAAAACTGCCCAGTCCTCCCACTTGTAGATTTTTTGCAAGTTGCTGATTTGCCAACCCTATGATGTCCCCTTGGACGTTATGTGTTTTAGCAACATAGTTGTTGCCCATCACAGACATATCCTGAGTGGTTGCTAAAGACTCATAAAAAATGGGAGGTGCAGGATTGTCTGGGCCTTGACCAAACCCCGCTGGGTCCAACAGCCCGGGGTCATAGTTTGTATCCGGGTATGCTTGACTTGGGTAGGGAGTTGCCAGGTACGAACTAGTCATTGTTAAAACGTAAAGTTTGGATACGGCAAAGCGTTATTTATAGGAATCCCGCCGACAGGGTTGAAGGACCCAGTAATATTTGGCACATACCCTGAAACTTGTCGAGTAAAATCAACACTTGCAGTTTGACTGGTAAATACATCTGGCAGCAAACTTACAAGAGATTTTTTGATATCTTCCTTAGTGCTTTCTGGGGGTGGAAACCATTTAACCTGACTTGACCAGGGATTGCCCCTAGGTTTTGTGTCGTATGCAGAATATTTTTTCATCTCTTGAATAGAGGTAGGAAATACAAAATCCCACACCGTTGAACTTTTGATCGGTTGTTGTTTATCTCCACCTGTGTCTGGCATTTGCGAGTAATCATTAGATCCCGCGTGTCCGTGCTGCATATCAATGTGACGAACCCAGATATAAGTTCCGCTTCTCCTTAAGCAAACACATAACCAGTCATCACCATAGGGACCACCAGTTTCAATAACCGTGCAACCATGGTTTTCTTCGCAAGGAGACGGTAATGTGCCACTCTTATATATGGGCATTCGGGTCATTGAGCTGTTATTTGGTTGCTTTAGCTCTTTACCCGTTTCTTCTGTAAATATCTCAGGGTCGTATAAAACATCCCCTAAAACAGCATACTGATATTGCCCGTTTGAGATAGTTATGTTGCAATGTTTGCCAACCATTCCCTTTGGTTGCTTTCCCTTGAAAGATGGAGATACATCTATCCAATGGGATAGTTGTGGGTCACCTTCGGCAATCCTTGCTTTTGAGGCGTCCCCTGCATTTTGAACTTGGGGTATATCGCGGTTGAAGTCGTCAAATACAACTCTAACTCTACCTCTTTCCAGTGGGTCATCTACATCTTTTATTATGGCCCGAACGCAAGCATTGGGCATACCGGCATACTTAGCAGTAGCTTCTGCATGTTGTTGGAGAGCCGCTATGGCTTTGACTAAAGGTTGATTTCGCCCTTTTACCTTTATCATATTTCGTTACCGAGAGAAACGAGAGATATTACGACGAGGTCGAGTAACTGAGGGGAGATTGGGGGGAGGGTTTTTTTGAACGGGAGTGGGAATAGGTTTAGGGGATAGTTTTTCCACCTTAACTTCGACCTTGGGGGTCTCAACTACTGTCTCTACAGTTTTTTCCTCTACTACTTCTTCAATAACTTCCTCTTCTTTGGTAAGGTCTTGGATTACTTTTTCTGTACTTTCCGTTACAGGACCATCTACAGTATCCTCGGGTTGGATATCATTCGTTGGAGGTGTTGTTAAAGACCTTGGAGAAATCGGATACTTGCGAACCATTGGCATATTGTGAGTTAAATGATTTTACCCCTGGACGAGAGGTAATATATCCTGTTCTAGGTTGTTTGACAGGGTAGCGCCACGCAACGGGTTGTTGAGGATCAAAAAAACCATCCTCAGCAGCTGAGGCGTCGGCAACAAAGTAAGCATAACCCACCTTGTAATGGTTTGAATCAACAGTATATGATGTGGGATTATTTTGGCAGGTTGGAGCCAATTTGTATATACTGGCATCCCATATCGGGGCAGCAACTGGTTCAACAGACTTGTTTCCTAAATCATTAAACAAAAAACCCGACAGTTTGGTACAAGCATTTACATTAACATAGATGCCTTCCCAATCACCGTACCCAGACCCAACCGGAGAGGACGTATCTGCTAGTCTGTTATGCAAGGGGTCATATTCTATCAGCATTCCCTCCATATAACCGTCATACGGGTCATCCGATGCCGGAAAAAAACCAGCATTTCGGTATTCACCTATCTCAAAAATATTGGCATATGCGATATTGGAGTACAGGTAAGGTTCTGCATAAACATAAGTGTAATCCTGGATTGGTTGGTCGTACAGGAAAAGCTCTTCATAAATTACCGGTACATCGTCCTCAGGGGGACAACGCATAAACTCCGGCTCAATAGAGGACCCCCAGTACCCGAAGTTTTGGCAAATAAGTGCGGTTTTTTGCCACTCCATCCCATTTCTCTCGTAATCTAACGGTAGGCGAATAAAATATCTTTCCCAGTTTTCCACATTAGGCCCACTGTTCATATCTGCAAGGAGGGGATTTATATAGTTATTTTCCACAAGGTGAGCCACAGTTCCCGCCCCCTGTAACTCTTGGGTCTTCCATACCCGTAAAGTAGTTTCAGCATCCGCAATGCTGGGGGTAAGGGTGTAAAGAACCCCACTAAATATAAGTTGTGTTATATCTATACGATATGTACTTTCGAGAGAGTCAGATACCTCTAAGGTGGGAAGATTAGCCTCACTATCGAGTGTAATGGGAGTATAGGTAAAATCGTAATCTTTTGTAATATTATTGTAAATGTACTGAATAATATAGTTATCGGTTGCATAGTCAAGTCCAGGGGTCAAAAGAACCCCATCCGAATAAAACCGCAATGCTGTTGCATCAAAAAAATATGTGGGAGACCCACTCAATGAGTTAAGATTTACAGAAACCCATGCGTTTTGAATAAAAATAGAGGCAGCCCGTGTTGAGTAAAAAGGATTGGCGGTGTCCCACCACATCTCTCCCTGGTTCTCATAACCAAACAGTGCTGATTGGGATATATACCTCAAAATAGAATCAGGGGAGATTTCCCAGTTATTGACACTATATAGTTTTGTAAGGAGGGCAGGCAGAGGTTGCAAAACTTCAAAAGTCAGATTTGATATAGAATAGTTAGTTGACGAGGGGACAAGATTAATAGCATTTGCTATTGTACAAGGTACATTGAAAGGGAGTATATCCGCGTCAGCAGAAAAATCTGAGACGTTAGTAAAAACAAACTTGTATGCGGTCCAGTAGGGTGATCCAACTTCTTGATACAGGTACAGAGAGGGGGAGGAAGTGATAGTCCCAGTTAAACCAATAATATTGGCAGTGGTATCGAGATTAGTGCAATCAAGTATCAGTACAGTGGTTCCCGGAGATATGGTGGGAGCGGCGAGGGTGTAGGCGGGAACGTCGGGGTACACCAAAGTTGCGACAATCTCATCATTAGGTTGATTGCGGTAGTCAATCTCTACCCATACGGCACACCCCTGGTTAAAGGGATCATACCAGACGGATAAAGCTCCGGTTTCAGGGTTCCACCAAAGGTCTCCAATCTTAGGTGACCCTGGTGCCGTAATATCATAAGGCGTGAGTTGAGCATAGACTTGCTCCATTAGAGAGTTGTAGCTCAAAGACCTCTCAATAACCGGAAGACGTAAGGCATTATTCTCGGAAACACCGTGTATTGATAGACTATCAAAGGCCAAGTTGTAAGGCAACGGGCCGCCTTTATTACCCCAAGACCCGGTAAAATTGTTTATGGTATCTATTGATATCCAGTCTGAACAATCGAACCAATTTTGAACACGTACCTGAGTAAAACAAGTAACGGCAGATGTACTGTTTGAATAATCCCAACACAGAAAAATTGTTATAGGGGCCGTCCCTTTTACAATTGTGTCAGGTATTTGAAAAAACCAAACTTGATTAATAGGGTCATAGGTAGGACTAATATCCGGAACAAGATTTGTTAAACTATATTTTGCATAGACCGGTTGATTGAAGTAGTAAACTGAGTTTGCAAATAAAGAAAGACTTTCGTAAGGAAATCTCTGGTCGGTATCATAATCGGGGCAAAGAGTAAGACTTGTTCCGGAAGCAAACACTCGGAATGAAGCATCACCGGATGCGCCCACATTGCCCCGGAAGAAAGGTGCGGGACATGTGGAGGGAATCAGTACTTTTAACTGCACATTAGCGGCAATCTGGTTGTAAAAACTTTGTGGAAGTTCTCCCAAACTCACCACGTAAGTGTCTCCCTCGACCGATAACTCTTGAATTTTGTAGATATCGTCCCCCAATACTACCCTAACCGCATCTACTAATCTTTCGGAGGGTATGGGGGGACGCAAAACCGGAAGTTTTTCAATTACAATAGTATTATTCCAGTTGCGAATTTCTAAAATCCGAGGTATATGGAAACCATTGTATAGTCCAAAACTTCCGGCAAGGAGTTGCCTCTTTTGATCTGGAGTGTCTGGCAAATTTGTCCAATAATTTTGACCATTCCACCCCAGCATTTGTGCAAGAAAATCTAATTGCCCATTTACTCTACTCTCTACAAGAGTAACGGCATCAGACTGCTCTGGCGACAAATATGAGTTTGTGTAGTTACGGAGTTCAAATTGCTCAGGATTAAAAGTAGCAGTCTCAAAAGCCATTTTAAGTGATTACGATGTTTTTATCGGATAAAGAGATATACTCTTGCTTCATGCAAGTGGGCGGATTCATCCAAAGTTTTGGGTAATCTGTAACTTGCTCATAGATATTAATCAAGTTGTCATCAAAGAAACGAGTTAACCAATCTGCCACTGGCACATAATCCCTACGCACCACATATCGAATATCCTCTATGCTGGTGATTTTAAAAGTATTATCTACCTCAACATAAGCTAAAGGGCAAAAAGTTGCTCCGGGGGGAGTTACAATACCTTTGTATAACGAGAGAGAAGCCAAAGTAGAAGGTGAGGAAGGTTTTCTCATTAAAACTATCGATCCTGATACTACTATACTTTGAATTGCTACGTCAATATCGGACCAAACGACTTTCCAACCGGTGTTGAAAACAGGGGAAGAAAAATTAAACTCATAGTATTGACCTGCGGAGTCTAGGGAAGGTGAAACCGTTCTCTGGAGAAACTCATTACCGTTGGGTGCCACATAGTAAATGGACGCAGTAGCAGAAAATCCCGTTCCAGGTGGGCACCGCAATGTGACGTTAGAGTAGGCTTGACCGAGGTTACTTTTCCATTGCAAATAACTAACGGATGGTTGAGCGTAAGTAGGGAAGTAAGTGTCTTTTGAGGACCAAAAGTTTTCACTTGAGTTTAAAAAAGCAGAAACCGCAGGGTAACGCCATCCCACTATGCTGTCAGTACTTGCAGTGATGGTTAGAGGTTGCCC